>Ga0209573_1000769_pt1 | contig 59419 bp, 48 predicted proteins | sample TNRBio252014_DNA_FD_185870 | JGI IMG/M metagenome (GOLD analysis project Ga0209573, IMG submission 185870) | Wastewater treatment Type I Accumulibacter community from EBPR Bioreactor in Madison, WI, USA - TNR Reactor_6/25/2014_ DNA (SPAdes)... | ecosystem: Engineered > Bioreactor > EBPR >...
TTCACTTTTATCCAGTCGCCAACAACACCGCCATGCGTCGCGCCCTTCTCAACCGTCTGTTCCGTGTACGTCAAGGCCTGGCCCTCTTTCGGACCGCTGAAATCTGCCTTGTAGTTGCCGATCACTCTCGTCACGCCCGTAAGTTCGTTAGTCAACTGACGGCTCGCGGTCGTGTTGGTCGTGTCGCCAAACGTGTCATTAAGCGCTGTCTTCACTTTTATCCAGTCGCCAACAACACCGCCATGCGATGTTTCGGATTCAACTGTTTGAGAACTGTAGCTGAGGTCACCTGTGGTGAATGAACTGTCAGCATACCCTGAAATGACAAGGATTTTTCTTTGAACCTGCTGTGTTTCCACATCAATTCCCACGCTATTTAATTGACGGCTATAGGCGGTTTTAGGCCCTTGAGTAAAAGAGCTGGTAAGATTTGATTCAATCTTAATCCAATCGCCGCGAACATCACCGTACACCATATCCAGCTCTTGCGTCTGCTTTGAAAACTGCGTAATTCCCGGCTTATCGGTTCCATTAGAATCCACATCCTGCGCCACATAGGTGGTCAAACCGACGGTCTTCTGCCTTGAATGCTTGGTATTTCCAACAAGGTCACCAGAAGCAGATACGGGTGAGGAAAGCAGATCGAATTCATTTTCAGTTCCTTTATTCATAACACGCCGGAGGCTATATTGTGTGATTCCATCAATTACCGCGCCCTGTTCCGTAACAGGATCCGCAGTCAATATGCGCTCACTAGCGGTATCAGGATCTAAAACGGTCTGCTTACTCGTGTGGTATATATCAAGATTGTAAATATCATGAATGATCTGTTCATGCTGAGAAACAAAATGAATCTCTCTGAACTTCTTCGTAGGCACAAGGGATTCCATCGTACTATAGAGGCCCTTATAAACTTCCTGGCGGATCACTTGGTTCGTCAACTGATCCGTAATCACAAGCGTCGTTTCGTTTCTGGGAATATTCTGATTCAGAGAATATCCAAGTTTCTGGCCGAGTCCGTTGACTTGCACATTGATTTTGGCCAAACCGTTAACACCGGAAAGATTGTTATTCTGGATAAGTTCAAACTTCTTGACCGCGCTCCAGTCAAAGGAGGAATTCAAAGCGAGAAGATTAATTTCAAACTGCTGCATCGTTCCCGTGATGTTTAAAGTCGTAGCCGCAACTTCACCATCTTTATCCGTCAAACGAAGCAGGACTTTTACCGGCGGCTGAAGGCTCGCGCCGATCGACTCCGCCTGCATAAAAAGAATGAGGTTTGCAGATGTGAGAGCCATCTCACCATTGGCTTTTTCAATTTTCATTACAGCTTCATGCGTAGGCGCGTGCCGGACGTCATAACGGTAACTCACGCCCCCATCAAAAGGAACTTCCTTAATGAATGACCCTGACACAGAGGCTGTCGGGTTATTACCCAGCGTGCTGGGAGTTGCTCCATCGGGAATCGGCTGGCCATTAATGGCGGAAGAATCTTTCAGAAGACCGTTAACCTTGATATCAATTTTCGCGCGCAAGTTATTCGAAACGGAACGGTCCTGAACAAAATCAATGGACGCGAGTTTCGTGGGATCAAGCTGGGCATTGAGAGCCGAGAGGTTGAAACTAAAAGATTTGAGGTCTTCGGTAAGGTCTACGAGAGCAACTGCCGAGCGGCCATTCTCATCGGTGAAGCGAACCATGATCCGTGACGGATAGGTCAGATCCGGCGCATCCCCGGAAACAGCCTTTAACGCGCGCATCCACAAAGTCACCGTGCTTGTCGCGCCCATCAAACCATTCGGATTGCTCAGGCGGATAACCGGCTGATCCGTGCTGTTATGACGAAGATCGTACTGATAGCTGAAACCTTCTGTTTTTGCGTTGTCAGGATCCGGAGTCAGAGCCTGATCAGAGCTGTACTGTCCAAGACGGGTAATAACCGGCTGATTGCCAATCGTGGAAGGCTGAGGCTGTGTGATCGTCGATCCTGTAACCACCGCAACATCCTTGGCAAGACCGTCAAGATCGGCCGTGATTTTCGCCCGGCGGTTCTTGCCGCCTGAAGCCGCAAAACTCCCGTCATGAAACATTTCCATTTTCTTGACATTCGCGGCATCAAACTGGGGATTGAGCGCGGCAAGGTCAATCAGATAATCCTCAAATGAACCGGTGAGGTTCAAGTTCACACTGACCGTGCGGCCGTCTTTGTCCGTAAACTTCACAAAAGTCCTTACGGGGTAAACAAGTGGCGGAATCGTCTCTCCCTGGCGCGGGGCATCTTCAGCTTTCAGGCGAATTTTAAAAGGACTATCTATAGAATACGTACCGGTGCCGCCAGTGACCGTCGCAATGGCTTCATTGAACATACTGGCACGAACATCATAGACGTAGCTGAAACCGCCTGTGTAAGCCTGCGGTGAAATAGCCGTTCCGCCAACCATAAAATCAGGAGCCCCCTGAACCGCGGGTTTATTCCCGGACACGGCAGCTCCCGTAATATCGACGGAATCATCTTTCAGCCCGCCAAGCTCCAGATAAATATTCGCGCGCCGGTTGGTGCCAGAAATCACCTGGGACTGAACAAGCTCAATTTTTTGTACATTGCTTATATCAAAAGAGGCGTTGATCGAGGCCATATCTACAGTGAAGGCTTGTTTATCGTTTGTGACTCTCAAGTCAGCTTCTACAATGCGGCCGTCTTTGTCAGTAAAGCGGGCGCGGACAATCACAGGATAAGTGACCGCGTCGCCGTTCGGTTCAGCTTTCAGCCAGAATGTAAACTCATTTCCAATGGAAAGCCGGCCGGAAAGATTCTCAAGTTTCATCACAGCTTCAGTCGCGGACGCGAGCTTGACGTCATAAACATATTTCACACCCTGATCCGCGGCCTGCTTCGTAATATAATTTCCGTAAACAAAAGCGGAGGGCAAATTCGCGACCGAACTCGGAACCGCGCCCAAAGCTGTTCCATCAATCACGGGAATTTCAGCAAAAAGAACCTGAGCGTCATCGCGCGTGACGATTGAGTGAAAAATGTGGGCAATTTCACGGCGCGCTTCGGCGTCTGCGGCAGGGTCAACACTGTCTACTGGTGTTACGAGGCCGTTCAGGAATGCCGCGAGATCTTTAAAGGACGAACCCAGCGAGGTGCCGTCGGTCTTGGAAAATCTGAAGGCATCACCATCATGAATGATGAAATTATCTAAACTTCCCGCCGTCTGGAGATCTTCGGCTGAAGCCATATGAGATCCCGGCTGGCTGTGAACAGTAGCGAGAATCTCGTTACCTTCACTTTTCAAATAGTCACTTACCTCACTACTGACCATAACACGGTTTCCGCCATAAATGTCCTGCGCCACTTCACCGCCATAAAAGAACGCATGCCTGACAACGCCCGATTGATCACGAAAAATAACAAGAGCTTTCTCACCGTCTTGATCTGCCGCAAACAAATCCTTGAGGGCTGATTCCGTATAAGAGGCCCGCACAAGAGCCGCCGTGGGAGCTCCGTTCCCCAGAGCTGCGAGATACTCCACGGATGTTTCAGCCGCTTCGTCTCTCGTCGACTCTATAGAAGCGGACACATTTACTGACGTATCTACGATACGCGGCCTGGGTTCTTCCTCCGATTCTTCATCAAACACGGAAAGAGCTCCCCCTGAAAGAAAATCCGCCATAGGATCACCATCATGCCTCTGGGGCTGCGTTTCAGCCGTCTTCGAGACTCTCTCTTCATTCGCTTTTATCTCCGCCTGATTCTGGGCGTAGCCCTCCTGCGGCTGTGTCGTCGCGGGGGCCTGGGCAAAGGAAGAAGTAGGAAATCCGTAGGTAGTAAAAATGGCCGCGAGACCAAGACAGAGCGTCTTGCGAAGACGGGTAAGCATTTTCATTTTTGCTTTCCTTCCTTTACCGGAGATAGGAGATAGAACAGAAACTACTTAATTTCTTTTCTTTAGTATTTTATTCATATTTACAAACAAATAAACCACTTTTTTGACACATTTATAATGTACTTCACTAATTCTTTAGATTCAAGGGCCTTTATGAGATTAAAAGATAATTTAAGAACTCGTTTAATAGCGAGACATAACAGAATATAGCACATACTTTTTCAATAAAACAAATTCAAAGCAAAAAATCTTTTCTGTGGACTTAAAAATGTGGGTTATGAGCAGCTGCAAGAGCAGGAAACACGGAGAGTTGTGGAAAAAGAGAGGAAAATCGACTTTTTAGCAGGATTGAAAAAGATTGCGGAAAAGAACCTTGATGGCAATAAAAAAATCTCGAGCCTTGATCTTCTTCCCCTCGCCCGAGGTACGACCATGATACGTAATAGGAAGCTCAAGGATCTGAACTTTCTTTTTTATGAGCTTGGTGGTCAACTCAGGCTCAAAATCGAAACGGTCCGCATTGAGGCGAATTGAACGTAAAACATCCATCTTTACAAGCTTGTAACACGTTTCCATATCCGTTAGGCGGCAGCCATAAAGGACATTCGTCATCCAGGTCAAAAAAACATTGGCCACATAATTAGGAAAGGCCATCCCGGAAGGTCGTGAAACCCCAAGAAAACGACTGCCGTAAACAACAGAAACGCGCCCTTGAAGAATCGGCTCGAGAAGCTTTGGAATCTCGGCTGGATCATATTCAAAGTCAGCATCCTGAACCACCGCTATGTCTCCCGTCGCGACTTCGAGACCGCGCTGAATACTCAGTCCCTTACCGCGGTTTTTTTCATTGCGCAGAACCCGGATACTGCGGTCGGAAAATTCGGCGCGGAGTTCCTCGCTTAAAGCGTGCGTACCATCCTGGCTGAAGTCGTCAATGATGATAATTTCGGTTTCAACAAGGAAAGAAACCGCGAGCACCTTTTTGACAATGTCACGAATGGTTGGGGCTTCGTTGTAAGCAGGAATAATAATAGACAGCTTGGTCATACGGGGAAAATCACCTATTTAGAAATAAAGGCCGCCCGAAAAACTGAGCGGCCTTTAAGTTGATTCAAATGATCCTGGAAGAAATCTAGTTCTTCTTTTTGCTGCTGGTCGCAGCAGGTGCCGCAGCAGGCGCAGCATTCATCTGTCCAAGCGCCTGGCTAAGACGCCGAAGGCTGTCCATGCGCGCCTTGCGAGTCGCTTCATCCCCGGCAGCCAGCTGGCTGATCAGACCGGACGGAAATTGCTCTTCCCCTGCAACGGGAATCGGGGCCGAACTCTTCGATGAAACTGATGTTTTACCATAGGGAGCCGCAGCCGATTTAAAGTCCTGAGCTTTTTGATTAACCGTTGTCTTGGTGTCGTTTACGGCAACAGCAGCCTGGCTTTTTGCGGACTGAGCCGCCGCAGAAGCCGAAGAGGTGGAGGATGTCTTCTTTTCGTCCTTACCGCCAAAAGAAAACCCCATTGTTAAGGTACTGATTACCATAAGCGTCAGCGCACGTTGAAACATCATCCAGACCCCCTGTTTTTTATTTCGATACTAACGATTGGTCTTTCCAAAGTATATTGACGAGATAGGACAGGAACTATTCGACAGTCTAATCAAAAACAGTCGTCATTTAAACTTAATTTTTGACAGAATATACCGTATTTAAGTTTAGCGATAGGTTTATTACGTCATTTTTAGGAAAGGGGTTAAGTCCGTTTTTTCATTCTATGAGTTTATCCCCTTGGTACAGACCCATACTTCTCGTTTTTCTGGCGGGCTTGACAGTGCCCCGGCTTCAGCCCGCAGCCAGCGGCCCCAATTCCATTTTACTCAAAGACCTTGTTCAGGGCATCCAAATAGGTTACAGCCCTCCGGGAGACGCCTTAAAGAATTTAAGGGCTAACCTGCCTCCCCGGGGATCATTTACCTACATCACAGATACCCCTCACCAGGCCGGAACTCTGACACCTGAAAAACTCCTGATCGCTCAGAACTACCTGGCACCCCGGCTTTTGAGCCCGATTTCCGGACAAAAGATAGCGGTTGTGGACTGCAGCACCTCCGAACAGGCTTTAAAAAGAACTGCCGAAGAGGGGTACCATTTGATTTTCAACGATGTCGATACGGGCCGCGGCCTCGCCGTTAGACAAGTATGAGCGCTTTCATGGGGATCTCGCTTTTCATAATCCCAGGATACCTGGCCGCCCTCCTGTGGACGAGGGAGCACGGGCTCAGGGGCCATTTGGGACTCGCTCTGGCTATCTCCTTCCCGTTAGGCGCGGGTCTCGTATCTTTAATTCTTTTTTATTCATTTCTTGCCGCGGGTGTCTTTGGACCGCAGCTTTCGCAGTGGCTCTACGCGCTATTAACGGGCTGTCTGATTTATTTGAACCTCGAAGGCCAGTTTCAAACTTTCATCCCGCGTCTGATCAGGTCCTTACCCTTTTCGATAAAAGAAATTTCCAATCGTCTTTCAAACTTTCGCAAGCATGCCGATTTCTGGATCATATCGATTTCCGCGCTCATACTCTTAGCAGCGCTCATGGATTTCTGGCAGTACTACTGGCGGGAGGCCGTCCGTAACCCCTTAGGCGGCTGGGACGCCCGCTACTTCTGGAAGCTCAAGGCGGCCTTCTATTTCCGCTCACCGGCAGAGTGGATGGGCATGTTTTCACCGCTTCCTGGAGACTGGAGCCATCCTGACTACCCGCTTTTGTGGCCGGGAACTTTTGCGGGTTTCTGGTTCGCCGCAGGCAAGGAAACTCTCGTGGGTCCGGTTCTCGCGTCGCTTTGTTTCAGCCTCAGCCTCGTGGGCCTGGTGTTCTGGTACCTCTGGCATTACGCTTCCAGGGCGGCCGCTTTGCTGGCGGCCGCCTTTCTGACAACAATCTATATGTGGCGGTTCTGGGCCACCGCTCTTTACGCGGACATCCCTCTCGCGTTTTTCATCACCGCTTCAGGAATCATGCTCGTTCTGGCTCTTCGGACTTCACAGCGGTCCCTGTATTCTCTCGCGGGCTTTCTCGCGGGTCTTGCGCTTTGGACCAAAGATGAAGGCATTTTTTTTATGGGCTGGATCCTGGGCGTTACGGTTCTGAGTTTATGGGGCGAGCGGGTTCCGAAAAAGGAAGCCTTAAAACGGCTTCTTTATTTCTTCACAGGCGCTTCTCTATGCGTTGGGGCCGCACTCACGATTAAATTTTTTCTGGGCACTTCTGGCGGCCAATACCTGGGGTCGGGAAGAACTCTCTCGGACTACGGTCATCTTTTGTTTGGAAGCGCTGGAAAGAGTCAAGTCATCGCGGCCGTCATGGCCGTTTTCTTCGTCAGTCATGCTCAGTGGAACGGACTCTGGGTACTCTTTGCGGCCAGCACGCTGACAGGCGGAAAAAACGCTTTCAAAGACCGCCGATGGATATTCTTTTCGCTCGTTGTCCTCATCCAACTGGGATACTTCATCATCCTGCATCTGACACCGCACGATCTCAAATTTCAAATCGAAACGGCCCTGCTTAGAATTATGTCACACGCTATGGGACTGGCACTCATCTTCACCGTTGAGGCGCATTTCTCACGACCTGAGCCCGCCTTAAAATAAAAAGCGCAGGTCCCCGAAGAAATCCGGAAACCTGCGCTCTTTCTGATGCCTGCGTGACTAGGCTTTACCTATATCCTTCTCGAACTTTTCTCCATCTCTGACAAACATCTCGACAGTTTCCTTTGTGTAAGGATGGATGATCATTCCTTCGACAAGCGAAGGTCCTGCGGTCACGATATGAGCACCGGCTTCGAACCACTCAATGATATTGAGCACTTCCCGGCATGAGCCGACAATAATTTGCGAATCCAGCTTGAAATCGTCGAGGATCTTTCTGAGCCTGCGGATTTCTTCACAGGAGTCATATCCCATATTGTTCACCCTGCCCCCAAAAATAGAGACATAGGTCGCGCCAGCCATCGCCGCGAGAAAACACTGTTGAGCGCTCATCATCGCGGTCACATTCACCCGGATATTATGCTTATGCTCAAGTTCGTGAATAATCTTTACATTTTCAAGCTCCCCTTTCGGGCCGTGTATCGTGATTTTCACGTTAATATTGTCCGCCCACTTTGAGAAATCAAGAGCCTGCTGAACCATGCGGACAGGATCATTGTTGGTCACCTCCACAGACAGAGGAAGCGGGTGGATCATTTTTGCGATTTCAACCGCCCGGTTTTTAATGCCCTGCATACCGCCGGTGACACCATCCCTCAGCATGATGCTCGGATTCGTAGTCACCCCGCGGATGATTCCCATTTCGTGGTACTTTCGGATTTCGTCGATTTTTCCCGTGTCCAGGAAAATACCGCCGCGGACTTCACCCTTTTTCGACATAGACTGACTCCTTCGATGTTATTTCACGGTTTCCCATTTCATCCCGTGCTTTTGAAGCTTCGGATGCGAAACGAGTAAATGCCAGACAACGGCCTGAAATGCCTCCGCGTGAGGCGTCACAGTGTCAGGCTGAAGTGTCGGAACAATCACACAGGCGTCCGCTGTCTTAGCCGTATAACCGCCGTCGCGGCCCACAATTCCAAAAATGCGCGCGCCTTTTTCTTTGCCAAGCAGCAGCGCGTTGACAAGGTTGACGCTGACTTGTTTTTCCAGGTTGCCGCCGCCAACGGAAAAAACAAGCAGCGCGTCTTTAGAACACAGACGGCTTCCTAACAGCCAGTTCGCATAGGCGCTGTCCCAGCCGTCATCATTTATTCGCGCGGTCAGCTCAGAAACATTGTCCGTCGGGGCGTACGCTTCAAACCCGCAGATTTTTCGAAAGTCATTTACGGCATGCGAGGCGTTTCCAGCGCTTCCGCCCACCCCCAGAATAAAAAGCCGCCCGCCGCGCTCTCTTACTTCAGCAAGCTGCTCCACCATTTTTTGAATTTGACTGCGGTCAAGACGTTCAATCACCTGGCCCGCTTCTGTCAGATACCGCTGAATATAGTCCATTTCGCTCCCTCAACGTTACAATCAGTCAAAGTCAGAAGTTAAAATAGCATAGCATTCGATAGCAATACTTTCAAATCAGTGAGTCAAGTTGGCGACTATTTTTGCGCCTTCGTATTCAAAACGGAAAGGCATCCAAAGAAGTCCTTTTTTGTTCATCGCGTCAATGAGCTTGGCATGATCCTGGGGGCAATAAAAAAGAAGAAAACCTCCGCCTCCGGCCCCGATTATTTTTCCGCCCAGAGCGCCTGAACGAAGCCCTTCGGAGTAACAGTCATCAATAAACGGGTCGGATATCTTGGTGGAAAGCTTTTTCTTGGTCTGCCAATGCTCGTCAAGCATTCGGCCAAAAGAGTCCAGATCCCCGCTCTCAAAAGCCTTCCGTGTTCGAAATCCGATTTCTTTAATGTGGTGCATGGCATCCACAGCTTTAACTTCCGCCTTACGCACGCTTTCCGTCTGATCCGCAAGAATATCCGACGCGCTGCGCTCCATGCGTGTATAAAAAAGCAGCAGGTTGCTTTCGAGCTGATTCAAGACGTGAGGCTCGATCTTCAGCGGCTCCACAGTGACGTGACCATCTTTATTAAAAGTCAGGCAGGTTAATCCTCCGAACGACGCCATGTACTGATCCTGTTTGCCGATCGGCTCTCCCAGAATTTCAATCTCGATTTTGCAAGCCTCTTCCGCAAGCTGCTCAAGCGTCACATACTCGCGTTTGTAATGATGCAAAGCATTCAGAAGCGAGACCGTAAATACACTTGATGAACCCAGGCCGCAGTTGGCGGGCACGTCCGCGATCGAGACAGCTTCAATCCCCCATTGAATACCCAGGAGCTTGAAAGCTTCACGGAAAATCCTGTGTTTGATACTGTCAACCGTTCTTACAATTTCTGTTTTGGAATAGCTGAGTCTGATGCTTTCATCAAAACGCTTGTTCACGCAAAGATAAATGTACTTATTGATGGATCCGGCGATAAGAAATCCGCCGTGATTGGAATAATAGGACGCGATATCGGTTCCTCCGCCGCCAAGCGAAATGCGGACCGGAGCTCTGCTGATAATCATAATATCTCCTTTTTCACGTACGCCTTGAAGTTTTCGAGCCCTTCGAAAGAGCCGACTTCATAAAACCTTTCCTCTGCTTCATAAGCACGGAGCTTTCCGGCCTTGATCAATTTCAAAAAAACTTCCTGAAGCCCGAAGTTTTCTCCGCGGCGAAAATCTTTGAGTGAATCTTTTCTAAGAACTGACAGTCCGTGATCAATGTAAACAAACTCTCCTGAATGCTGATAACTGTAATCAGTCACAAAGCCGTTTTCGACGCGAAGATTGCTGCGGTCATATTTGTTTTCATTCCGGTACACAACCATGAGACCGTCCTCGGGATGCTTCCCCTGCGCGGCCCAGACATTCGAGTAGTTCAGCCTGAGATAGGTGTCCCCATACATCACCATAAAAGTATCCAGAAGAAGAGCTTCGGCATACTTAACGCATCCGCCTGTACCGAGAAGGCGGTCAGGCTCACGGCTGTACGTAATACGAACGCCAAAGTCTCTTCCGTCTTTGAAAAAATCCTCGATAAAATGTCCAAGATGGGCAATGCAGAAAACAATATTCGTCACGCCCTGAAGTTTGAGGAGCTCAATCTGATACTGAAGAAACGGTTTACCTTCAACATTCAGCATCCCCTTGGGACTTTCGAGCGTCAGCTCCCCCAGGCGCTTGGCAACGCCGCCCGCGAGAATCACGATCTGCATACCTTAAGCCCCCGATTCCTGCAAACTGCATTGACGCCAATATTCCAGAATACCGCGTGTCGTTTCTTCCAGTTTGTAACGAGCTTGCCACCCCAGAGCTTTCAGGCGGGCAACATCTCCCACTTTATAGGGTTCATCAAGAGCCCGGAACAGGGCGGGATCTGATTGCGTCTTCACGGGAACTTTAGCGTGCGCGAGATAATGCTGAAGCAGCACTTCAACGGAACAGGGCTGACCGGAAGCGATGTTATACACTTGTCCGGCTTCACCTTTCGAGGCCGCCAGCCACAAGGCTTCAACGCCATCCCGAATATCAAGAAAGTCTCTCACCACCGAAAGGTTTCCTATCTTCATAACAGCTGCTTCTCCACGCTCAACAGCGGCGATCTGCCGGCAAAAACGGGAACTCACGTCATCTTTCTTTCCAGGTCCAATCAAAAAAAACGGTCTGACGCGAACAATGCGCAGACCGTAGCGTTTGCCATACAGAACACTCAACTGGCCCGCCGCGATTTTTGAAACTCCGTAAGGTGAGCTGGGGTCCAGCGGATGATCTTCCCGAATCGGCTTTCCTGAATCTCCCGTAGCATATTCACTGCTGGATAAGAACATTTCAACGACAGGCGAAGCGCCGCAATACCTGACAGAATCCAGAATATTCAGCGTCCCCCGAACATTGACATCAAAAGTCAACTCCGGCTTTTCCCAGGACAATTGTGGAGAGCTCTGCGCTGCGAGGTGAAATACATAGTCAGGTTTAAAGTCCCTCAAACAGATACTGACTTTATCCCGGTCAAGAATATCGCCGTAAATGACCGGAACTGCCGGACATGTTTTCGCGAACCCGGAAGAAACACTGCGGGCCATACCGGAAACGGTGTGTCCCATTTCCAGGAGATACTCAGCCAGCCGCTGTCCGATAAATCCGTGAATGCCGAAGATGAAACTTCTCGTCACAATAACCTCAAGAATTCAATCGAATGATACGCCCTGTTTTTTCAGATTCATAAACGGCTTTGGCAAGTCTCAGAGATTCAATCCCGTCACGAACACTGCCGAGAGGATCGCGTTTTTCTTTAACAGCGGAAGCAAACTCTTTCCATTCTTCGGCCCACGAAATATCCGCTCCGCGGAACTCTGTGACAACGTCCTTGAAAGGACCATTAAAATCACGCTTTCCAAAAATGCATTTCTCAACCCCATAAGAGGCTCCAAGACCTTCGACCTGGACATAACCGTCCTGACCAAAGACTTCAAAAGAAAAGAGGTTTTTCCATTGGGTCAGACTGGAATGAAGCATCGCCGTAGCGCCTTCAGCGGAACGGAAAAGAGCCATTCCGTTATCATCCAGAGGCTGATCCTTAAAAAACTGCGTCGAAGTAAAGCCGACAGCTTCTGTCAGGTCGCCCAGAAACCAGCGAAAAAGGTCAATGGCATGAATGCCCTGCTCGAGAAAATGTCCGCCGGCGGCAACTTCAGGATCCGCGCGCCATTCCTTTTCATATCCGGGACGGCCGCAGATACCATAGCGCGCCCGGGCAAACGACGGCCGGCCAAGATCTCCTCTGTCAAAATATTCGCGAGCAAGTTTGACAGCCGGATGGTGCCGGTGATTAAAGCCGCACTTCAAAACCTTTCCGGCTTTCACAGCGGCCTCCGCCATGCGTTGCCCTTCTGCAACGGTTCGGGCCAGCGGCTTTTCGCACAGAACGTGCTTGCCGCTATTCAAAGCAGCCACACTGATCTCCTCATGCGAATCCGGAGGGGTGCAGATAATGACGGCATCAATATCGGATCTGGCAACGGCAGATTGCCAGTCGTCCGACGCTTCGCAGCCAAGCGGCCCGGCCAGAGCTTTGGCCGCATCGAGACTGGATGAAGCAATAACCTTAAGTTCGGTGTCTTTAAGATTTTTCAGCACTGGGGCCCGCCGGCGTCCCTGCAAGCCTGCTCCCACTAACGCCACTCTCATGCGCGCTCCTTTTTTTCTTCTTCCTGTCCCCGTCCTATTCCGCAAAGACGAATTCCCGCTTCCATGAGTGTTGCGCGGTCAAACATATTATTTGTATCCAGAAGAAGTGGATGCTTCATCCTCTTTTTCACTTCCGCGAAATCAAGTCTGGAATAATCTTCCCACCCGGTCATGACGACGAGCACATCGGCTTCGTTGACCGCATCATAGGGATTTTCATAAAATGCGAAGTTCGTGAATTTGCGGATCTCATCTCGGTCGGCTTTAGGGTCATGCGTTCGAACCGCCGCGCCTTTAAGCGTCAGCTGACGGATCAGATCCAGCGCCGCGGAACGCCGAAGCGTGCTTGTTCCGGGTTTGTAAGTGAGTCCCCAGACCGCTACCTTTAAATTTTTGAGTGAAGGAAACCACTTTTCCAGAAGCCGTACAACAAGATCATTCTGATACTGATTGGCCGCCCAGACACCATCCAGAAAATGCGTTTCAATCCCGTGATAATCGCCGAATCCACGAAGCACCTGAATATCACGTGCAAGCGTGCCGCCCGAAAAACCAAGCCCCGGCAAAATCATCGCTTTGGCGCCCACCCGGGGCTCGAGCCTTAGCGATTTCGCGACTTCAATCCCGTCCGCGCCCAGAGCGTCACAAAGATTACCAAGCTCTCCGCCGAAAGTAACGCAGGCCGCTAGAAAAGCGTTAAGCGCGTGTTTGGTCATCTCTGCCGTGTTCAGATTGACCCGGCGGTAAAGCACGCCAAACACCTGCAAGATCTCCTCCATGCGCTCATGCGTCTGCAGATCGTCCGCGCCGATCACCGGAAGCGCCGGTTTGCGAAAAGCATCCAGAGCCTGCCCCAAACGAAGATTCTCCGGAGAATACGCGATTCCAAAATCCAGTCCCGGTCTCAGGGCCGCGATTTTTTCTCGAATCCTTCCGCACGTCCCAACCGGAACCTGCGATGTCACCCAGATCGTGACGCCATCTTCAAGAAAAGCTGCCGTATCCTGAATTGTTTGAAAAAGAGAATGTGTGCTGAGACGGTCTTCCTCGTCCACCGGAGTATCAAACATCAAAAACACAAAAGGCGCGTGCTTCACGGCGGCCTTTACGTCACTCTTGAATTGTAATTTTTCAGCAGCCAGGCCTTTGCTCAAAAGCTCTTCCAGACCCGGTTCATAAATCGGAGATTCCCCGCGGTTAAGCCCCTCCACAACCTTCGCGTCCGAGTCCGCGCCCGTCACAGAAAATCCGGCGTCCGCGAGGCAGGCAGCCGCCACAATCCCCTGATGCCATAAACCGATGATTGTGATGGCTTTTGAGCTCATGCTTTCCCCAGCATTCTTCGAGCAGCAGTCCTGACAGCTTCATCTGAATGAAGTTTGGCCTTCCAGCCGAAGCTTTTCATTTTGTCGACCGTCATATAGACGCGGGGCTGGTCGCCCGGCCAGCTGCGAAGACCTCCTGCGACACGAATCTTCACATCACGGAGCCCCATTTCCTCAAATAAAATAGCCGCGATTTTTTTGACGCTCGAAACGGAATCGGTTCCTAGATTAATAATCTCGCAGGGCTTCTCTTCTGTTAAAGCGACATTCTGAAATGCGTAGGACATTCCTGCAAGACACTCCTCGACAAGGAAATAGTTTTTTTCCTGAGTGCCGTCGCCCAGGATCTCGAGTTCCGAAGGGTTCTTCCGGAGTTTTTCAATAAAATCATAGATGACCCCGTGCGTCATGCGCGAACCGATCACGTTCCCGAAACGAAACATCCACGCACGAAGCCCGAATAAATGACAGTAAGCGGAAACAAAAGCCTCGCTCGCGATTTTGCCGGCCGCGTAAAGAGACACCGGCAGAAGAGGTCCCGAGTTTTCAGGGCACGGTGTCGTCCGGCATAAGTCACCGTAAACCGCGCCGGTTGAGGGAAAAATCAGATCACGAATCCCGTTTTTCCTCATGGCTTCAACCACGTTGTAGGTCGCTGTCACGCAGTTCTTCAGATCCATATCCGTGCGGGTAAAGCCTCCCGGAATGTCGGTATTCGCCGCCATATGCCAGACCAGGTCGTGGCCCTTTGTTTCCCGGATTACCGTCTCAAGGTCTGTTAAATCCGCCTGCACAAAACGGTAGCCTGTCCGGCCTTCATGAGCCGCAATGTTTTCCTTTCTTCCTGACGAAAGATTATCAAACACCGTCACGCGGTACTGGTCCTGGAGAAGACGGTCCACGAGATGGCTCCCGATAAAACCGGCGCCGCCCGTCACAAACACGCTTTTTACTTTCTCGCCCAGCAGCCGGCCGCTCATCGTCCGCCTCCCGCAGCCTGCAGATCCATTTCAGCGAGAATCTCGTAAGCAGTTCTCTCCACGGCGGTCTCAGAAGTCATCGAGGGCTTCCACCCGAGAGCTTTGATGGCTTTAATACTAAGACGGTAATGAGGAACATCGCCCTTCCAGCCCCGCTCACTTTTACCGAAATGCATTCGAGTCACACCCTTTAGTCCCATCGCTTCTGTAACGATGTCCGCGATTCCGCGAACGCTCAAATAAGTCTCGCTTGCCAGATTAAACTGGTTTAACGGCGCGCGGGCTTTTTGAAGCGTGAAAAAGACGGCGTCCAGAAGATCTCTCACATGCAGATAGGATTTAGACTGGCGGCCATCCCCAAGAATATCCAGCCGCTTGGGATTCCTTTGAAGTTTTCGGATAAAATCATAAATCACGCCGTGAGTCGGCCTCGGACCAATAATGTTCGCCGGCCTGAAAATCCAGGCTTGAAGACCATAAAGATGACTATACGCGCTGATCATCGCCTCACTGGAAAGTTTCGCGGCTCCGTACATCGATTTTGGATTCAAGGGCCCGTAGGATTCATCCACATAAGTCCGTCCAAAATCTCCGTAAATCCCGCTTCCTGAAAAATAAACAAGTTTTCCGGAATTTGACTTTCTCATGGCCTCCAGAACCCGAAAAGTCGCGCGGATGCCCTGTTCAAAATCGAGCCCGGGATCACGCATAGCGCGCATAATGTCGGAATTCGCGGCAAGATGAAAAACAAGATCCTGTCCCTTTACGTTTTTTTCAAGCAGCTGCCCCTTGAGAATGTCGCCGCTGACAAAACGAAAGCGGGCGTTCTTCGCGACGGAATTCAAGTGCGCCTTGCGGCCCGTGCTTAAATTGTCAAAAACGGTAACGCGATGCCCTTCCGCGAGAAGCCTGTCAACAAAATGACTCCCGATAAAACCCGCTCCGCCGATCACAAGTGTTTTCATAAGGGCCTATCACTCCGGACCCGGGCGTAAACCCAGATCATGTTTCGCGGAAAGAAAATATTGAGCACCCCGAGAAGACTGCAAAGTGTGCTTTTGGGGCCAAAAAACTTACAAAGCCATTCGGGCGCGCGCTTGAGACGAAGATACCGGTGAATGCTTGGCACAACAATCGGGCTCAGGTCGTAACCCGTCTTCACGACTTCAAGGCCCGCGTTTTTAAGCACAATGCCGAGCGACTTTTGATTGAACTGCCAAAGATGTCTGGGCGGTTCCCACATGAACCAGTATTGACCGAACAGGGTACGGTCAAAGGTGTCTGAATTCGGGACAGAAATATAGAACCCTTGAACCCCCTGTTCCTTCAGACGATCAAGAAAATAGAGCGGATCTTTGACATGTTCAAGGACATGGCGGCAAAACACCACACTTCCTTCGAGATCCGGAAGTCCTTTAATCGAATAATCCGTGTAATCAATGGAACCAAAGGGAATTTGCGGAAGATCGCGGATTTCCTGCGGCCGGGGCGAGCCTTCAGCATCGACAGCAGCAGTGCGCCACCCTCCCGCATGAAGCATCCGCGTAAAATCCCCGCTCCCCGCGCCGACATCCACGACAAGAGCCCCTTTCGGAGCGGATTTCATGCGGCTAAGCTCTTTTCCCAAAAGCACGCGTTTAAGTTTTTCATAAATCATCCCTCCCCGGGAACGCATGATGTCTCCAAGCTCACGGGAATAATAAGGCCCCAGATCTTCAGGAACAGGCAAGGTCTGGAAAACTCCGCAGTCGCGGTTGACGCACTGATACGCGAAAAAAATTTCGTGTGTTTCGAAATCCCTGATCTGAAGATGTCGCCGCATTCCATGAGATTTACAAATCGGACACTTCACCATCTCAGGCAAATGCTCAGCCGATTGTTCCTTTGCGCCAGTCTTCATGTCCGCTCCTCCAGCCCTTCAGCCCGATCCACAATGTAAACGGGCCGAGCCTTGGTTTCGTCATAGATCCTTCCGACATAGCTTCCCAAAACCCCCATCAGCAGCGCCTGAACACCCGAGGTAAAAAGAACGAGAATAATCAGGGTCGTAATTCCGTTCTCAATCTGAATATCCGTAAAAAGACGGATGTAAACAACAACACAGGTCAGCACAATACTTAGAAAGAAAAAAACAACGCCGACGATCGAAGAAAGCATCAAAAGCTTGTTGGAAAAACAAACAAGCGCGTTAACGCCGTTGCTGACGGAGCCCCAAAGCTGATGATACTTGGTTTCACCCGTGAGACGGTCATCGCGGTCAAATTCCACACCCGTCTGTCTGAAGCCGACAAACGGAACAAGACCGCGAAAAAAAGCGTTTCGCTCGTGCAGTTTACGGAGTTCTTCAATGATCTTCCGGTCAATCAGTCGGTAGTCACCGACGTTGCGCGGAATTTCGACCGAGGATAGACGGTTCATCCAGTAGTAACCCGCCTGAGTCAGAATCTTTTTCAGAAAAGGTTCCTGGCTGTGTCTTTTACGGCGGATCGCGTAGACAACGTTGTACCCGTCCCGGCTATGTTTTTCCACCATCGGAAGAATCAGTTCGGGAGGGTCCTGAAGATCAACGTCAAGAACGACGCATGCGTGGCCCCGGCAGTTAAAAATCCCGGCAAGGATTGCGGGCTGCTGACCGAAGCGCCTGGACAAAGTAAGCATCTTGACGCGCGGATCCGCGCGGCGTTCTTCGAGAATGACTTTTTCCGTCTCATCCGGCGAAGGGTCCACAACAAAGATGATTTCATGATCAAAACCGTAATGTTGCTGTACATCCGCCAGAATTTTACGGACTCTCTCAAGAAAAGGCCGAACGCAATCAGCGTCTTTGTAAATAGGCACAACAAGCGAAAGAATCCGCGGTGAGTTATTTTGCTGAGAAGTCATAATCTGCCTTTTATTTTTTCTGAAACAGCACAAATCTTTGAATGCCTGAACCAGGCACATGGATAAACATCAGCCGGTAGAGAAATTCGCATACGGCTTTCTGGCGGAACGAATAGGGCTTATCGAGAAAATCCTGTACGACGTAGCCGTGAAAAAGATGCGTCATCCAGCGCATCAGGTTGAGAAACGGAAATCCCCAGGAAAAGGCCTTCACCACTTTAAGTCCCGGCCGTGAGCCAAAAATACCGCGCACCTGTTCGAGCGTATAGTGCCGCAGATGCCCAAGCGTTTCATCAATCCTGTAACGGGTGCCGCCCGGCAGCGTAATCAGAATAAAACCGCCGGGTTTCGTAAGCGCTGCGATATTATCCAGAATGGGACTTACCTGTTCACAATGCTCCAGAACTTCGCTGCAAATAACCAGATCAAATGCTTCATTCTGCGGCAGGGGTTTTTGGATATCTCCGGCCTTCCATTCCACCTGAGGCACTTTCTCTTTTAGCGCCGCGATCGCGCTTTCGGAAATATCAATGCCGGAACACTGCAAGGAAGAAAATTTCTGCTGAAGAAGCACAATCAGATGTCCCTTTCCGCAGCCAAGATCCAGCAAACGAAAGGGCTTACCGGCCGTTGAGGACGCGAGCAAGCCTTCGACTTCGCGCAGTATCAGCCGAAAGCGGTGCCGCTGGCTTGGGTTATACCAGGCCGCGTCGCCGAAAATGTTCCAGAATTTCTGATAGTCATAGCTCATGATTAAACCGTTTCCGCTGTCACAAGAAAATATTTAGACAATCCGTTTCGAGCCCAAAAAGTCCGGCTTCTTTTTACTCGAAGAACGCTGCCAACCAGCTTTAGATACCCATCCTCGGTGCGAACATACTGCCCAAGATCATGCCGGCATAAAAAATTATTCACAGGGTGAAACCGCGAATAGACAGGGTCAGAAAAAACCACGGGGCCTTTTACGACCCGCTTGAGTTCTCTGAAAAAACCACCCGCCTGCGAGTCAGACAAATGGTGAAGAATCCCATAGGCAATCGCTTTGTCAAAACTTTGATCCGGTAAACTCAAACGCGTGACATCGCCGCACAGGAATTTCCGGCGGGGATTCTCGCCTCGATGACTTTTCGCCCACTCAATGCGGACAGGGTCGAGATCCACGCCTGTGTAATCCGCTTTTGTAAAATACGGCGCAAGATTTCCGAAACCGCACCCAAGGTCCAGAACCCGAACATTAGACTCCTCAGATTCAATAGCCTCAAGAATCGGAGCAACCCGGCTTCCGAGCATAAAAGCCACTCTGAGACATTCATAAAAATAGCTCGAAGAAAAACCCGGCATGAGCGGTTATAATGACCTTACTGTTAGAAGTTAATAAAAAAACACCCTGTGCCGTTGATTTTAAACGTCACGAGTGATCAAGAATCACCTTCAAAGACTCACTATCCCCAACTCTATCAAGAGGTTAGTCGTGTTAAAGATCGTCCTTACCGGGAGAAAACTCAAGAGGCTTTTATCAGAACGCCGAAAACGCCTGCTTACGGGACTCATCCTGTTTCTCACCCTGCCTTCCGTCGGCTTAACAGCGGCAAATGCTTCGCAACTCGAAAAGGAGCAGATTCAGGCCTTGATTCCCCTCACCGTAGCCGCGATTAAAGCGGAACGTTACGACGATGCCGTACGCACGGCAGCTCCCTTGATCGGTCTTTTTCCTAAAGAACCAAAGGCGTATGAGCTCATGGTTTCAGCGCTGTGGGGAAAGCAGGACATGAAAGGCATCATCCAGACCGTCCTGGCAGCGGAAAACATGGGCGTAAAAAGCAGTCTTCTATACTCAAGAATGGCTGAGGCATTCTTTTTGACAGGCCGCCCGGATACAGCGTTAGCCGCTCTCGCCCGTTATGAAAAAACATGGAAAGAAGAAAATGCTTAAACACCGCTCCGCCCGTTTTTTCCCCTTCTTTGATTCAAGAGAATGGTTTTGGATTGGGAGTATCCTGCTTCTTTTCACGGCAGGGTTTGTTCTTTTTCACGGGAAGGAAGCGCTCAATTCAGGATCCTGGAAGTTCGTCATCACGCACAATGATGAATACAGTTACTGGACATTGGCTCAGGGAGCCTCAGAAACCCCGACTTCCGAAAGTAATCCTTTTTATTTTGAAGAAAGAGGCCATCGCAACACAATCCCCTACACCACAGCAACGGTAACCGGATGGCTGGCAAAGCAGCTTCACGTGCCGGTCATGAGCTTTTTTGTCCCTTGGCATATCGGTATGCCCCTGCTCACCTGGCTGATGTTCTACCTGTGCCTGACCCGTATCTGGGGCTTCTCTCGTGGGCCTTCCGCTGCAGTCGCATTGCTGAGCCTGCTGACAACCCTCTATCTCCACGGTCAGTCCCAGTTTATTCTCATGCGCTATTCGAGGCCCGGAGAGGGACTGGGACTGCTCATGGTATGGATCTCCATTCTCATGCACATGAATGCCGGACGCGTAAAGCTGAAGGCCTTCGTAGCAGCACTGCTGGCTTTTGCGCTTTTTTGGCTGCACCCTTATTTCATAATTCCGGGAGCTTTTATCGCTGCCGGGGAAACGCTGTGGAGCTTAAGAAAAACCAGGAGCATCAAAGCTTTAGCTCCCATGCTCCTGACCTTCGCGGCTTTAGCCGCTGGCGCACTTACTTACTGGGCGTGGATCCGGTACAACATGAATCAGAATCCCTGGGTTTTAGAGTTTCTCGCCTCAAACAGGTCTTCGCCGGAGGAGCGCCGGGCGGACTTTGTTTCCATTTCCTTTTTCTCGTTCCTCGCGGCCTCAGTGTTTTTTTTCAGAAAGGTTTTAAATCAACCCGTTTCCAGGCTGGACAGACTGGTTCTCTGGATGTTCGCCATGATGCCTGTCGTTTCAAACGTGCAAGTCTTTCTCCCTCACCACTATCATATGGAATCCCATCAGTATTATTTTTATCCGCTTCAATTCATGCTGCTCGCGGGCTGGATCGCGGAAAAAATAGCTGCGGCTTCAGAATCCAGGGCTTTTGTTAAACTTGAACCCTGGCTGATCACACTGGCGGCCGTCTCTCAATTCATCATCATCAAGAATCCGGAGCTGAACTACTTCCGGCACATGCCGCTCTCCGGCGTTTCCTATAACGTTTTCCACCACTCCTTACTTTTGATTGAACTGATGCCCGCCATTTTTATAGGCGCCTGTCTTTTCAAAAGAAACCCAGCCTTAAGGACGTGGTTTTCAAGTTCCCTGCACACGTCTCTTTTCCTGGCAGCCCTGGCAATCGCGGGATTCTCTTTGCTTCCTTCCCAGTTAAGTGAAAACAACAGAAATTATCCTTTCTCGGGCGCATACGACTGGCTGAACAAAAACGCGGAAGCCGGGGAGGCCGTTCTGACTCTTTCTCCTTCGCGTCTTGGCCAGGAAGATTATCTAATCCTGCAGACACGACAGAAGACATTCCTGAATCTTCACACCGCTCATTTGCTGTCGATGGATGAAAAAGCGAAATCTTACCGGGTCATGTTTACGACGTGTTTGCTGCTTGGGTCACTTGAACAAGTGCCGATTGAAGGTTTGAAGACCCTTGAGGATAAACTGCGGAGGCTTCGCCTGAATTACATTCTGCTGGATATCCCTTCACCTTTCCGGCAAAGAGTTGAGTCTCAGCTTGGAAAATATATTGAAGTGGTTCACGAAGACTTGAAGTCCGTGCTTTGGAAGGTCAAAACTTCTGCGGTCTAAAGATCCGCGAACGCGTCTAGTTCTCTAAAGAAAGAATAATGCGGACAGCTTCTCTGAGATCTCTCGCGCGATAATCACATAAAGCGCCCTTGTTATAAGGGGCCTCGATGAGAAGAGTTTTGCAGCCCGCCGCTTTTCCCGCGGCAGCATCGGACGCGCGATCACCCACCATAAATGACGCGGACAGATCAACGTTCCATTCCTGAGCGCCCTGCAAAAGCATTCCCGGCTTGGGCTTTCGGCACTGACAAAGGTCCGCATCATCATGAGGGCAGAAATAAACCTTTTTGATGCCGCAGGTACCCCCGAGTTTAAGCATAAGTCGGCGGTTCATTTCCATCAAGGTTTCCCTGTCCATAAGACCGCGTGAAATATCCGGCTGATTTGTAACAACAAGAAGTATAAAACCCGCACGGCTCAGACTTTCAAGAGGACCTTCAATTCCGGGCAGAAGCGAAAACTCTTCCAGAGTCCTTGCAGCGTAAGGCTTTTGGTCTTTCAAAAAAACGGGCGTAAGCACGCCGTCACGGTCAAGAAACACGGCTCGATTCAAATTCGCTTTAACGGAAGTCATACCCCTGCTCCCTGCACCAGGCCATGGTTCTTCGATACCCTTCGCGATAACCAATCAGCGGTTTATAACCCAGCTCTTTTTCCGCTTTTTCAATGGAGTACGCGATATGTCTTGTCGACTCCCCCACGATATGAGGAAGCATCCAGTAGGCGCCTGCCGCGCTGATCACTTTATCCATCGAACGGGCGGCCGCGGCAAGGAATGCCGGCAGATGAATGCGGCGAACTTTCAGCCCCATCCCCTCAGCCATCGCGTCAACAAGCTGGTTCAAAGTTGGTATCTCGGCGTCCGTAATCGCGTAAGTCTGTCCGGAAGCGCACGGCACTTTCAGTGCCAGATGAACAGCTTGAACCAGATGATCAATGTAGGTCACGCTTCTTTCATAGTTTCCATGGCCAAAGACAGGGAACCAGCCGCGGGCGATTTTCTTAAAAATATCAAGATGGCGTGGAGGCACGGGGGGCCCATAAAACATTGCGGGCCGGAGGATCACGATCTCAAGACCTGTCTTTTTCTGCACGACTCGAGCTTCGTTCTCGGCTTCATATTTACTCCGGGCATACGGGCTGTGCGGATGACAAGCGTCTGTTTCCTTGAGCCGAATACCCGGTCCGGGGCAGAACCCCTGGGCCGCGTTAGAACTGATCACAACCGCTCTTTGAACTCCCTGCTTCGCTGCAGCCTCAAGAAGACGCTTTGTGCCGCCCCGGTTAATTTCATCAAACTCGGAAATTTTCTTCACATGAATCACACCCGCGGCGTGAAAAACATCCTGCACGCCTTCACAGGCCCGCTCAAGTCCCTCAGCTGACCCGAGATCTCCTTCGCATATCTCAAGAGTAAGAGATCCCCGGGAGGTGGTCATTTGACGAGCGGGAACGGCCGCAGGCCCGGGAAGAACAAGACAGCGGACCGCGTCGTAAGGGAATTCGTAATCGCGGAGAGTTTCGAGGAACCGGCCGGTGAGCCAGCCAGGATAACCGGTAATAAGAAGCCGCTTCATGACCGGTGGCTCATCGGTACCGGCCAAGAAGATCCATGATGCGGATGTAAACCAGGCTGAAAGGATCAAAGAGCATACACTTCACGATATTGATCGTTGAGCCGTCCTTATTGACCCATTTGACTGATTTCGCGTAGATCCGGAAATTATGCCGGTGAGCCACACAGAAAAGCTCGACATCAAACATCCCGCCATTGACGCGCGTTCTTGAAAAGATTTCACGGGCGCATTTCCTTGAAAAAAGCTTGAAACCGCACTGGCTGTCGGCCACGGAACGGCGAAACACAATCAAATGCGACAAAAGCTGCTGAATAAGCCCGATAACTCTTCGGCCCCAGCCGCTCGCGCCCTCTTCGCCGGTGAATGTGCGCACGCCGACAATCATGTCGTACTCATTCATTTTCGGAAGCATGTAATCCAGCGTATCAATCGGCGTCGGATGATCGGCATCCATCACAAGAATCGAATCTCCGAGAGCGGACTGACATCCGGATTTGACGCAGGCGCCTTTTCCCTTGTGCGGCCGGCGCAGACACTTGAGCTCCGGCCAGCTCTGAGCGGTCTCTTCGCATAAAGCAGCCGTATTGTCACGGCTGCCGTCGTCCACCACCAAAACCTCATACGCCCATCCCTGGGCGGACAGCCAGGGACGTATTTCGGCCAGAGTCTGCGGAAGCCGCCTGCTTTCATTGAACGCGGGAATAACAACGCTTAACACAGGATTTGCCATAACCTCAAATCTCCTTCATCCATTTACGAGCCAGACGATTCGTCTTCTTCCAGGCCGCCACCGTATCGGATGCCAGCACATAACGCGCGCCCAGAAAACCGAGAAAGCGCTGTTTCTGAAGAATTAGTTTCGGGAACAAATCCCGGGAAAAATCATACGGGCGGCCATTTGGAATTTCTTTCAAGAGCGCTGGAGAGACAAGCATCAGCCCCGCGTTCACACAGAGATCGTTCGCGACCTTTCGGTTGCCCCGGCATTCTTCGAACCCCAGAATATTTCCATTCTTTCCGATACGGATTAAACCGGCGGCAACACCGCTCCAATCTGTTTTTGATGGCTGATAAGCGGCAAGAGTCAACGCGCTTTTCCTGCGGCTGTGAAAAGTACGCATCGCGCTCAAATCAAAATCCATGAGATTATCCCCATACAAAACAAAAAAAGGAGCCTTTCCAAGAAGGCGGGAAGCTTTTTTTACTCCTCCGGCGGTACCCAGAAGTTTTTTTTCACGGGAAAACCTGACCCGCAGGCCAAACCCGTTGTGTTTCGTGACGAAATCCTCAATGAATTTGGGACGGTAGTGAACGTTGATAACAACTTCACGAACACCGTTGCGCGCGAGATAACGCAAATTATGTTCTAGAATCGCCGTCCCCTGAACCTTAAGCATGACCTTCGGCAGACCGCCAGAAAAGCCTTTCAGCCGCTCACTTTTTCCGGCAGCGAGAATCATAGCACGCATCAAGAACCTTCCCCCTTCAGGAGCGTCGCGTAAAAAAAGAACAATCCGTAACGGATGGAAACATTTTTGAAACCGGAATTTATAATCCGTTTTTTCAGCTCAGGCCATTCGTCCAGATAACGGTAAAGAATGTCTTTCTCTTCAAGATGCTGTTCACGGAACACTTTCGTCATCGGAGTCAGAAGACCTATGGGCGAAAGAAGCGTTCCCAGCGCAAGACGGAACTGTGGAGAGTCATAGTGGTCAATAAGGACAAGCCGCCCCCCCGGTTTGAGCGCTTCCCCGGCCTGTTTTATGAACCGGGAAATATTTTCAAGCCCCGCCAGATGATGAAGCGAATGAGCGCAAAGAACCCAGTCGAATGTACCGGCGGTAAATGGCAGTTCTGTTGCGGAAGCCGCGGCATAACGCCAGCGTTTGGATTTCAGAGAAGCAGCAAGCTCTGAGTCCTGCGGCAGATCCACACCCGTCAGCCGGCAAAAACCTTCGCGCTGAAGTATATCCAGCATCTCGCCTTCGCCGCAGCAGACATCCAGCAAAGCGATATCCCGGGAAAGGTTAAACAAACCGAGTGAACGCAGTTTGCGTTCATGCCCCGAAAGCCGTCTTTTGACCAGGAGGTCTGATCTGTAGCTTTTTCTCCAATCCTCGGTTTCCTTACGGACAACAGTCACAAATATCATTCCGTGCGGTTGACAGCATTATATGGCATTGAACAGGACTATTCAGAGATAGCGTAGATGTTATCGGCAAAAACAACTTAAACTTTCCCCCTTCCAATGATTTCATTCCCCTCTTCACAAACCCCGCTCTTCGGCCGTTAAATTAGTTATGATTCCCCTTTTCCCGGCATTTTTCGTGCTGACTATAAAAACATGCCCTTAAAAGCGCGCCTGAGCAGGCTCTGTCAGCTTCAGGCTTCCCATCTCTTTTGGATCATTGCCGCCGCGCTATTACCTTTTTATTCCTGGATTTCTTTCGATTACGGCATAACCTGGGATGAATGGCTCGATGCCAACAACATCCTTCTCACAATCCGCTTTATTCTGTCCTGGGGACAGGACACTTCTTATCTTCAATTCTGGCATGGCTATCTTTACAGCGGTCTTTTCTTCACCCTCGTCGGGACACTTTACGGACTTTTGAGCGGAAGCGTCCACGAACTCGCCTACGGAGGACTGTTCGGCGATCGGCATATTCTCCCTTTTTTCCTGATGAGTCACTGGGTGAACGGTCTTTTCGGCTGGGCAGCTGTTCTTTTCACCGGCTTGACTGCAAAAAGGATAGCTGGATGGCGGGCAGGTTTGATCGGGCTAGCCATGGGTCTTCTTTGTCCCCGTTTTTTTGGCGCGTCCTTCAACGACCCCAAGGACATTCCCATGGCGGCGGGCTACATTGCGGCTCTTTACTACATGACGGGCATCATGAAAGAAATGCCTTTTCCTAAAAAATCGACCTGCGCCGGCGCAGCTGTGAGCATTGCAGTCGCCATCGGCTGCCGGGCATCGGGGCTTCTTCTTCTTCCCTACCTCGTTCTGTTTTCCGGCATCGCCTGGATCACGGCGAGCCGGGGCAACCGCATGCCTTTCATTCGTTTCTCTCTAATGCTTCTTCTCACCGGAAGCGCAGGCTATTTCGGAGGACTGCTTTGCTGGCCTTACGCTCTGCAAAATCCGCTGATCAACCCCTACCTGGCGCTGAAACAATTCTCACAGTTTTCATCTTTCTGGAATGGCCTTGTCCTATTTGAAGGGCAGCTGATTGAAGCCTCAAATCTGCCCTGGTATACGCTCATTAAATGGATTGCGATCAGTGTCCCTTTGTTCATCCACGCCGGGGTTATTCTTCTTTTGCTGAATTTAAAAACACTTTGCCGACTCCATGACTGGAGAATTATAGGAGCGGTCACGTTCGCATTTTTATTTCCGCTTGGTTATCAGATCGTAACGGACTCAACAGTCTACGATGCCTGGCGCCACTTCTATTTTGTTTATCCGCCGCTGGCCGTTTTATGCGCTCTTGCATGGAATAAAGTCCTGCCAGAACCTTCGCCTGGCCGAACGTTCCCGGTTTCCGGAATATTGCTGGCGCTCCTGCTGGCTTTACCGCTCGGCTGGATGATCAAAAACCATCCTCATCAATACACGTATTACAATGAACTGGTCGGAGGACTTAAAGGCGCCTACGGACGATACGAAACCGACTATTGGGGAAACTCCCTGAGGAACTGCGCCGAAGCCCTGGCAGAACATCATCAAAAAAATGAGCCTCAGCGAAAAATACAGGTGCGGGCTGACGGCAGCTTGATGTCCACCTACCCTTTTCTCAAAAAGCATTTAGGGGACCTTTATCATCCCTATCTCTATCCCGAAGGCTTTTTAAAGCGCTTTCCTTACAGTAACATACGCTATTCAAACGACTTAAAGGGTCCCAAAGACTGGGATTATGCCATTATCATGCCCCGAGGATCCTCTCCTGAGAGCCTTCGCTCGGGTGCCTGGCCGCCTCCAGAAACCCTCTATACAGAAAAGGCGGATGGGGTTCCTCTTTGTGCCGTAGTCAAGAATTCCTGAGGATAACCGTAAATGAGCTATAACTTTTAGACATACGGCATTGTAACCGTGTGTTTTTTTGGGTATCATTAACTTCAAGTCCTAAAAAAAACGATCAATCACACGGTTCTCATAATTTTCACACAAATCCTTTGCTGAACGTTCCCGGAGGAACCATGGCGCAAGTGATCCTTTACAACCCGAAAGAAAAGGCACGGCTTAAAGTCCCCTACGTTCCTTTTTCACTCATGACGGTTGCAAGCTCCATGAAAGTATCCGGCGTCAGTTTTTCACTTATTGACAGCCGCGTAGACACGGATGCTCACGAGCAGGTTCTCAAAGGATTGGAAAATCCTGAGGTTGTGATGTTTGGGCTGACACTCATGACGGGTTCCGTCATCTATGATGTTTTGGAAGTCGCTCGAATGGTGCGCCGGAAAAGACCCGATGTAAAAATTGTGTTCGGGGGTGTCCACGCCACAATGCTGCCTGAAGAAACCGCGCAGCATGACCTCGTAGACATCGTGATTTCAGGTGCGGGTGAAGAGACAGCCGTCGAGCTGGCCCAGAAATTGATCAACAAGGAAAACTGGAAAGAAGTCGCGGGTCTGGTTTTTGAGGAAGACGGAAAAATCATCACGACTCCCCCAAGACAAAAAGCCAATGAAGCGCTCTATTCAGGAATTGACTACGACATCGTGGATCTCACTAAGTACGTTAAAAAAGACGCGACCGGAGAGCGTTGCCTGGACTACCTGTCCAGCAGAGGCTGCCCTCACCCCTGCACCTATTGCGCGATCGCGGAAGTGTGGGGAAAGAAGATGCTCTATTACCCTCCCGACCAGATGGTCAACAATCTGATGTATCTACAGCAGAAGCTGAATCTCGACAGCATCCACTTTCTGGATGATAACTTTTTCGTCAGAAGAAGCCGTGTTGAGGAGTTTTGCGATAACGTAATCGCCAGCGGTTTGAAGCTCAAATTTTGGGCAATGTGCCGCATTCAGTATTTCTGGCAGTACGATGACGCGTTTCTGGCAAAACTCAAACAAGCAGGTTTTGCGACGATCAATTTCGGAGCAGAATCGGGCTCCGAGGTTGTTCTTCAGAAGCTCAAGAAAACACACACGCCCGAACAGATTCTGATGACAGCTCGCAAATGTAACGAGTTTGGAATACGCGCTCAGTTCAGTTTTATGATGGCGCTGCCCTACGAAACACCGCAGGATCTTGAGCTGACTATGTCCATGATCGATCAAATCCACAAGATCAATCCGGTGTTTGATATGCAGCTTTTCCCCTTCACACCGTTTCCCAAAACAGAGCTTGCGGCTGAAAGCGCCGCCTACGGCTTCGTCCAGCCGAAGACGCTGGAGGAATGGGCACGCTTTGAGTACGGAAATATAAAAATGCCCTGGCTGAGCCCGCTTATGAGGAGGCGTGTGGACACCCTTACGACGCTGGCCTGGTTCGCGTTCACTTCTGAAACGGCGATCAAATTGGGCAAACTGTACGGCACGGCCTTTCGCTTCTTTGGTAGCGTCGCCCGGCTTCGGTGGAGCTTCCGCTTTTTTGATCATGCTTATGAATGGAAAATGGTCAACGCGTTCGCTAAGTCCTGTTGATCAAGACTGCTTTTAAAAGTAAAAAGCCCTTTCGGATATTCCGAAAGGGCTTTTTTTACATCCAAACTTCTTTGGCCGATTAAGCAGATCTTTTTACTGTGCTGCTTTCAGCTGTTCGCGCCTCGCCTTGTTGGCCGCATACATCGCAGGTCCAAGTACTTCTTGCGCCAGAAGCTCCTTGTCCTGTCCGTTGTCAAAGTCATAATCCATGACAGCCATGATGACCAGAACACGGTCCAGAGGCATCGTCATAACCTCTTGATTGACTTGCATGGTCTGATTGATGCGCTCCGCATAATATGCGGGAGGAAGCGTCATCGTGCCTCTTTTCTGCTGAGCCAGCAACTGCATAATCGCAGCCACAGCTAGACGCTGATCATCAGGATGCAGGGATTGCCAATTTTGAAGATTCTGCGAAAGATCACCCATCATGGCGTTATATTCATCAGGTGATTTTCTTGGCGGAAGATTCTGCTGCGCCGCCGGTTGACTCGTCACAACGGGAGAAGCTCCCTGCCAGGCGGTTCCCGAATTTTGAACCGCATTCAATCGCGCCCAGAATATAACGGCTGCAACAGCCGCAACGGCGAAACCTATGACAACATACTTCTTCTGCATAACAGCTCCTCATCCTTAACAGCGGTTAAAAATAATCTTTCAAAATTGCTATGGCAGCCTTAATTTGGTTTTGCGCCTGCGGGTTATCCGAAGTCCCGTCCTCAACAACAACGTCAGGATCAAGCCCAATCCCGTCAATCTGGCGCCCATTTGGACTCAGATAACGCGCTGTCGTCAACTTCATCGCGGAGCGCTCGTCCAGCGGCACAACGGATTGTACGGACGCTTTGCCGAAAGTCTTAACCCCCACCAACGTGGCTCTTTTATGATCCTGCATGGCCGCCGAAAAAATCTCGGACGCGCTCGCAGAAAACTGATTCACAAGAATCACCATGGGGTAATCGTATACTCTAACGCTGCCGGATGCAACGTGCTCCTTGCGCTGAACATCAATTTTACTGTTTACCGAAACAATTTTGGCTCCGGCCGGAAGAAATCTCTCTGCCATAGCCACAGCCTGTGTCATAAGACCTCCTCCGTCATTTCGAAGATCGATAATCAGCGCCTCAATCCCCTGCTTTTCAAGATCCGAAAGGCCAGCGTCCATCTGAGCGACTGTCTTTTCCTGAAAATCCATAATCTGCATATATCCGATCGCCCGGCCGACCTTGCGAATGTCGCGAATGGACTCAAGCTCGATGGTCTCGCGTACGAGCTTGACTTCAAATTCTTTATCTCTGAAGAGCCTGACGAGGACTTCCGTGCCTGCATCCCCTCGAAGAAGAGCGCCCGCTTCCGCGACAGTTTTTCCTGCCAGCGCTAATCCATCAACGGCAAGAACGATATCTCCGGCATGGAGACCCGCCCTTTCCGCGGAGGTGCCTGGACGAATGTTCTCAATCATGATTTTTCCATCAGCTTCCTTGAGCCAGGTCCCGATCCCGGCGTACTCCCCCGCAATGCTGATTTTCATCAGTTCATACTTTTCGGGATCGATAAACTCAGAGTGTTTATCCAGAGATTTTGTCATTCCTCGCACGGCTTCGTAAAAAAGCTGCCGGGCCTCAACATCGCCCGCGTACCCTTCCATAATCGCGCCAAGTGCACGGGAATAAAGTTTAAGCTCTTCAATCAGATCGACCCCGGCAGCCGACTGTGCCCAGCTTATGCCCCCTCGCACACCCCAGACCGCCGTCGTCAGAAGAAAAACAATCGCATGAATCCGGTACTTCCGCATCAAATCCTCCTGAAATCAAACATTCGAGTGACCGGCATCAGAGGATTTCTCTTCAATCCGGCTGTAAGTTTCCTGACATCTGCGGACAACGCCATCCATCGAGAAAAAGCAAAGAACCGACAGAGATTCTTTACGTCCCTGAAGAGTGGCTGTACTGAGAGCTGAAAAAGCGGCAGCTTTGACATCAAACAGACCTGACTCTCCGAAGTCCTTCAAACTTTTTTCCTCATCGGTATTCAATGACACCGCCTGTTTGAGATCCTCCGCCAGGGTTGCCGAGCTCTTGAACACGCGGTCATCCGCTGTGCCGGGAACTTTGTCCCGTCCGTTTCGAAAAAGGATCACTTTCTCCGCCATCGCGGGCGTTAGACCGCAAGCCCTGAGAACCGGACCTGGTGCTGTATTGAGATTAACGGCAGATTCTCCGTCCACCGTTACATAAGGAAACACCTTGAGCAGAATTTCAGGTGTCATCCCCTTCACAAGAAGAAGCTCCTCAAGCGTATCTAAGTCCGCATTTTTGGGCTCATAATAAGGCGAAAGAGTCCGGTAATATTTAGCTTCCGCGCCGCCGGCATTTAAAACATCATCTTCGTCGCGCCAATCCAGGATTGAGGCCGCTATTTCAGAGGCCTGCGTCTGAGGAACCCCCGCCCCAAACTCAAAAATGCCGGCAATAATTTTTTCTGATTTTGTCTTGTTAAGATCAATCTTCCGGGTCTCGTCCACAGCCCCGTAAGACTCGCGTCCATCGACAGAAGAAACTGATTTCACGGTATAAAAGGTTTCCTTGAGCTGGACGGCTTTAAACGCAGCTTCATCATGCGCCCAGGAGTCCCCAAGACTATGGGCTGGAAGTCTTGAGGCGGCAAAGACAGCGGCCTGGGCCCGCTTGATTCCGGCATCGGCCGCTATTCTGAGTTTGCTTCTGATTTCAAACTGCTGGACGTACCGCAGACGCTGCCGGGCCTGCGTTCCAGCGGCCAAGGAAAAAAGGGCAATAACCGCGAGAACCCACATGGTCAAGACCAGGATACTTCCTTTTTGACCCCGCATTTCAGAATCCGCCCGTTTTAGCTTTCAAGGATCTCGGTTCGTCCGGATGAACCGATGAGAATTCCCCGTCCGCCGGTTTGGGGAGAAGCATTGCTTACCATCGACCGTGGTTCGGATGTTTCTGCCAGCTTGTCGTCTTCGCTCACTGCAGCTTCGGCGATTTGAAGAATACGGGCAATCTGGCTTTCCATCTGAGCCATTCGGCTGTCCAATCGGTTAATCTGCGCGGCCAAATCATCAAAGCGCCGTTTCATATATTTATCAATGCCCTCGGGCTCATAGATTCCGCCGACGCGCTCCACCTGACGGTCCTCCGCGATGTTGTGGATCACGCCATATTTTTTCTGTCCTCCATCTTCAGCCTGGGAAGCCGTAGTTAAAGAAAAAAAGACTGCGGCAAACACACCCCAAAAGAGAGCTTTTAACATTTCAACCTCCCGCTAATGCCGTTTCCGGCAGAAATGATTTCCAGTCAATTTCAAAGACCTGGACAGTCATTCTCGGCGTCTCGCCGCTTTGTTCATAAAACGGTTTAAAAAAACGAAGTCCGGCGCCTTTGAGATAATAGAGCCGGTAGAGCATGGAAAGAATCAACTTGCGGTCCGCGAACACGGAATAGAATTTCCCATCAGCTTCGTAAACAAGCGCTGATATATCAAGCGAACTGCCTGCCGACGTTATCTCAGTCAATTCGCCCTGTTCCATATAAAACAAACTAAGAGGCTGTCCCGTCACCTTCTCGGAAGGAATTTGAATAGAAGCCTTTTTTGACACCCAATCGACGACGAGACCGTTTTTAAAGGTGAGGACTGAGCCTTCCTGTTTTTCAAGTTCCGCCTCGGGCCTGTATTTCAGAACACCATCGGAAGAAGAAAGAAACTGCTGCACGCTGTTCACCTTGCCCGGCTTTAAAAAATCCAGAAAACCCGCTTGTTGAGCAACAGCCCGCTTGATAAGACCCGCTTTGTGAAAATTCCACCGGGCAAAAACAGACAAAGCAAGGTTCTTTTCGATCATTTCGCTGTAAAGGAAAACATATGTCGGCCGGGCATAATTCCCAGCATGCGTCAGCTCGAGAATTTCCGCAGTTTCCGATTCACTGATTCGTTCAGTCAAAATCTTCGCCGCTTCAAGCCTGCTCAGCGGAAGAATCCGGTTCAGAAGATCCACAGCCTCAGCAACGGGAACACCCAAAACCTTCAATTTGTCCAGAGCGTCATTGCCGCTTGAGCTGAGCATACGCATGACTCCCAACGCCTCGTCTTCCGTCGTAGCCATAAAAAAACGGGCCAGCCAGTAGCATTCAGGCAAATCCTGCGTGCCTCCGTCGGAAAAAACGCTCCGACGGGCCAGTGTTGAAATAAAGTATCCGGGCGGCCACCAGCTGTAAATCACGGAATTCTCCGGCGTGCGTTCACGAAGAGTCTGCATAGCGCCGTACCAGGTATCATTCATAATCGGTTCGCTTTTCATGGCGAGAGCATGCGCGAAAAGAATCTGCATCGGCATCAAGGCTGCTAAAACAGCCGCCGTCCATAAGGGGTAAAAAAAACGAAGCATTTGCCTGGCGCCAGAATTCTCTGAAGCCGCCCGCTTTTGAAGCCATTCTCGGAAAAATCCACCAGCAACATGCACGGCCATTCCGGTAAAAAGAGCAACAGGAATCACAAAAAGAAGCGCAAAACGTTCCGTTTTGAGGGATAGAAATAACAGAGGGACGCTCATCGCGCATAGAACGAACCATTTAAGAACAAAAAGTTTTGACTCGCCCTTCTTGATCAACAAAAAACCCGATGCGGCGCCCGCTAGTGCGAAGAGGACAGTAACCACATTGCCCGTTAAATAGACAAGTCTGGTCAAACTCAAGGCGCCGGTTTCACCCACCATAAAAAAAACATTCGGCCAGATGTTGGGCTCAGACGAGGCGAACTTGGCTACATAGCTGGCTCCCCGGAAAATAAACTCCAGAAATGCTTCCAGTCCCGCTGCAGTTATTGCGGCGGCGGCTGTCGAGGCCGCATAAACAAAAAGAAAAACAGGACAGCTTTTTAGATCGGGGTCTTTTCGAACACCAAAGAGCACGCTTAGAAGCACGGCTCCGCCGAGAACAAGGAGAAAAACAAAGGGCCACCCCACCCAGAACAGTACATAGACACCAGTCAAAGCGCCCGCAGTCAGCCCGAGAACAGCCCCTTTTTTAGGCGAGGATCCGGGAACTGAAAAAAAACTAGCCAAAACAAGAGCGGGAAACAGCATGTTATAGGGATCTGTATCAAACCATCCGTAAGAACTTCTTTGCAGAAAAATGGGCGAGAGCCCCATGGTCAAAGCGGCAGCTGAAGAGGCAAGCGTCCCGAAGCCTAAACTGGCGCATAAGAGATAAAAGGCAAATACCGCTGCAGGAACAAGAATCAACGGAACAAACCCCAGAGCCTCCATGAGAGGAATCCCCGGCTTAAAAAAATTCAGGACTTTGTAAACACCCACACCGACATAAGGCTGCCATCCATAGGGCACCCAATATCCTTTGGGAAACCTGCGGAGAGGATCATAAAACTTTCCTTTTTCAATTCTGGATGAAACACTTCCCGTCTCAAGAATGTTTTCGACCTGAGCCATAAAATGATAGGGGTCCGACTCAAGTAAATACCGACGGGAAGATCGGGACCGAGGCTGTCCCATCGATGAAATAAAGCGTTCTACCGTCTGCTCAAACTGGAGCCGGTCAGTTTGAATCAGTTTATCTGCCTGCTGGGCTGCGAAAGCCTCCCTGGCTTCGCGGGGAATCTGGCTTCCGGAAGATTGGAGCTGTTGAAGAATCTGTTTTTGAAGCGAACCGCGGATGACGTTTTCTGCGGTAACTCTTTTTTGCTCGGGAGAAAGTTCACGGGAAGGCAGCAAATCATAAACGCGGAAGAAAAGCACAACAGCCGTGACGGCTGCAAAGGCCCCGAATAAAAGGCTCGCACGAAGCCAATCTGGTTTCTTAACGGGATTAACCATATCGGGGATCACCTAAACCTCTTGGTCATACATGCCGAACTATGAAGCAGTTGAACAATCCGTCGCATCCTGCCTGAAAACAAGAAAAAAGTGAAAATTATGGATCTACTCGGTAAAAAAGTACTGATTATCATTCCGGCCCTCAATGAGTCCAAAGCCATCGGCCGGCTTGTTCATGAAATTCAAGAATTGCATCCTTCTATAACCGCCCTCGTTGTAGACGACGGCTCCACCGATGACACGGCCAATGAAGCGCGAAAAGCCGGTGCCTGGGTTATTTCTCTCCCCTATAACCTTGGAATCGGCGGCGCTGTGCAAACGGGATACCGCGTCGCAGCCGCCGAGAACTTCGACGCCGCAGTTCAAATTGACGGCGATGCGCAGCACGACCCCCGCTACCTGGAAAATGTTCTCATGCCCGTTCTTGAAGGCAAACTTGATCTATGTATCGGAAGCAGGTTCTTAACACATGAGTCGGGATTCAAATCTACATTTGCACGGCGTTTCGGAATACGCTTCTTTTCAGTTCTCCTGAGCTCGTTGACCGGTGTGCGGCTTACAGACCCTACCTCGGGGTTTCGCGCCTCCGGAAACCGTCTTATCAGACATTTCGCATCTTCCTACCCTGTTGACTTTCCGGAACCGGAAGCCATTCAAATCGCAAAAAGACTTAACGCGAAAATCGGCGAAGTCCCGGTTCGGATGAGAAAAAGACTGGGTGGGATATCTTCCATCAGGATGTTCAAAACGCTCTATTACATGATCAAGGTTACGCTCGCGATTCTGATCGATACACTTAGAACAAAAACAAAGTGAGGCTTTTGTGCACGCAAAAACTTTCGCGATTTTGATCGCCGTTTTTATCTTTCTTCTTATTCTGGATCTGATCCGGCGCCAGAAAATGACATTCAAGTACTCCATGTTCTGGCTGTCTGCTTCCGCCGCTACGCTTTTTTTGGCGGTCTACGATCAAACGCTCGCGTCCCTCGCCAATTGGGCAGGCTTTCAGCTTCTAAGCAACTTTATCTTCTTTCTTTTCCTGGCTTTTATAAGCGCACTTTGTCTTTTCCTGACAGTCTATATCAATGAACAAAATAGCCGGACTGAGGCGCTCGGCCAGAATCTTGGAATTCTGGAATTAAAAATCCGCAGGCTTCAGGAAGAACTGGATAAAAAAACAGAGAAAAACAATAAACTATAACTGCACCATTGAAGTATTGGAGTCGGCACTTTCCAAAGCCTCTTCCGTTTCCTCTTGCTGCCCTCGCGCAGAATCTTCTTCATAAAACCGGGACCGAATCATTTGAGAATCCTCTTCCATCATGAGTTCAAGGGCTTTGGCGTAATCCTCTTTCCCTTTACTCTTGAGAATGGTGATCGGAGTAAGGGTCTGGGGTTTCTGATCCGCCAGCATATAAGCAATTCCGAGATAATAGTAAGCGTCCGTCTGATCGGGACTGAGTTCTATGGTTTTTTTAAATGCCTCAAGGGCCAGTGAAGGTTCCTTCTTTCTCGTTAAATAAAGCCAGCCCAGACCAAAATAAGCTCTCCCGAAATTCGGCTGAAGACGGATAGCCTCCTTAAAATACTCTTCCGCCAGATCATAATCTTCGAGCATTCCTGTATAGATAATACCCAGGTTATTGTGTGCATCCGCTAAAGTGGGCTCCAAAGCAATGGCTTCCTGGAAAGCCTCAAGTGCAGCGTCAATATTCTTCTGTTCCTGCAGATACGCGATACCCACAGCGTTGTGAAGCTGCGCGATCTGAGGACTTAATTCCCGGGCTTTTTCCAGATAAGCAATCCCCGTCTCAAGATCTCCCGCTTCCATGGCTTTCATTCCCTCCTCATAAAACTCCTGGGTCGTCTGAGGTTCAGGTGATGGGACCAACTCCTCGGCTCCTGCTGTTTGAATTCCGGCGAAGGTCACAGAAAGGGCGAGCAGCGGGCTGATAAAAATTCGGGTTAGCCTCATATGGGTTCAGGCTGCGGCATCGCATCCCCCTCCGGGCTGACAACGGGAACGTCGGTGTCTGCGGCAGGCGCGGCTTCAGGCTCAAACTCAGGCTCCATAGAGCCCTCCAGGCCTTCCGCGGCAAAAGGAGTCATATCCTCCGCCGTCATCAGAATGCGGGTCATATCCATGTTGCATTTCATCATAACGCCTGTTTTACTTTTCGGCGCCAGAACATACCGTGTAATTTGAAACAGGTTATCTGATTCTTCAAGCGCGCTCAAAAAAGTGAACACATTCTTCAATTCCCCTTCAAAATCCAGCGTCGTTTTGTAGATCTTGTAAATCGGCTTATCTTCGATTTCACCTGGAGAAACATTCACAATCTGAATGGTATTCGCAGCGGCGACAGTTTCAAGTTTTCTCAGCAGCGAGGAAATGATTTCTTCCTGCGTCCGTTCCCCCGTATCCAGATAGGATTCATAATTATTATATTCCTTGTTAATTCCGTCCTTAAAGGAAAGGATGCGCATGTCTCTTTGAATGGCCTGGGACTTGGCCTTGATTTCCGCATCCAGCAGGCTGATATTGGAAAAAATCGGACTCAAAACCATGAAGTCCGTGAGAACAAAAATAACCACGCCCACTGTCCCGTAAAAAAGAAATCTCTCACGAGGGGTAAACTTGTTATACAGATCCTTAACCTTTGCGAGCACTGGTCAAATCTCCTGAATGAGCTGACATTTAATATCGAAATCCGTGACTTCCTTACCGCCTTCTTTACGGGTTTTAGTTTCATTGGTGGTCACATCGCTGAAGTAGCCCGAGTTTTCAAACTTGGTTACGAGCGCGAACACCGAGGACATGGTATCTGCCGTTCCCAGCAGCTGAAGGTTCCCTTCCTGATCGTAGCTGAAGCTCGACAGATACATTTCAGGTCCTATGAGAGAGGTAACCTTGTCAAACACGTAAAGCCCCTTGCCCCGGTATTCGATCAGATTGCGTAAAACCCGGGTTTTTGTTGAGGCACGCTCGAGTACCCGTGCCTGAGAGGAAACCGACTCGGCCATCACATCGAGCCGGTCGATCAGATTTCGTTTAATGTAGATTTTCCCCGCCAGAAAAATACAGATCATCACAAGACAGGTCATAATCAAAATGCCCAGAGTCACAATCTCCCGGCCGCCTTCGCGGAACTTTCTTTTAAGTTTGATCTCTTTGGGTGTCAGGTCAATTCGCAAATCAGCTTCCGCGTCAACGGCGCACATGAGTTCAAAAAAAGACTCCGTGCTCGCGGGACCAATTTTTTCTTTCACTGCCGGAGCGACCTGAAACTGATTGTGGTAGGTCACCATTTTGATTGGAAAACCAGGGGTCTGCATCGATGGAATCGACTCACGGATCACTTTTTCAAGATTTTCCAGTCCACTTGTCAGCCCTGTCATGACCAACGCTTTGACAGCCTGCCCGACCCCGTGGTCCTGATAGGAAGAAATGGATTTATTTAACTCCCCCGCAAAGGACTGCTGAGCGCTCTCCATCTCGGAACGGAAATGAGACGCCCCGACTGGAATACTGCGGACAAAGACCATTTCCCGTTTATCGATAATCGTAAGATCTGACGCGTCCTCATCAATGTGAATGCCTGCAATTGCGCCGGACATCTGATCCGCTGGCAGAAGCCGCTGATAAAAGTGAGCGGCGCTCTCCGAAGCAATTCCGAAGCGTGTCACAAAAATGCCAGCCCGGTCAAAAATCTGAACATAACGGTCGATCAGCTTCCGGTTCACAATGATCAGAAGCACATTGGTGTAATGCTGACCCGGTGTCGTCATACACAGATAATCAATCACGATTTCGTCTCGGGAATAAGGCGTATAACGGCCGGCCTGAAGATCAATAATCTTGCTGATCTCCTCGGGATCGTTGGAGGGCATGTCCACGTTTTTTGAAATGAACAGCTTGGAGGGAATCAGGCATAGAGCCTGGCGGTTCTTGAGCTTCCATTCGCGCCAGGTCTGCGCGAGGTGCTGGCTGATTTCAAGATCAGCGCCTTCGCCGAAATCCTTGGAGCGGAAATCCTCATAAACAGCCTGTCCCGCAGACTGGCGGGCAAGCGTCATTTTAACGTGTCCGCCTGACAGGTCGATAACAACAAGTTCCTGCGTCTGGCTGGATTGAAAAACGTTTTTAGCCATAAATCCGTTTCTGTTACGCCGCGCAGACACCCGTCTGGAGCGGCAGTATTTTTACCAGGTATCCTATCTTATTACCATCGTCATAACGAAGAGAAATCCTTACGGCCTTGGGCGCGCATGAAGTTTTCCAGAACGGCTTCCACTGGAACGTCTTTTTTTCTGAATCTTCATGATAGTAATCAAACGAGCAATCTTTTAAAAGTCCGCCTACGCCTTTGGCTTCAAGCTCTCGAGGCATTTTCTTCGGCGGCTCAAGAACCTGGCGAAGACTTTCTTCTGTTCTTAAAAGTCTGCCTTGATCAGCGTCAAAGCGGTATTGAATCCTCACAGGCATCTTGATGCGGTGTCCATGCTCCGGATCCACAAGATCCTGCTGCGAATATGAAAAAAACTCCAGAAAGTTTTTTTCGCCTTTGAACGGACTTCTTTTCGTGTTAAACGCATTTCTTAAATCAGAGGCTGTCTTTTCAAAAACAAGATCGGATTCCATATCCGGCTTCATTTCAACCGCCCGCTTCCAGAGTCGGAGCCCCTGCGAAAAAGTGGAGTAGATACCTGCCGCCAGCACCGCCGTCAAAGTCACTGCCAAAAGAAGTTCAATAAGAGTAAAACCTCTTTGGGAGGTTCTTTTAGAAGCCCGCATAAAAAATCCTCGCACTGCTTTTTTCCCGGCTTCCCGTCTGCCACGCTATGAGCGCCGCGGCCTCATAAAGCTTTTTATCGGCGGATAATTGACGATAACTGACAGAAAAATAAAAGGCCCGGTCCTGTTCGGTCACAAGCTGTCCCGAAATTCTAGCCGGAATTTTGCCCGTTCTCCGGAACTCCTCCTGAAAAGCCCATATTTGATTTGATATCACGCGATTCGCGGCGACGCGGTTCTCGGCTTCGTACAAGGCGCCGATCGAACTGAAAAGAGGCCGATAAACCGCCAAAAGACTTGTCGACAGAATCACCACACTGACAAGTACCTCAAAGAGCGTCATTCCCCTCTGAAGTTTCAGCGTGTTCTTACTGCCAGTTAACAATGTCATCATCCACCTTATCCTCGGCAGGTGTTTTGCCAAGGGAATGCAGATCGTAATCATGCGGACGATGCGTGCCAGGCGATGCGTACTGATAAGGGCGTCCCCAGGGATCCACAGGCATCTTTTCAAGGTACGGGCCGTTCCAGTTCTGCGGCACGGGCGCAACAGCGGGTTTCGACATCAACGCATCGAGCCCCTGCTCAGACGAAGGAAAGAAGCCGTTATCAAGCTCATAGAGTTTCAGTGCCGTAGGAATGTTGATATTGATATCCGCGTGTGCGGCGGCCTTCCTCGCCTGCTCCGAGCGTCCCATAAGACGGGGAACCACCATCGCGGAAAGAGTCCCCATGATAATGACCACCAGCAGAATCTCAATCAAACTAAAACCGCGCTGACTGGATCTGAGCAATTTACAGATATTCCTCATACACTCCTCCGACGTTTAAGAGACCATGGTATTCATACTGAAAACGGGCAATAGAACAGCAATAATCACGACTCCCAGGATCCCGCCGATCACAAGAATCATCAGGGGTTCCAAAAGGCTGGTCATCACTTTGACCGCCTCTTCGGTGTCCTTTTCATACCACTCCGCAATTTCCCTGAGCGATTCATCAAGGTTCCCGGACTCCTCGCCTATACTGACAAAATGGCGGGCAAAAGACGGAAACAAGGGCGAGCGGCGCAGGCCTTCACTGACGGTGCCCCCCTCTTCAACAAGAAGTCTGCAGGCTTCAATGTCCTGACGGACACGCAGATTGCCCGTGACAGGAACAGCAATGCGCAGAGCCTTGAGAATCGGAATGCCGCTCTTTAAAAGAAGTTCGAGGGTACGCGCAGTACGCGCGATTTCGGCTTTTAAAAGAACTTTTCCCGCGAGGGGTAATTTTAAAAGGAGCGCGTCATAACCTAAACGGTAGGCAGGATTTTTCAAAAGAGCGAGAATAAAAAAAACGAGTCCGATGAAACTCAGAAGCAGGTAGGGTCCGTATTGCTCCATCCAGCCGCTGACCGCGATTAAAGCCCGGGTAATCCAGGGAAGTTCCTGCCCCAGATCCGCGAAGAATTGGGAAAACTTCGGAATCACGCTCGACAGCATAAAACCGACAGTGAAGAACCCCATCACCATGACAAAAGCCGGGTACGCGATCGCGCCTCTGACTTTGGACATAAGAGCGCGCTGCGTTTCACGGTAATCTGCAATCTGTTTAAGAACTTCATCAAGTCTTCCCGCGGCCTCTCCCGTCTGAATCATGCCGATATCAAAAGCAGAAAAAACTTTCGGATAGGCGCTAAGAGCGGCGGAAAAAGTCTCGCCTTGACGGATATCCTTGTGAATTTTTTCAAGAACACTTTGAAATGTCTCGTTCTCAAGCCCCTGCGAAACCAGATAAACAGCCTGAGGCAGCGAAACCCCTGACTTCACAAGCTTTCCCATCTGCCTGTAAAACGCGAGGATGTTCGTCGCGCTGATCCGCTGCCAGCGGCGCTTCCTATGTTCCTTTGCGACCTCCGCAGTCAGGACATCTTCGCGTATATCCACGGGGACAAGCCCCATACCGTTAACTTTATCGATCGCTTCATCCTGCGTGTCAGCGGAAAGCGTACCTTCAACGATCTCGGTCGGCCCTTTTTTCGCCTTATAGCGGTACTGCTTCATACGGGACCTTTCATTTTACAGAACTTCTCAAGTCTCGCACGGTCCGTACTGTTAATCGCCAGAAAAGTAACCCCTGTCTGGTAAGTAAACAGCTGCGGGGCGCCTTCCGCCGATAAAGTTTTCATCACCCTTACCACGCGGCTCACGCAGGAAATTTCGGGTCCTTCCGGCAGTTTCACCCGAACATCAAGCGCGGTTCCGGGAAGCAATTCTTTATCCAGTGTAAAGGAAAGTCCATTGGCACTGATATCTTCGGTCGTCGCTGTCTGATAAAGCACCTGAGACGCCGCATCCGTACTGAGGTCATCTTTTTCCAGATCGATTTCACGGAAACGGAAAATCAAAGCGACCCTGCGCCGGGTGTAGGCCCGGCGGTTCGAAAAATAAGACTCATCTTCATCAAATTCCTCCCTGGGGGCAGCGACGCTCACAGGAGTTTTGGAAGTCTCAGGCTTGACCGCGGCTGGAGGCGTCAAAATTCTTTCGTCGTCCGGCGCAGCCTCAATAACTTCCTCGGGAGTCGTAATCCCCTGCAAAACCTTTTTCCACCCCTGACGGCGCAAAGTCTCCATACCATTGAGGCAAGCCGAGCGTTTGATATCGTCAGCCTGAACCTGCTGGAAAATAAGCCTGCTGATCTCCTGTGTGACGGGAAGAATTTCATAAATAGCCACCCGGCCGGCATACCCTGAACGGCCGCAGGCGTCACAACCCGTCCCTCTGTAGACAGTGATGGCCTCCCCTTCAGGCAGGCCCAGCTCACGGCGGATGGTCTCTTTCAACGCGGGGACAACCGAGGCATCCTCTTTTTTGCATTTGGGGCAGATCACACGCACCAGCCGCTGCGCGATAAACGCATTCACGCTGGAAGCCACCAGATAAGGTTCCACACCAATATCAAGAAGACGGGTCACGCCGCTCGCGGCATCGTTGGTGTGCAGGGTCGATAGAATCAAATGCCCCGTCAAAGCAACCCGGATCGCAATATCCGCAGTCTCAAGATCACGGACTTCACCAATCATCATGATGTCAGGATCATGACGGAGCACGCTTCGAAGCCCTGCGGCGAAAGTCAGACCCACATCCGGAGAAACCTGGATCTGAGTGGTGCCTTCCAGTTCATACTCCACAGGATCTTCAATGGTGATTACTTTTTTCTCCCCTGTATTCAGAAAGGAAAGTCCCGCATAAAGAGTCGTGCTTTTACCGCTTCCAGTAGGGCCTGTGACAAAAATAATGCCATGCGGTTTTTTGAGCATTTCCCTGAAAGTCTCAAGCTGCCCCTCACCGAACCCCAGATCTTCGAGAGTCCGGATCATTTTACCCGGCAAAATTCGAATAACGAGACTTTCGCCATGCGGTGTCGGAATCGAGGAAATACGAAGATCCAGGTTCTGGTCCTGGGCCTTGACTCGAGCTTTGCCATCCTGAGGAAGGCGCTTTTCAACGATGTTCAGGTTGGCCATGATTTTAATGCGGGAAAGCATCGCAGGAAAAAAGGAGCGCATCTCAGCAGGCACCGGAGATTCTTTCAAGACACCGTCAATGCGGTAACGCACACGAACTTTGCCGCGGTAAGGTTCGAGATGGATGTCACTGGCGCCCTTACGGCAGCCGTCCAGAATAATCTGATTCACAAGCTGAATCACGGACGCCGTATCCGCGAGCTTTTCCAGATCCTCGATGTCAGTTCCTGTGGTCAGGGACTGCGCGGCGGGCGCCGAAGAAGGCAGGTTCTGCGCCAGAATTTTATCGACCGTGTCGGCTCCCAGACCATAATGCTTGCGGAGCATTTCTTCTATTTCAGTTTCCGGGGCCAGAACGGTTTCAACATCCATGCCAAGACCGAAACGGACTTCGTCCAGAAAATTGACATCGACAAGGCGGGAAACCGCGATCGACAGCTTATTATTTTTTCGCGCAAACGGAAAAAACAGATAATACCAGGCGAATTTGACAGGAACTTTTTCAAAAACTTCGGGGTCAACTTTCAGATCCCGAAGACTTACATAGGGGATTCCAAGAGACTCCGAATAGAGCTGAAGAAGCTCGCTTTCCTTGATCAGGGACTGTTTAACGAGAAGCTGGGAAAAGGACTGCTTTGAGGTTTCAGCTTCCTTGAAAACGCGTTCCAGATCCGCAGGTGGAAGCTTATTGGCATCCAGAAGGATTTGGTAAGCTTTTTTTTCAAGACGGGTGTTCATGGCTTCAGGGCGCCCGGTTGATAAGGTAAAAATCCGTTGCTTTCAATTTATCATAATGACCGGAAAGAATTTTTCCGCAATCCTCGACCGTATCTTCAACGGGAATAAACATTCCCTTTTTTCCAGTAAAGGCTTCAGCGACGGCAAAAGGCTGAGTCATGAAATTAAGCAGCTTCTCACCGCGTTTGTAATCGATCTGATCTTCTTTCGGGATTTCTTCCAACCCGACAACCTGCACGATACGCTGCAAAGACTTGTACTTGGCGAACACCGAAATCATTTTCTGCGCGAGATCATAATGCCTCTGCCCAATGATACGCGGATCCAGGTTTGAACAGGAACTGCGGAGAGGGTCGATCGATGGAAAGAAACCTTTCTGCGCCAGGTCACGGGAAAGCGCAAGCACGGTATCAAGACAGCTGAAAATAGCCACAACCGAGGGATCCGTCATATCGTCGGCAGGCACGTAAACGGCTTGATAGGAAGTCACGGAGGCACCGCCGGGAATCGAACGGATACGCTCTTCGACGCCGTTAACCTCGGAAGACAGCGTCGGCTGATAACCTGATTCTCCAGGCACACGGCCAAGCAGAGTTGAAATCTCCTGCCCCCCCTGAATAAACCGGAATACGTTGTCCAGAAAGAGCAGAACGTCCTTATTCGATTCGGCCAGAGTTTCCGCAAGAGTGATCCCGGTATTCACACACTCGAACCTGGCGCCAGGCGGTTCGTTCATCTGCCCGAAGACAAGTTTTACCTTCTCAAGAAGCTTCGCGTCTTTTAACTCTTCAAACAGGTCATACCCTTCACGGATACGCTCCCCGATACCCGTAAACACGCAGCAGCCGTCGTGCGCCTTAACGATGTTATTAATCAGCTCCAGGATAACGACGCTCTTACCGCAGCCTGCGCCCCCGAGAATTCCGGTTTTGCTTCCCTTCGTCATCGGAAAAACCATGTCGATAAATTTAATGCCGCAGACAAGAACCTCCGCCTTTTCGCCGAACTTGCTTTGAATATTAAACGGATCGAAACGAGGCGGTCTGCGGATCACGCGCCAGTCATCCCCGACAAGGGGGCCAAGCTGATCCACAGGCTCTCCGAACACGTTGATGATGCGGCCGAAGAGTTCATTGCCGACGCGCACCCGGACAGGCTGACGGGTGTTATAACAGCGCTGGTTCAGCTGCAGGAAGAGCGTATCAGAAAGTGAAATGCAGCGGACATCATTACCGCCCATGTGTTCCGCGACTTGAAGGACGACGCGCTTGCCTTCAAAGTTCCGGGTCTCAACAACGTCATAAAGCGCGGGAATATGCTCAATTTCTTCAAAGCGCACGTCCACGACAGGTCCACGGACGCCGACGATTTTTCCCACCGCTGCGCCGCCCGGATCATCAAGCCCCGCAAGAATTCTCGCGATTTCTTCTGGAGTATGCTTCTTTTCATTCATAAATTACCGTTTCCTTGTTACAGAAGATGAGGTGAACACTTCACGCATCGCCTTGTTAAGGTCGCCTCGCTGGGATTTTTTAAAAGCCATTACAAGCCCCTTCTTTTCTCCGGACATACCTTCAATCGCAGACTCAAGCTGCTGAGCCTGGGCTGCAGCTTCTGAGAGCTGGGTATCCGAAATCATTTCAAAAAGACGGCTCGACACCCACACATCAGCCAGAACCTTCATAATACCGTCGATCGTTGATTCGGTAATAAACCGCCGGCCTGTGTGACCGTAAGACTCTTCTTCATCACCCGCGCCGCCCAAAAGCTCTTCAGCAGGCAGAAGCTTGACGATGCGCGGCTTCAAAACGTTAAAACTCTTCGCCCAGATATAAACAGCGATGGCTTTCCCTGAGCTGCCGCTCATGATCCGTTCGATTAAATGATCCCGGATACTCAAAGCGACTTCGTATCGGCCCGTTGCTTCAATGTCTTCATAAACCTTCTCAAGTCGCATTCCAAGCTGACGGCATTTGTCAGCACCCCGCCGCCCCACGCAAAGAACCTGCGTATCGGTGTGTTTTTCATACTCTTTGAGCGCCGCGTTACAGACCTTGTTATTCAACTGCGCCATGAAGCTAGACTCCGACGTAATGACGAGAAGATCCGTTCCCGGGTTCTGATTGCGGACAAGGGGACAATTAGTTTTGACGGATTCGAGCATATTGAAAAACACGAGGAAGATTTCCAGAAACTTCGCGAAGTTTTCTTTTTTCTTGGCAAATGCGAAAAACCGGTTTGTTGAAACGTCCTTAAGAATCGTGATGATTTCAAGAATGGCTTCAACGTCGTCCAGGTCGCCTTTGATACGGGTCGTTTTGCCGCCCACGGATTCCCCCTACTCCCCGAGCTGTATCTTTTGTTTCTTGTCCTCGGCAACCTCACGGATGGTATTTGCCAGGCTCCCTTCAAGGATCAGGCTTCCAAAGAGAAGTGAAATGCCCGCGATCTGACTCTCATCAATAATTTCTTCCATTTTCAAATTTCTATTCACCTTCGTGGAAACAAACATATTCAGCTTGGATTTTTGCTGATCCGTGAGAGGATACGGCGTTTTGACCGTCATTGTGTCAATTTGAGGGCTGACCTTGGAAAGATCGAAGTCCTTGCCTTTTTCGAGAAAGTCCTCAAAGATTTTTGAATGAAATTCGATTACGGTATGCTTTTGCACCGCACCGAGAAGAATCAAGGCTGCATCATCCACAGCTTTCGCCCTGACTTCACGTTCGATTTTCTTGTAAATTTCATCCGAAGACGCTTTGGCGCGTTCAAGGATTTCATCAGCCTGGGTTTTAGCCTGCTTCAGGATTTCGTCTTTTTTCTTACGGGCTTCGTCATTGGCATCCAGTTTCATTTTCTCCAGGACCTGAACGGCCTCTTCTTTTTTTGCAGCGTATTCCTTTTCAGCTTCTTCGATTTTTTCGTTCAGCTCTTTTTGCTTCGTAATGAGATCCTGATACGTTGTGTCGAGACGCCCTACCGCCGCCTGGGTATCGCTGGATAAGATTTTTTTCATAAAAAAGATAACCGCCGAGAAAACAATCACCTGAAGGATGATAAACTGAACAATCATCATAAGCCGAATTCCTCCTGGCTCACGGAATTAACCGCCGCCGAAAAGCTGGAAAATAACCAAAAGTGAAATAATGGATGTCGCTTCCGCAAACACCAGCATCAAAATAACGCCCGTATAAATTTTAGGGGCCGCGGAGGGGTTACGGCCAAGAGCCTTAATCGTGGCAAACCCTACGACTGCGATCACAATGGCTGGACCAAGTACGGCCATCATCATGACTCCAATCAGAACCATTGTATGCTGTGTCATGGATTCATCGCCGGGGTTGAAAGGTTAGAAAACTATGTTATCTATTGATCAAAATAATTATAGCTTGGCTATGTTTTAAATTCAAATGCTCTACACAATTTTTTTAGTTTTTTAAGCTTTGTCTGAAAAGATAGGAAATATGATTTATCATCATATTTAATTGTGGCATTACTTCTCTTGCTTGGTGCCGCCATGGATGGGAGACTTCTCTTCTTTTACTTCAGCTTTCTCCAATTCTTCAATGATGATGATGCATTGGTTGTCCTGAAACAACACGACGCCTGCGCGCAGAAGCACTGCTTCATGTCCAGCGATCTTGACCTCACCTTCAGGAATGGCGCCCAGCAGAGGAAAATGGAAAGGCAGAAGTTCATACTCCCCTTCGTCACCGGAAATATAGACAGACTCAACCTCCCCTTCAAAAAGCATTCGAATAAGGCTGAGGATCTGGAGCCGGAAGGTACTGACTTTAAGAGCCATAGAACCTGCTAGGCGACGTCTTCGTCATCGAGGTGTTTGTAACGGGCTTTGATTACTTTCACAAACGACTGTGCGACCTTGGCAAGCCGTTTTTTAAGTTCGTCATCAAGATCTTTCTTTTCACACAGAAGAGGAAAAAGTTCGGGGTCCTCTTCCTTCACAAAAGCCTCAATACCCGCCATGTAGTCCGCGATTTCTTCTTTCCGCTCGAGCTCCATAAGGATCTTCTCACCCTTCGCATAAAAGAGAAGGACCTGAACCTCAACGGGCACAGGCTTTCCTGCAGGCTGAGTAAGACAGGCTTGCAGAATTTTTCCAGCCGTGAGCTGATCGCGAACTTCATCCGATTGACCGCCTGTTTGAAGTTTGCTGATACGCAGAAGCTCCTTATACTGAATAAACTCAAGACGAAGAGAGGCTGAAACCTTCTTCATCGCCTTCCATTGCACTTTACTACCGACGCGTGAAACGGAGAGACCGACGTCGACAGCGGGCCGAAAACCTTCGTTGAAAAGCGGCATACTCAAAAAGATCTGACCGTCCGTCATAGAAACAAGATTGGTCGGAACATACGCGGTCAAGTCACCTTCCAGCAGTTCCACCACCGGGATGAAAGTCATGGATCCGCCGCCGTTTTTCTTGTTTAAACGGGCAGCACGCTCAATCATGCGTGAATGCAGATAGAAAATGTCTCCCGGGTACGAATCGCGGCCCGGCGGCACCTGCATCAAAAGCGAAAGTTCGCGGTAGGCCCAGGCGTGCTTTGTAAAATCATCGAAATAGACAAACACATGCCCCCCCCGCCGCATGAAATACTCTCCAAGTGAACAGGCTGCGTAGGGCGCCAGATACTGCTGCCCCGGAGAACTCTGCGCGGGCGCGTTCATAATAATTGTATAGTCGAACGCTTCACGTTCCTTGAGTAGGTCTACAACGCGCACCAGCGCGGCCCGGGGCTTCCCTATCGCGCAATAAATACAAATCACGCCTTTGCCCTTTTGATTGAGGATGATATCCGTACCAATCGTTGTTTTACCGGTCATTTTGTCGCCAAGACACAGCGAACGCTGACCTTTACCAAGCGGCAGAAGGGCATCAATGAGCTTCACGCCTGTTTCCAGCGTATCGCTCAGGGATTGGCGGTCCATAATGGCGGGAGCTTCGTTAAAGTAAGGAATATACTCGTCAGGCTTGACCGGCCCCATGCCATCCATGGATTCGCCGAGAGGATTGACAATTCGCCCTACAAAGTTTTTACCGGCGGGCATATAGAAAGGCTCCAGACTCGCAAGCACTTTCTGGCCCGGCTGAATCGGCTGGTTTTCCTTCACCATCAGAACCTGGGCGTTCTTTTCATCAAAGCCCATGATAATGCCTTCCGTACCGGCTCCGAATTTAAGCAGCTGCCCCAAAAAACAGTTCTGCAGCCCGATGACATTCGTAATACATCCGGCTGCGGATTTAACGATTCCGTACTCTTTATATTTTAAGGCTGTGCTCATGCGGGATTATTTTCTGCGGTTTGAGAGGTTTCAGTGGGAGGAGCTTCAGCCTCCTTTGCTTTGGCTTTTTTCTTTTTTTCCTTCATCTTCCCGAACTTAGACCGGCCAAGCTCCACGATCCAGGTAATGTAAAAGGTCGTGGCAAAAACAAAGAGGAACCCGATAATTCCCAAAATAAGCCACCAGGTCGTCGAAAGATCGGGAGTGAAACCGAGACTCAAAATATCGAACATTTTGGATAGTTCATTGATAGCCTGTTTAATCTGATCGATTTCAGTGTTGCGTTTGACCGGGATTTCGAGAAGCAGATCCTGCAGTTCCTTGATTTTCTTCTTAACTATTTCCACTTTCTGGTGATTGACGACAAAGACCCGGATACGGTCTTCAATATTCTCTGAACTCTCAACTTCCTGCTGCAGCACCCACACCTCATCGAGGGTCTGAATAATGGACTCTACGGTCTGCTGAGCGTAGGACTCATAAGTGCTGTTCTTGAAGCGTTCCAGAATCTTGGACGCCTGATCACGGAGAAAGTCGAGTTCTTCCTTGGTGATATACCAGACATCCCGCAGGATAATTTCATATTTCTTTTCTTCTGTCGGCTCAAAGATATCTTCTTTCTCAACGACAAAGCGGGCTTCATCTTCATCAAAAAGAAGCCGGAAATCGAACTTGTTGATAATGTCAAAAGATGTAATTTCTTTGGGCAGCATGGCTCGGACCGACATATTTCGCTGCTCACTCGCGGGGTTTTTCGCGCGGACGATAAACTTCACGGTGCGGACGCCGGTCTCAGAAGAGTTCGCGAGCTTACGAAGCGCGGCAAGTGAAAGAACCCCCTGTTCAATCTGCTGAAGCTGCTTCATGTGAGAACGGTAAAGCTCAATCTGCCTCTGAATATTTTTCTCTTTCTGCTGCTCGGCGATAATGCGGTCGATTTGTTCTGCCGTTTTTTCGTAAAGCTTCTGCGCCGTATCTTCATAGCGGGTTCCCTTGAGCGAGGCTACGGTCTGGCGCAGTTGGGATTGGACTTTTTCGATGTATTCAGGATTCAACACCCAGACGTTTTTAACCTTAAGGTTCAGTGTCCGGGTTTCACGGGGTGCAAGATTGACTGAGGTAGTCGCATAATAAGAAACCAGGGTGGAGTCGTACCTGATCTCCATGTTCCCTTTATCAATGATATGTTCGGGCAGTACTTCGGGCGGAAGACGGTGAGTGACAACGGTGTTAAGCGGGGCTTCCGTGGGATTGACCGCAAGAATCTTGATCGTGACGGAATCGCGCTTTTCCTGAGCTTCGGCAGAAGCCGTAAAAACAAGCCCGGCAAAGGCAATCCACGCGCTTAAAACAAACAACCTACGGCACAGAATCATAGGGTCCCAGCTTGGTTAGAAATGATAGCTTAGCTATTTTAGTATAGCATATCGCTATAAATTAACGGCAAGAACGCACAATTTATAACAGCTTAAACGGGAGAGCAGGACTTTATCCCCCTTCCATCTCCATCCAGGCCTGAACGACCGCGTAATTAACGCCATCCTGCTTCTTCTCCATCGTGTCAGTCGCTTCCTTGATTGAGAGCAGGTACGTCTTGATTTCATCCAGCTTCGCCTGGACAAGTCCGCGGTTCTGGGATTCTTCGTCATCAATTTTCTTGATAGTTGTCCCGATAAAGCCCATCTGCTCAAGGCTCTTGTTGGTACCTTCCACCAGTTTATTGACCATATCCTGAGCGATCTTATTGGTCTGTCCGCCCTGATCCATGATGGTTTTCGAGGCCTTCTTCAGATCGGAAAGGAGTCCCTTAATATCTTCAATGCCTTTTGTAACCGTATTTGAAGCCGAATCACTTCCAAGGGTCGTCTTCAGCGCTTCGACCTGCTCGAGAACGCTGGCGGCTGTACCGTCAATGTTGTTAGCGGCAGTCTGAAGAGCGGCGATCTTTCCAAACATGGAGACGTCCGCGCCGCCATCCGTCGGCGTCCCCATCATCTCACCCATATCATCAATCAATGAGTTCACTTCAGCAATTTTTCCAAAAACCGTTTCATCCGTCAGCTCATCATCCGCTGTTCCCAGCAGAGCGCCTACGCCGTCCAGCTGCGTGCTCAGAAACTCCTGAACTTCCGTCAAATCATCCTGAATGGTAAGAATATCCTGAAAATCAACATCACCAAGAGCCGTGACGAGGTCCTGCAGTGATTCCGTGTTAATTGCGGCAATGGCATTATCAATCTGCAGAATCCTTCCAAAGAGAGTATCGGCGCCTGGCGTGTCCGCGATACTGCCGACACTGGTGTTAATGGAGGTGGTTAAGGTCAGCGTATTGTCAACCCGCGAGCCCAGGGTCACGTAATCATCCCAGTTGATGCCTCTTGAGGCCAGACGGGAAAGATCCTGCCAGTTGATGCCTGAAATGCTCTTGCCCTGCATGTCCGTCCAGTTCATACCGGTACCCGACATATAAGAAAGATCATCCCAGTTAATACCGGCTTTGGTCATAACCTCAAGGTCACCCCAGTTTATGCCCGATTTCGACATCGATTCCATGTCAGTCCAATTAACCCCGGCCCGAGAGAAAACTCCAATATCGGTCCAGTTCACGCCCTGTTTTGTCATCACCTCAAGATCCTGCCAGTTGATGTTGGCCGTGCTGAGGGCCGCGACATCAAGCCAGTTGACTCTGGCATCAGACATCACTTGAATGTCCGACCAGTTGATCTGCGCAGAAGCCATTGAAGAAATGCTGCTCCAGTTCACGTTGGCTTTTGAGAGCCGCTCGATATCCGTCCAGTTCACGCCAGTATCAGAAAGAACCCGGATTTCATTCCAGTTCACGCCCGCGGCCGAAAGGCTGCTGATGTCCAGCCAATTAACGCCAGCATCGGAAAGGGCTTTAACACCATCCCAGTTGACATTGGTTTCGCTCATATTCTGGATACGGCTCCAATTAACGCCTGCCTGCGACAAGGCACCGATGTCAATCCAGTTTGCACCCGCTTTTGACATCACTTCAATATCATCCCAGTTAATACCCGTCTTGGTAATGATTTCGAAAGTTGACCAGTTGATATCCGCTCTTGAGAAGGTGCCGACATCCAGCCAGTTCACGCCCGCCGTTGTCATTTCAGAAAAGGAGAACCAGTTAACATTGGCTTCAGCGAGGTCCGCGACGTTGAACCAGTTCACTTCGGCAACCGAGAGGTCAGACAGGTTCTGCCAGTTCACACCGGCAGATCCAAGAACGGCAATATTGTGCCAGTTCACACCGGCTTCACTCATGCCCTTGACGTCGTACCAATTCACATCGGAAGCGGCAAGATCGGAAATGTTCGCCCAATTGACGTTCGCGTCGGCAAGAATGGCAATACTGAGCCAGTTCACGCTCACAGCGGCCAGAGCTTCGATACCCAGCCAGTTCACTCCCGATTCACTCATCGCGCTGATGTCGCTCCAGTTCACACCGCTGTTGGACATGCTGCCGATATCAAGCCAGTTGGCGCCTGCGTTGCTCAAGCTGCCGACATCAAGCCAGTTAATACCGGATTCCGTCATGACCTGGATATCACTCCAGTTCACGCCTCCTTCAGAAACCGCTTTAATTCCGGACCAATTGACTCCCGCATCGCTCATGACCTGAAGATCTGTCCAGTTCACACCTGTTTTCGAAAGCACGCCGATATCCGACCAGTTGATTCCAATCTCAGTGAGCACCGTGAAATCAATCCAGTTAATGGACGCGTTTGAAAGAACCCCGAAATCAGACCAGTTGATACCTGACTTCGATAAGACCTGAAGATCCAGCCAGTTGACCCCGCCTTCCGAGAGACTTCTTATGGCAGTCCAGTTCACGCCAGCATCAGATAGCACCTGAAGATCGTTCCAATTGACACCCGAGTTACTCATCGTTTCAATGTCCATCCAGTTCACGCCGGCTTCCGACATTGTCGCGAGATCAGTCCAGTTCACTCCCGCTTTCGTAAGCGGCGCAAAATCACCCCAGTTGACACCCGCGCGCGTCATCACTGTGAAATCAATCCAGTTCACACCGGCAATCGAAAGCGCTTTGAATCCATCCCAATTAACACCGGCTTTGCTCATGACATTAAAATCAGACCAGTTGATACCGGTCTTTGAGAGAGTTTCAAGATCCGTCCAGTTCACGCCAGCCTTGGACAGAACATCGATCCCCGACCAGTTAACACCCGCGAGGGAAAGAGCGCTGACATCACTCCAGTTCACGCCCTCCTTGCTCATAACATCAATATCAGACCAGTTCACGCCTGAGAGAGAAAGTCTGGAAATATCATCCCAGTTGGCGCCAGCGTCACTCAGCACCTGCAGATCATTCCAGTTAATTCCCGCATCGGAAAGCACTTGAATATCCGTCCAGTTAACATTGCTGAGAGAAAGAACAGACAAGTCAGACCAATTGATGCCCGATCTTGACAGAACATTCAGATCTCCCCAGTTCACGGAAGCCTTCGACATCACTGAAATATCCAGCCAGTTGACCCCGCCCTCACTCATCGACTTAATGCCATCCCAGTTTACGGAAGCTTCGGACATAACCTGCAGGTCATTCCAGTTGACACCAATTGTCGTAAGGACTTCAAGATCGCTCCAATTAACGCCTGCCTTCGAGAGCACTTCAAGATCATTCCAGTTGACGCCCGCGCGTGACATCGTATCAAGATCAATCCAGTTGACGCCCGCCTTGGACATGACACCCAGATCGCTCCAGTTAACACCGCCCTCGGAAAGAGCCTTGATGCCGTTCCAGTTCACGCTCGCACGGCTCATCACATTCAGATCGAACCAGTTGACACCCGCTTTTGTCAGAACATTAAGATCAGTCCAATTCACGCCCGCGTCCGTAAGCACCGCAAAGTCTGACCAGTTTGCACCGACAGAGGACAGATAAGCGACATCCGTCCAGTTCACGCCTGCGGCTGAAAGAACCCCGATGTCGGACCAATTCACGCCCGCTTTGGAAAGCGTTCCAAGATCGTCCCAGTTCACACCCGCGTCCGTCATCACCTGCAGGTCGTTCCAGTTCACACCTGTTTTGGACAGAGCTTCCAGATCAATCCAGTTTACGCCAGCCTTCGACATGACACCAAAATCAGACCAGTTCACGCCCGCTTTTGTGATGGATTCAAAGTCCTCCCAGTTTATGCCCGTATTTGAAATCACCTGGATATCTGACCAGTTAACGCCAGTCTTTGAAAGGACACTGATGTCCGTCCAGTTCACGCCGGCAACAGTCATGGCATATAGATCGGTCCAATTCACGCCCGCAAAGCTCATTCTTTGTAGATCGATCCAGTTAATACCTGACGCCGAAAGAGAGCTGATATCAAGCCAGTTAACTCCGGCAGCCGCAAGAGCCGTGATGCCGGACCAGTTAACGCCTGACGCCGATAAAACTGATAAATCTGACCAGTTCACGCCGGCCTCACTGAGAACACTGAAGTCATTCCAATTGATGCCCGCGACGGAGAGCGCTGTAAACGCAATCCAGTTAATGCCCGACAGACTCAGAACGCGCAGATCATTCCAGTTAATCGCGCTTGTAGACATCGCGGAGAAATCCGTCCAGTTGATGCCTGCCTTGGAGAGCACTTCAAAATCATTCCAATTCACGCCCGCTTCCGAGAGAGAGCGCACGTTGGTCCAGTTGACACCCGCAGCCGCCATGGCGGAAACCCCATCCCAGTTCACACCCGCGTCGCCGAGAACCGCAATGTTACCCCAGTTAATTCCCGACGCGGCCATCTGAGAAATACTTTCCCAGTTAACGCCCGCGCCGGCCAGTGAGGAAATGTTGCTCCAGTTCACATTCGCGTCAGCAAGAACGGCAACGTTCAGCCAGTTGACGCCGGCCGTCGAAAGATCTTCAAGCCCATTCCAGTTCACACCCGCATCCGACATGGAGGCCATACTATCCCAGTTGATCTGTGCCGCGGCCAGCGCCTGGAAACCGCTCCAGTTCACGCCCGCCTGCGAAAGAACGCTCATATCACCCCAGTTAACCGCTGAGCGGCTCATGACGTTCAGATCTGTCCAGTTCACTCCCGCTTCCGACATGACACGGACATCGCCCCAGTTCACGCCCGCGATTGAGACCGCCTGCATGCCCAGCCAGTTCACGCCGCCTTCGCTCATAGACTTGATACCATCCCAGTTCACACCGGACTTGGACAAGCTGTTCAGATCGCTCCAGTTCACACCAAGACTCGACATCACGCTCAAATCGATCCAGTTCACACCTGCCCGAGTCAGCACATTAAAATCAGTCCAGTTCAAGCCGGCAAGAGAAAGAGCATTCAAATCGGTCCAGTTAATGCCGGCAGCGGAGAGAGACTCAATATCAAGCCAGTTGACCCCGGCAGCGGCCAGACTCTGGATGCCCGACCAATTCACGCCGGCTTCACTCATCGACTGCAGATCATCCCAGTTCACAGACGATTTAGAGAGAACTCCAAGGTCAAGCCAGTTCACGCCAGCTGTCGACATACGGTTCAAATCAGTCCAGTTCACACCAGCGCGCGACAATTCATCAAGATCCGACCAGTTAACACCCGCCTTCGACATGCTTCCGATATCCAGCCAGTTCACGCCGCCTTCGGATAATGCGCGGATTCCGTTCCAGTTGACGCCTGCGGCTGCGAGCAGATTCATATCTGTCCAATTCACACCGGCCTTGGTCAGCGTTTCAAGATCCGTCCAGTTAATTCCCGTCTTGGAAAGCGATTCAAGGTCCGCCCAGTTCACGCCCGCCCGAGACATCACGTTAAGATCTGTCCAGTTCACGCCGGTTTTAGAAAGCGTGCCCACATCGAGCCAGTTAACTCCCCCTTCGGACATCGCCTTGATTCCCGTCCAATTAACCCCGGCGCGGCTGAGGGAATCAAGATCTTCCCAATTGACCCCAGCCTCAGACAGAACCTGAATATCAGACCAATTCACACCAGTCGTAGAAAGAGAGGCGACATCAAGCCAGTTCACTCCCGCGCCAAAGAGCACATTCAAATCGCCCCAGTTGATGCCTGATTTCGAGAGGACTTGAATATCTGACCAGTTCACACCGCCCTCAGAGAGAGCTTTGATGCCATTCCAGTTAACACCAGCAGCGCTTAAAGCCTGAAGATCTTCCCAGTTTACTCCGGCCAAACTTAAGCGGTTAATATCGATCCAGTTCACTCCGGCCTGACTCAAAACGGACAAGTCAGACCAATTTACAGAGGCTTTACTCATGGCACCAATATCCGTCCAATTAACTCCTTTTGCGGCCATGGCTGCAAGATCCGTCCAGTTCACACCCGCCGCACCAAGAGCTTCAATGCCCGACCAGTTGACGCCTGCTTTGGATAAAGTTCCAAGATCTGCCCAGTTTACGCCCGCTTCAGACAGTACGGTGAAATCAGTCCAGTTCACTCCTGAGAGACTCAGTCTCTGGAAGTCAGTCCAGTTGATACCTGCCTTTGAAAGCACGTTGAAATCGCTCCAGTTAATACCGGCCTTGGAGAGGGTCTGCATGTCCGTCCAATTGATTCCGGCCTTTGTAAGCGACTGGAAATTATCCCAATTGACGTTCGCCGAAGACATCGTGGAAATATCCAGCCAGTTGATGCCCGCAGCACTCAGGGAATCGATATCAGACCAGTTGATACCGGCCGCGCTCAAACGTTCAAAGTCGGTCCAGTTGATGCCGGCACGCGAAAGCGTATTAATATCCGACCAGTTAATGCCTGACTTCGAAAGGACTTCCATGTCAAGCCAGTTCACACCACCGTCGGACAGAGCCTTCATGCCGTTCCAGTTGACGCCCGCTTTGCTCAGGGATTCAAGATCCGCCCAATTGACGCCCGCGTCGGTAAGAACCTGCAGGTCATTCCAGTTCACGCCGGCGTCTGAAAGAATATTAAGATCACTCCAGTTAATTCCGGCGTCCGTGAGTACCGCAAAGTCAATCCAGTTTACACCGGACGCTGACAGTTCGGAGAGATCAAGCCAGTTAATGCCTGCGGCCGCCATATCACTGATATTATCCCAGTTAACACCCGCATCGGACATAACACTCATGCTTGTCCAGTTGACCCCGGCATAGGAGAGCGCCTGCATATCCGCCCAGTTCACACCCGCTTTTGAGAGGACCGTAAGATCAATCCAGTTGACGCCCGCGGCCGCAAGAGATTCGATACCGCCCCAGTTCACACCGGCTTTAGACATTGCTTCGATACCGCTCCAGTTGACCTGTCCCTTGGAAAGAGCTTCGATACCGCTCCAGTTCACAGCTGAAGTGCTCATCCTGTTTAGATCCGTCCAGTTCACACCGGCTTTTGAGAGAACTGTGAGGTCAATCCAGTTGACACCCGCCTCGGTCAGCACCGTCAGGTCAATCCAGTTCACACCCGCGCGCGAAAGGGCGTTAAGGTCTGTCCAGTTGACGCCTGCCGCGGACAAGGCCTCAATATCAAGCCAGTTCACCTGACCATCCGAGAGAGCCTTGATACCGTTCCAGTTCACGCCTGCCTTCGAAAGAGAGTTCAGGTCTGTCCAGTTCACACCCGCTTCCGTAAGCACCGTCAGGTCAATCCAGTTCACGCCAGCGCTTGAAAGAGCCCCGATATCCAGCCAGTTCACGCCCGCCGCGGTCAAACTGCTCAGGTCAGTCCAATTCACGCCCGATTTCGTCAGCACACTTAAATCAAACCAGTTCACGCCCGACTGCGTCATGTCGTTCATCGCGTCCCAGTTCACGCCAGCCTCGGAAAGAACCCGGATATTTTCCCAGTTCACGCCCGCGCCGCTCATCCGTCCGAAATCTGTCCAGTTCACGCCAGCCTTCGACAGCACCGTCAGATCGATCCAGTTGACGCCCGCTCTTGAAAGTTCATCCAGATCCGTCCAGTTCACGCCGGCTTTCGACAGCGCTCCGATGTCCACCCAGTTCACGCCCCCTTCCGACATCGCCTTGATGCCGTTCCAGTTCACCTGGGCTTTGGAGAGAGACTGCAGGTCACTCCAGTTCACTCCCGCTTCCGTCAGTACAGTCAAGTCAATCCAGTTCACACCCGCGCGCGTCAGAACATTCAAATCGCCCCAGTTCACGCCAGCTTTTGAAAGAACCGTAAAATCAATCCAGTTAACCCCTGCTTTTGTCAGAGCGTTAAAGTCACTCCAGTTCACGCCCGCCTTTGTCAGAACTTCGAAATCGGTCCAGTTAACAGACGACGTGCTTAAGGCCTGAAGGTCGGACCAGTTGACGCCGGCCGTGGAAAGCGCCGTCAGATCAATCCAGTTAACGCCCGCGGCCGACAAGGCATCAATATCAGTCCAGTTGATGCCCGCTTTAGACAGCGCACTCAAATCTCCCCAATTCACACCAGACTTTGACAGAACATTGATATCCGTCCAGTTGACACCTGCATCAGAAAGCACGCGAATCGCATCCCAGTTCACACTTTGAGTACTCATCACCTGAAGATCGGTCCAATTGACACCCGCATTTGAAAGGCGGCTCATGTCTTCCCAGTTAACGCCGGTCGTACTCATTCTCTCAAAATCATTCCAATTCACGCCGGACGTACTCAGAACATTGAGGTCAGTCCAGTTCACGCCGCTCAAAGACAGGCTTTGAATATCGAGCCAGTTCACACCGGCCGCGCTGAGAGATTGAATCCCCTGCCAATTCACATTCTTCGTGCTCATGGATTGCAGATCGCTCCAGTTCACGCCGGCTTCCGTCATCGTCTGCATATCCGTCCAGTTCACGCCAGATTTGGACAGGATAATAATGTCATTCCAATTGATGCCTGAGCGGCTCATGCGGTTAATGTCCGTCCAGTTAATGCCCGCGTCAGAAAGAGCTCCAACGTCAAGCCAGTTGACGCCGCCTTCCGTAGCGGCTTTCAGTCCGTCCCAGTTCACACCCGCCGCCGTGAGGGATTGCAAATCACTCCAATTCACACCCGCCTTTGTCAGAACGTTGAGGTCGCTCCAGTTCACACCCGTGAGGGACAACGACTCAATGTCGAGCCAGTTAATTCCAAGCGAAGACATTTCGCTGATATCCGACCAGTTGATTCCTGCAGCTGAAAACGCGGAAATATCCGTCCAGTTCACTCCCGCCCGGCTCATGACATTAATGGTGTCCCAGTTAATGCCGGCATCAGACAGCACCCGGATCGTCTGCCAGTTCACACCAGCATCCGTCATGATCTGAAGGTCATTCCAGTTCACACCTGCCTCGGTCAGCACCGTCAGGTCAATCCAGTTCACACCCGCGCGCGAAAGAGCGTTAAGGTCTGTCCAGTTGACGCCTGCCGCGGACAAGGCCTCAATATCAAGCCAGTTCACCTGACCATCCGAGAGAGCCTTGATACCGTTCCAGTTC
>Ga0209573_1000770_pt1 | contig 59360 bp, 54 predicted proteins | sample TNRBio252014_DNA_FD_185870 | JGI IMG/M metagenome (GOLD analysis project Ga0209573, IMG submission 185870) | Wastewater treatment Type I Accumulibacter community from EBPR Bioreactor in Madison, WI, USA - TNR Reactor_6/25/2014_ DNA (SPAdes)... | ecosystem: Engineered > Bioreactor > EBPR >...
TGTCGCCCGCGATGAAGCCAAGGTCCTGAAGACTGAAGAACATTCCCGTGACGGCCTGGGTAACCAAGGTGTCAATACGCATCTCGGGATCGATCAGCGGATCGCGACGGGCGACGAGGTAGGTTTGATTGGCTCCATAGATTGAAGGCCCCCAGCCACTACTCGTCACACTAATCTGAACCATCACCTCGTAACTGGCGCAACTGCCGCCACTGCCCTTCAGACCAGCAATTTTGAAAGAATCATTGCCGCCTCGCTCGATCACCGAGAAGCCGCGCCGAGCAAGGCTGCCATCCGCAACGACTGGGTTAAATACGAACTCCATGCTTTCGATATTGTTGAAATTATTCGTTGACGCAGAGAGACCGGTATTCTCAAAGACGTTGTCAATACCAATGTTGAGCGCCGATAGTAAAAACGTCTCCTCCACCGTGTTGACGCGGGGGCCGTCAAAATAAATGTTGCTGATATCGCTGACCGAGCTCGCCCGGTGCTTGATAAGCAAGATGACCCGGTTAGGGTCATGCCCAAGATGCGGCTGGTCGTTGCGATTGACGACAATGTCCTGCGGCGCAATTTGGGTCGGGTAGAAAACCACGCCCCCGGACGTGACCGAGGTCAGCCGTTGCAGCAAGCCGTTATAGTGCAGCGTGGTTGACGTGGGTGTCCCGTTCGCGGCGCAGTTGATGCCCGAAGGAAATGCCGCCGATGTGCAGGGCTGGGCGTATGAGCTGGCAACGTCCGCCGCCAGGGCAGGATCAGTGATATTTGCATAAGTTGCGCCCGAAATTGGTGCCGCGCGCGCCGGCCCGGAAAGGAGCAGCAAGGTCAGCATCAGGGCAATGATGCCTGTGATTAGACCTGCATTTATATGCCTCAGCACTTTCGAAAACATCATAATTCCTCTTGTGGCAATTTGCGTCTTGTTGTCTGTTGCTTCGGGATGCAAGTAATGCTTCTCAATGTCATTACGGCATGCTCAACGGATCACGACCCAAGCTCGGCGGGAATTGCCAGATTTTTAACGATTCGAGGCACCTTGAACAACCCAAGGCTCATGTAAAAATTATGACAATTGTCCACTTATAATACGAAATGTGATTAACATTTTCTTTGATAGATCGCCTTTTTGCAAGTAGCGTAGATTAAAAAATTCATTTTGGATGCCCTGGGAAGGCGTTCAACTCCTTCCAAGGAATCACGGCGCCCTACCGCTCCATCTACGAATTGGAAAATCTCAGCCCCTCTACCCGTGTGTTCGAACTGGAGCCATTCGAACCGCATATGCGCCCCTTCGAAGAGCTGATTCGCATCGCCTTACAGGACGGCGCTAAGCGCACGGTTATAAAATTTAACTTATTGATTAAAAAATAAAATACTGGATAGCGATTAGCAACAGGCTCCCCGGCGGCTCTCTTCAAATCAGTGTAGCTTGATATTGATATGTTCGTAACAAAAAAAATACTGTTATGACCTAATTCCTATGTCCTGACGCAAATACTGGATGCCTGTGTCAATAGCATCACTGTGTCCGATCCTGATTTACCCGATAACCCCATCGCTTACGCCAATCAGGCGTTCGAGGAGATATCTGGCTATTCGCAGGATGAAATCGTGGGTCGCAACTGCCGGTTGCTCCTGGGCGAAGATCGTGATCAGGAGGCGCTCGACACCCTTCGGGCGACGTTGCAACGGCGGGAATCCTGCGTTGTGACCCTGCGCAACTACCGCAAGAACGGCGATCTGTTCTTCAACCGCCGGTACATCCGTCCGCTGGTAGACCGCGAAGGCAAGGTTATCTATTACCTGGGCGTCCAGATCAGAACTCAGAAAACCCTGGAAAAGCTTCAGATTGCGCGATGGTAGTCCTGCATTCGGTAGTGGTCTTTTGCACATGCTATTGTAAAAATTAGCATTTCCCCTGCCAATCACTAGATTTTGCAGGACTACCTGCGCGATTACTCGTTGCGAACTCGCCGCCATAACAGGGCATGAGTCACGATGTACTGATACTTCCGGGCATGTTCGCGGATCACCAGCGGCGCGTCGGCTTCGCGCAACAGCTCGAAACCCGCTGCCGTTAGAAACTCGCCGAGCGCCACCGCGCTGGTCACCGGGTTTCCATCCCGTTCGTAGCCGCCGAGCCAGGCTTCCGGCGGGGTGAACTGTTCCAGCCAACTATACGGCGAAAAGATCGCCAGCAGACCGCCCGGTTTCACCAGCCCGCGTGGGCCGCCGAGCCGCCCCAGCAACGCTTTGGGACTCGGCAGCCGACAGAGCAGATTGGCCAACAACACGGCGTCGAAGTCCATCAGTTCGGCAGGCAACGAACAGGCGTCGGCCTGCCGGAAGTTCACCCGGCTCCGGTCGATGGCGGGATCGACCATCGCGTTCAGCGTAGCCCCCAGTTTGCCCTCGTCCTTGCGGAAATAGCGCAACTCGCCATCACGGCGCAACGTATCCGCCGCATCGATGAAGGCGCGGCTCAGATCAACGCCCAGCACCTCCCGGTATTCACGCGCCAATTCGAAACTGGCTCGACCCACCGCGCAACCCACCTCCAGCGCCTTGCCGGTTGGCGCGCTATAATCACGGGCGGCGTCGAGCAACCAACGGGCGCAACGCACCGGGAATTCGACCGCATCATTTGGCCCGAAGGCATAAGGCATCTGCTCTTCGGCTGGAGCATAGTGCAGCAGCAAATAATCATTCAGAATTTGCGGATCTTCGTACACCTGGCCCGAAGCGCCGGCCCGATCCAGCCGCACCGCGCCGCCGGCGCCGGCGCTGCACACCAGCCGGAACCCGGCGTGCTGGAAAAAATGCGGGCGAAAGTGGAAGCGCGCCCAGAGACTCGCTTCATCGCCGGTGGACGCCCAGGAACCGCCGAGGATCATCTGGTGCTGGCCGTCGTAGCAGGGGGTGCTGAAATCGTCGTAATAGGGATGGACCCTGGCACCGGGCAGCGGGTTGAAATGGTCTTCCTGCCACTGCCAGACATTGCCGAACACATCCTGAAAACCAGCCTCAGTCGGTTGTCCGGCGGTGACCGGCCAAGAAGAGCTCCAAGCCAGATTGAGATTCCAGCCGCATTCCCGCGCCAGGGACGCGCCATCGAACTGCATCACCGGATCGACTTCAACGCCGAGGACAGCCGCCTGTTGTTGCCGGGCGGGACGTAGCGCCTGATGCTCGGCCTCACTGGACAGCCGGTAGGACGCCCCATCCTGCTCGGCGCGCCAGGCGCAGTAGGCTTTGGCCTCGTGGCCATTGACCTCGACCGGCCAGTCCCAGGGCATATCAATCACCTCAAACAGGGTGCGCAGGCGGTAACGGTGCAAGCCAATAGGACCGTCCAACACCCAGAATGTCGGCCACTTGAGGTTGCGAAACGAGCGCCAGTCCCAACCGGTCGCCGACCAGTAGCGCGGCTCGCGATAGCCGCCAGCAACGATAAAGGCGTGGAACTCGCCGTTGCTGACCAGATAACGGCTGGCCTGAAATGATGGGATCGTGGTCTCACGCCGGCCATACTCGTTATCCCAACCGTAGGAAGGCCAGTCGACGGGCTTGCCAAGCGCCACCGGCTGGCCGGGTACGCTGATGAGATCGTTCGCCGGGAATTCTCGACCCACTTGGGGTGGGAAACTCTCGGTCGTCCGCCAGGCCGATGGATGCAGGCGCGGCCATTCGGCGGGGCGCTGGACCCGGTTCAACGGCAGTTCGCGGATCAGCACCGAGGAGGTTTCCAGGTGAATCCGCTCGTGCTCGAAGCCCATGAACAGCGCCCACAGCGGATGATTTTGCTGGATAGGCGGATGACCGGGCGCCAGGCCGGGATGGGTTTCGATCACCTCCCGCACTGTGCGATACACCTGCTGGCGATAGGTATGGACCTCCTGGATACGCGGCCAGAGCATTTCGTTCTTGGCCATGTCATCCCAACGCATCTCGTCCACGCCGGTTTCAAACAACTGCTCGAAGTACGGATTCAAGGGCTTTTCGATCAGGCCGGCCACCCGCAGCTTATTGATGTACAGTGCCGGAGGATGCCCATAGTAGAAAATCATCGGATGGCGCAAGTGATGATAGGGCGGGCGAAAGAAGGCTTCCTCACCCTGGAGCCCCGAAAACAGCGTCTCGGTCAATGCCCAGGTATTATCGAAGTAATCCAGCGTCTGCTGGCGGGTGCAGGTCGTCAGATTCGGCAACGGTAGCGAAGTTAGCGCACCGTCCGATGGCCAACCGGGGCTGTCTTGTGGAGTCCGGCCCGTCCACCACCATGCAGGACGGGGACCCGTCAGTTCGGCGTCCAGTTCATGACGAAGATTGCCATGCCAGAGTTCGTTCGCGTTGTCCGGGGTTGCAAGCGGCGAGGTCATTGATCGCTCCTGTTAGCGCAGGTTTAGTCTGAATTTAATCTAAATTTTTTATATCTGTTCCGGCGCGGCGAACCCCCGAAATAGGATTCCTGATTCATTGCCGAGAGGGGCAACGCCATCCGAGAAGGGCGGCAAGATCCGGAAACCGAAAAGATTGGGTATAGCATTGATCGCATGTTTTGTATAATATTGATATAAAATTAGAGGATAAAATTCCAAGATTCAAGGTTAATTTGTCCACTTATTGTATAATAATTATTCACTCTGAACGCGCTATGGACTGTTGGAGACTGCTCATCCCATGAAGGCCCACTCCTCTCACCGCCTGCCTGATCAAGGGCTGGTCCCCATCCGCACGGTTTCCAGCCTCACCGGCGTCAATTCAGTGACCTTACGCGCCTGGGAGCGCCGTTATGATCTGATCAAGCCGGTACGCACTCCCAAGGGCCACCGTCTCTACACCATGGCCGACATAGCGCTGATTCAGCAAGTCGTCGCGCTCCTCGATAATGGCATGTCCATCGGCCAGGTGCGGTATGTGCTGGACGCCGATGCGCCCGATCCCGACGCCACTGCCCACAACAAGCCCGACCCTGATCTCTGGGGACACTATCAGCGCCGCTTGCTGCAAGCGATCGCCGTCTTCGATGAAGGGGCGTTGAATGACCTCTACACTGAGGTTCTGTCACTCTACCCGGTGGATATTGTGACCAGCCGACTGATCGTACCGTTGCTGCGGGAACTCGGCGAGCGTTGGGTTCAGGGAGCGGGCAGCATCGCCGAGGAACATTTCTTCAGCGTGTTCCTGCGTAACAAGCTGGGCGCCCGTTTTCATCATCTCAACCGCGCCCCACGAGGACCGAAATTGCTGGCGGCCTGCCTGCCGGGGGAACAACACGAGATTGGTTTATTACTGTTCGCGCTGGCGGCGCTGGATCGGGATTATTCCATCGTCCTGTTGGGTTCAAACACCCCATTGACGGAACTGCCTTCAGTCGTCGAGCAGGCCGCCATTCAGGCGATTGTCCTGGCCGGATCGGTGGAAACCGCACCGGCAGTCATCAATGAAAAACTCGCGCAACTGCGCCAAGCCCTGGCGATTCCGGTATTTGTCGGCGGGCGGATTGTTGACCGCTACGCTGACGCCATCAGCGCGGCGGGCGCGATTCCACTGGGGGAAGACCTGAGTCTGGCCCTGCGCCGGATTGACGCGACACTGGCCCGCCACTGACGCTGGCCCGCCATTGATCCTCAATTTCCGGGATTTCCTCCTCCTCCTCGCCGCCCTGAAAGACATCGTTCCAGGCCACATATAAGAGGATGCCTAAATAGACCGGTAGCGGCAACGCCAACACCTGGGACGGGATGGAGAACAAATCGAAGAACGGCAGCGCCAACAACGCCAAGCCGCTCAAACCCATCATCGGAAATAGCCAGGGATTGAGTTGCATAGCCAGTACGCTGCGCCGCCAGCAAGCGGATAGCGGCAATTCGCGGAACAGTTGCAGGGGAATGATGAAAACCGCCAGCAGCGCCTGCAAAACCAGCAGCACACTGCCGAGTACGCTTAGTTGCGTCCCCAGCAACGTGTCAGCGACGCCAAAATTCGCCGAAGAGGGGGGCGGAGCGTTATCGCCGATGGCGGCCAGATCGACCGACAATAACTGATCCTGCACCCAATAGATCAACAAATAGCCCTGCAACAGGAGACTAAACAGGAACAAGCTGGCGCGGGCCAGCGCCTTAAAGGCTGTTCTGTTGAACAGTTGTTTGAACGCCGGAGTTCGTGGGCGATTGGCGGCGCGGGCGATGCCGCAAGCCAGCGTGACCGTCAGACTGAGCGGCAGACCATAGCAGAATACGGTGGCGATCAACGTGACCCAACCGCCCAGCGGCGGCAACCACCAATTCCAGACTGGCAGGACCAGCAACAGCGCACTGCCCGATGGCGCGAACAGCGCTACGGCTACGAACAAGCCCGGCCGCCGCCACATCAACTGCCAAGCCTGCATCAGCCAATCCCGGCCATCGTGCGGCGTTAGCGCTCTCGGCCCGAAACCACCACGCATAGTTCTCTCGCCCAGTCGGAAAATCAGCGGCTAGTTTAGCGTGGACAGGCGTAAGGCACAGCATAAAGATTCGCCGTTGCTTCCAGATCAACTCACGGTTTCAGAACAACTCGACATCGCCCTCGTCCATGGTCTGCTGCAACACCGACTGGTTCTTCTGAAAAACGGCCGATTGTTGGACGCCTTGCAGGTTGTCGCGAAGTTTAAATAGCGCCGCCCGGACATCGCCCCTCTTTTGCACCGTTTCAGTAACAGCGCACAGGCGGTCGCGCAAATCCGCCAGCATCTTGTCCTGCTCACTCAATTCCCGCTCGGCGGCGGCCAACAACTGACCGACGATATCCTCAAACTGTAGCGACTGCACCGCCAGCCCCACACTGCGGTCGATACCCTGGGAGATCGTGGAAACCTGGCTGAGATTTTTGGAAATATGCTCGTTCATCACCGCCAGCTTGGCGAACAGCACATCTGAACTGTCCTTGGCTTCCGTCAACGAATCCATATCGCGCGCCGCCATCTGATGGACGACATCACGGGCTTCATGGACGATCTTCTTGGATTTCTCGACCTGGACCCGAATCTGCTCATTCAGCTTCGCTGAGCTTTGCGACAGGTTGCGCATTTCCGTCGCCACCACCTGAAAACCCCGCCCCGCCTCGCCAGACCGGGCAGCTTCTATAAAGGCGTTCAACGATAGCAAGTTCGTTTGCTTGGTAATCATCTCGACATTGCTAAGCAACGAAAATGTCTGGTTCACCACCCCGGTCATCGCCTCCATCTTGGCGATGACGCCGCTGCTCTGGGCGCTGACCTGGCTGAGCATGTCGATGAAACCTTCCAGGATCGTTGACATGCCGTCGGCAATTTCCCGGACGCTGGCCCGGTTGGTATGGGCGGCTGTATGGCTATCGGAAACCTCTTCAATCAGCGAGGCCACGACCTGCTGTTGGGCGCGGGTTTGCGCATTCAGGCTATTGAAGCTTTCACCCAACTTGACCACGGCGTCGCTGATGAGGGTTTTACCCCGATGGATGTCGTGATGCACCTTGCCGTCCTTCAGGGTCAATACGTCCTGAAGGGCCAGCAAGATTTCAGTAACGGCCTGCAGCAGTTCCTCGTCCGCAACGGTTGGCGCACTGCTCACTGGGCATGTTCCTCCACATAGCGCATGATCTGGGCGGGAATCGCCTCAAGCGGCATGATCTTATCAACTCCGCCCAGTTTCACCGCCTGACCGGGCATCCCCCAGACCACGCTGGTCTGCTCATCCTGGGCTATGGTGGGCGCGCCGGCCTCATGGATTTCCTTCAGGCCCTGCGCGCCATCGTCGCCCATACCGGTCAAAATCACCCCCACGGCGTTCAGCCCTGCATTGGCGGCGACCGAGCGGAACAGCACATCGACGCTGGGCCGGTGGCGGTTGACCGGCGGGCCGTCATTGAGACGACAAACATAGCGAGCGCCGTCGCGCACCAACATTAAATGCCGGTCGCCAGGCGCAATATAGGCATGGCCCGGCATCACCTGCTGACCATCGTGCGCCTCGCAGACCGACAGCGCCGAGACTGAGTCCATCCGCCGGGCGAATGGGCCGCTGAAAGCTTCCGGGATGTGCTGGGTGATGACCACGCCCGGACAGTACTGAGGCAAGCGGATCAGCACCTCCTTGATCGCCTCGGTGCCACCGGTGGAGGCACCGATGGCGATGATGCTTTCCGTGGTTTTAAACGGTCGCCGCCGCGCCTCATGCGGCATGATGACATCCGCCGAATATTTCTCGGAGCCTGCCAATGGCCTGGCCGATGACGTAGCGTGCGCAACTGATGCGACCGGCGGCACCCGCCGCTCCTGCACCCGGGCACGAGCCGCAGTGCGTACTTTCTCGCGAATTTCCAGGGCATAGTCATCCAGCGTGTGCGCCAAATCCACCTTGGGTTTGGTGACAAAATCGACTGCGCCCAGTTCCAGCGCCTGCAAGGTCACTGCGGCGCCATTCTCGGTCAGCGATGACACCATCACCACTGGCATCGGGCGCAGGCGCATCAAGTTGCTCAGAAACGTCAGACCGTCCATGCGCGGCATTTCCACATCCAGCGTGAGCACATCGGGATTGAGCTTCTTGATTTTCTCACGCGCCGCATAGGGATCGGTCGCTGATCCCACCACCTCGATGCCTGGGTCCTGGTTGAGAATCTCGGTCAGAATCTGCCGCACCAGCGCGGAATCATCCACGATCAACACTCTGATTTTATCGCTGGGCATGAGGCTAATCCCCGAACAGTTCAACTTCGCCGCCCTGAGCGCCCGTCCGCCGCAGATCGGCGAGGTAGGCGCTCTCTTGCTGGACGATCGTTTCGTTGCGGATATTACGCAGCTTTTTGACCAGCACTTTACCGGTCGCGGGGAAATAGGCCATACGCCGGGGAAAGTCGCCGCCGACATCTTCAACTGCCGCGCTGAGGCCATCGGTGCGCAGATAGGAGCGGACAAAGGTGATGTTCTGGAGACCGATATCGACCATGCCTCCCATGATCCGACCGCCGCCGAAAATCTTGATTTCCAGGTTTTCGCGGCGGCCACCATACTTGAGGATGCAGTTGATCAACCGTTCCATTGCATAACTGCCATAAGCGGCATCCGCGCTCAGGCCATGCGCGATGCCATTGCCTTCCCGGGTCGACGCCTTCTCCGCCGGCAACATAAAGTGGTTCATGCCGCCAATCCCGGTTATCGGGTCGCGGATGCAGGCGGCCACGCAGGAGCCTAATACGGTCGTGATCATTTCATGGCAGTGAGTGACATAGTATTCGCCAGCCAAAACCCTCACCACTTCGACGCCCTGCACCGGATCCCAGTAGCTTTTCATATGCTGGAATTCCGGCAGGCGCAGATGCTTGACGGGACGGGTAGGACGCAAAGCCGAAGCCATGACGGATCTCTTCACAGACATTTTCGGTAAATGGTTTTTCCCAGAGGCGCGAAACGTTCGGTCACTTTGAACAGCGATTCGGAATGGCCGACAAACAGATGGCCTTGTTCGATCAGAAGATCAGCGAACCGCTCGAACAAAACACGCTGGGTTGGTTTATCAAAATAAATAACGACATTGCGGCAGAAGATCAAATCGAAGGGACCGCGCATCGGCCAGTCATCCATGAGATTCAGTTGCCGAAAAGTAATCAGGTCGCGCAACGCCGGCGCCGTCCGCACCCAACCGGACTGCGCATTTCGCCCTTTCTGAAACCAGCGCCGCAACCGGGATTCGGACAGATCCTTGACGCGATTCCATTCATATACGCCCCGCTCCGCCGTCGCCAGCACATTGGAGTCAAGATCGGTCGCCAAAATTTTCACATCCCAACCTGCCGCCGGCAAGGTTTCCCGAATCACCATGGCGATGGAATACGGCTCCTCCCCGGTCGAACAACCCGCCGACCAGATACGGACGCGCCGGTTGCCGAAACCGTGCGCTCGAACCAGCGCCGGCAACAATTCATTGGCAAGAAATTCAAAGTGATGCGCTTCACGAAAAAATGAGGTCAGGTTTGTAGTCAGGGCATTGATGAACTCGCGCAACTCAACCTCATCATCACCGGCTTCCAGCAGATCGCAATAACTCTCGAACCGCTGTAAGCCGCACTGCCGCAACCGCCGCGCCAGCCGGCTATACACCAGTTCACGCTTGCTGTCCGCCAGCGAGATGCCCGCTACGTCATTGATGATCCGCCGGACCCGCTGAAAATCCTGGTCGGAGAATTCAAATTCGCCGTTCGCCACGACGCCCACCCGGATTTTCAGGATGCATGGGCCACCACACTGCGCGACTCCGTTCCCCGCATATTCTCCAGTGCGAACATTTCCTCGATGCTTAATAGCCGATCCACATCCAGCAGCATGACCATGTCCGAATCCATCGCCACCAAGCCGCTGATGAATTCGGTGTTCACAGCGGCGCCGAAATCGGGGGCGTCCTTGATCTCAGCCGCATTGTTGATGTTGAGCACATCGGACACGCCATCGACCACCATGCCGATAGTGCGGTCGCCGTGCTGTTCGGAACGGACCATGACCACGATGACTACGGTGATTTTCGTGTATTCCACCGATTCAAGCCCGAACCGCAGCCGCAAATCGACCACCGGCACGATGGCCCCACGCAGGTTCATCACCCCGCGCACGAAAACGGGCGCGTTCGGCACCTTGGTCACCGGCATCCAGCCACGAATCTCTTGCACCCGAAGAATGTCGATGCCATAGGATTCACCCGCCAGATTAAACGTCAGATACTGTAAATTCTCTTCCGTCACGGTCTCGCGCTTGGAATTGCGTGCGCCCACGGTAGTTAAACTGGTTGTTCTCGTCTCCATAATTCGCCTCACAACACCGTGTTGTTGATCCGTACCAAGCCGGAAATGTCGAGAATCAATCCCACCCGGCCATCGCCCAGGATGGTTGCGCCAGCCACGCCGGCCACCCTGCGGAAATTTTTCTCCAGGGATTTGATAGAGACCTGTTGCTGACCCAACAGGTCGTCCACGAACAGCCCGATTTGCCGGCCGTCTGCTTCGACCACCACCAACAGGCCCTTTTGCAGATCAGTAACCGCGCCTTTGGCGCTGAACAGTTCATATAAGCGCATGATGGGCAAATGCTGGCCGCGAAACCGCAGCACTTCGCTTCGGCCCGCCACCCGGTTGATCATTTCGGGGCGCGCCTGTACCGATTCAATAATTGATAACAAAGGAATGATGTAGCAATCCTGACCAACCGTGACCAGTTGCCCATCCAGAATGGCCAGGGTCAGCGGTAAGCAAATCGTGATTTTGGTTCCAAACCCCGCCTGACTGGCGATCTGGATATTGCCGCCGACATCCTGAATATTGCGGCGCACTACGTCCATCCCCACCCCGCGTCCAGACACGTCGCTGATCTGCTTGGCGGTCGATAGACCGGGATGGAAAATCAAATCATAAACCTGTTCATCGCTGTATTCTTCGCTGGGCTTGAGCAGACCGCTTTCCAGTCCCTTGCGCAGCAACGCTTCCCGATCCAGGCCACGGCCATCGTCGCTGACTTCGATAAAAATGCTGCCGCTTTTGTGATAAGCGTCGAGCATGATGTTTCCGGTTTCCGGCTTGCCCTGCCGTAGCCGTTCTTCGGGCGGTTCAAGGCCGTGATCCAGGCTGTTACGAACCAGATGGACCAGAGGGTCGCCAATTTTCTCGATAACCGTTTTGTCGATCTCGGTTTGCTCGCCGCTGATGCGCAATTCCACCAGTTTGCCCAGTTTTTCGCTGACATCATGCACGATGCGCGGGAAGCGGTTGAAAACCGAACCTACCGGCAACATGCGGATCCGCATCACATGTTCCTGCAAGTCGCGGGTGTTGCGATCCAGTTGATCCAGCGCTTCGTGCAGCTTGTCCAGCCGCCCCATCTCAAAGTCCACACCCAAAGCGCTGAGCATGGATTGCGTGGTGATCAATTCGCCGACCAGGTTAATAACCGCATCCACTTTGTCGATACTGACGCGGATGGAACTGCTGTCAGCCGCCGCCATGGAGGTTCGCCGTTCGGCGCTCTTGCGGCGCTCCCGCACCAGTTCACCCTGCTGAGCTTCCTCGGCAGACACCCTGGCCTTCGGCGGTTCGGATGGAGCCGGCGGCTTAGATGCAGCCGATGGTTCGGATGGAGCCGGCGGTTCGGGCAAGTCAGATGAAGTCAGTAATTCCGGCTCGTCGGCTGAGACTGACTCCGTCAGTGGTTCGATGCGCAGATCACACTCGTCCTCGACCCAGGCGAACACCTCGGCCACGGCCTCGCGGGAAGCGTCGCCGCGCAATTCCAGCTCCCAGGACAGGTAACAATCTTCGGGCTTCAGGTCCGCCAGGGACGGCAGCCGGCGGTAATCCGGCAAGGTGGTCAATTCGCCCAAGGCGGACAGTTCGCGGAAAATCCGCACGGGATCATTACCCCGGTGCATCAAATCTGGATGCGGGCGGAAGGCGATCCGCCAGCCCGGGATATCAGGCGCAGGTTGCTTAGGCGACGCGGCGGTTTGCAGCGATACCGGTGGTTGCGGCGACGGGGCGACCGGCGCCGCACTGCCGACGGCGGGTTCGTTCTGCTTAAGCAACTGCTCCAATTGTGTCCGCAGCTCCTCGACCCGCGCCTCGTCAATATCGGCCTTTTCCCGCAATGTGACCAGCATCTCCCGCAGACAGTCCACCGATTCCAACAGGGTATTGACCGCCTCGCCCGTCACTTCCAGCCGGCCATTCCGCATCTGATCCAGCAGGGTTTCCATCACATGGGTAAACCCGGTGACTTCCCGGAAGCCGAAGGTGCCGCTGCCTCCCTTGATGGAATGGGCAGCCCGGAAGATCGTATTGATCTGCTCCAGGTCCGCTGCGCCGGGCTGCAAGGCCAACAAGCCCGCCTCCATTACATCCAGCCCTTCAAGGCTCTCCTCAAAGAAGGTCTGAACGAACTGCCCGATATCAATAGCCATGAGTGGTTATCCCAGCACTTTGTTGACGGTCGCCAGCAGTTTCTCGGGATTGAACGGTTTGACAATCCAACCGGTCGCCCCTGCCCCTTTGCCTTCCATCTTCTTCTCCGTGGTTGATTCGGTGGTTAGGGTTAGAATGGGCGTAAACTTATAGGTCGGCAGCGCCCGCAATTCCTTGATCAGGGTAATGCCATCCATGTTGGGCATGTTCACATCGGTAATCACCAGATCGGCTGATGCCCCCTGTGCGAGATTCAGGGCGACCTGCCCGTCTTCGGCCACCATCACCTGGTGGCCGGCTTCCTTGAGCGTGAATTCCACCATTTGCCGCATGGATGCAGAATCGTCTACCACAAGTATCGTCGCCATCAATAGAATCTCCGTCGATTTGAAACTAGCATTATACCTGCTGGCTAGTTTAGGACGCCTTGCAAAAAACCTTTAATTTGAGCCTAATCCCAAGACGTCGGCCAAGCCTAGCAACTGAGCGCTTTTCACCAACGCTGGCGACGGGTTTAGCCAACGCACCGACAGATTCAGCGACCGGGCTTCAGTGGTCAGACTCAGAAATAACTGCAAGACCGCAGCGTGAATCCGGCGCACCGCCTGACCGTCAATCTCTAACGGTTCACGGGCTTGTACCGCGCTGAGCAACTGCTGATGCAGGGTGCTGGCGGCGGCAATATCTAATTCAGACTGGCATTTGATCATCGCCATAATCAGCTCCTAAAACTCCTCCCATTCCTCGGATGCGGCTTGGGCAGTAGATTTTTTTTCAGTCGCCGCCGGTTTGGCGGCGGGTTTGGCGACGGGCTTGTCCATAGTGGACGCAGATCCCCCTGAGGCCATGCGCGGCGCGGCGCGCAGCTTGCCGGCGCTTTGGCGAGGACTCGCGGCAACCGACGCCGGTTTGCGACTCGTGTCCTTCGAGTCCAGTTTAAAGAATTCCATCAACTGTTGCAGTTCCCGGGCTTGCTCTCCCATCGACTGACTGGCCGCCGCTGTCTCTTCCACCAACGCGGCGTTTTGCTGCGTGACCTGATCCATTTGCAGGATGGCCTTATTCACCTGCTCGATCCCAGACGCCTGTTCGCGCGCCGCCGCCGCCATCTCGGCGACGATGTCGCTGACCTTCTTGATTGAGGTCATGATCTCGCGCAGCGTCTGCCCGGCCCGATCTACCAGCTTGCCGCCGTCCTCGACCTTGGACACGCTGTCAGTGATCAGACTCTTGATCTCTTTGGCGGCGTCGGCGCTGCGTTGGGCGAGTTTGCGCACTTCGCCAGCGACGACGGCGAAACCGCGACCCTGTTCGCCGGCCCGCGCTGCTTCCACCGCCGCATTCAGCGCCAGCAAATTGGTCTGAAAGGCGATTTCGTCGATCACGCCGATGATGTCGGCGATCTTGCGGCTGCTCTGGTTGATCGCTGACATGGCGGTGACCGCCTGGTCCACGACCTGTCCACCCTGCTCGGCCTGGTTTCGGGCGGAGCTGGCCAACTGGTTGGCCTGACCGGCGTTGTCGGCGCTTTGCTTGACCGTGGAGGTAAGTTCTTCCATCGAGGAAGCTGTCTCTTCCAAAGCCGAAGCCTGCTGTTCGGTGCGCCGCGACAGATCGGCGCTGCCCTGGGCAATTTCATGCGCGGCGGCATTGACCTGATCAGTCGCTTTTTGCACGTTGCTAACCGTAGTTCGCAATTGCCCAACCATGCTTTTTACCGCAGCGTAAACGCTGCGGTCGCTATGACCCGTATCGGAAAAATTCACAGTCAAATTACCGTCAGCAATTTGACGCGTCATCTCGGCGATCAGGATCGGTTCAGCGCCTAGTGTCCGGCGCACCGCTTGGTGGAACATCCAATAGAAGATCACAATGAACACAACAAATCCGGCGATCAGAAAGAGCATGACCCAAAAGTAGGTTTCGCCAAGAGCCACACCACGATTGACGCTCTCCTGGGTCCGCTGCTCCAGCAGAGCAAAAAAATCATCAATCGGTTTCATAATCTTGGCTTTTTCCTGATGATACTCTGCAGAGTGCATCAATTTTCTCGCCAACTCAAAGTCTGGATCACCTTTCTTGGTGAAATTTCCGGCGCCATCATCAAATAGTCCCTTAACGGCATTCATGGCAATGGTTTCTATCTTGACCAAGCCATCCGAATTTGCCTGCGCCTCGCTGAGTTTGGCAAATTCCTGTGAGGTAAAGCCCAAATCTTCCATCAGCTTTTTCAGCGGAACCGTCGCCCCGTCAGGGCGGGGTTTTTGCCCATTGACCGCCACGAAATCCCAATAGATTCTTTCATAACTCTCTGGACGTGGTTTTTCCCCATTGCGAATCGCTAATATGTCCCAGTATTGTTGCTCATATTTGGCGTCGCCGGTCATTGTATAAGTACGCGCCAAGCGCGTCAGATCGTCGGAGCTTTGCCGCAATTCGTCAGCCCTGAGATAGGATTCGTAGCGGTTACGGTTTTTTTCGACCAGATCGCTTTGATTCTCAAACATCAAATAAGTGATCAACGTGAATCCAATAAGGAAAACCATCATGGCGCCGACGGCGAACAAAAACAGTCGATTAGTGGTCATGTACGTTTCTCCGGATAAAGTCTTTGCGTTAACTCTCTTGTATTTTTGCAATCAGGAATGATTTTTGCTTGAAAAACCACGTCTCGTCTGCTGTTTGCAAAACCTATAAGTCGTATTATCGTCATAAAACTCGAATAGTTAAAGAGACCTTACCAAAAAATCATAACATTTTTGTGATATTCAAAAATAATTCGTCTTATTGTTTTTTTATCTATAGTAAGAAAAACATAAGATAATTTCTTAGACATTATTGCCGCCTTGAAATGACGATATTTTGGCGATTCAAGACCACGACCGGGCATTTGGTCAATATTCCGTCATCCGTCTCATTTTTACCTCGCTGGTCAGCGGTCGAGATGACGATAACCGTTCGGTTATTGCTCACAGGGCAACGTCGCCGTATGCTCTAACGACAAGTACGCCAACCGTCACGATCCGTTAACGAAACATTGAACCAACGTTCGGACGCTTCTGCTGCTATGGATGAAATCATCAAAGAGTTTTTGACCGAAAGCCAGGAAGGCTTGGATCAACTCGATAATAAGTTCGTCGTGCTCGAACAAAATCCCGAGGATCGGGAGACACTCGCGAGCATTTTTCGGACCGTCCACACCATCAAGGGAACCTGTGGCTTCCTCGGGTTCAGCCATCTTGAAAAGCTGACCCATGCCGGGGAAAATCTCCTGTCCCTGCTGCGGGATGGTCGACTGCGCTTCACCCAGGATATGGCCAGCGCGTTGCTGAACATGCTGGATGCGGTGCGCATCATGCTCAGCGCCGTTGAACAAACCGAAACGGACGGCGACCAGGATTATCTCGATCTGATCGAAGTCCTTAACCGCCTCAAGGAAGGCGGCCCGGCTCCGCCACCCGTCTCAAAACCCGCTCCGCCGCCGGAACCCGTTGTGCAACTGGATAAACGGTCTCTGCCCGATCCGGACGAACCGCCGGCTCCAGCCGATGAATTGTTGCCGCCCGGCTCCGTCTTTCTGCTGCAACCCCCGCCCGCAAGCGAGCCACTCCCGACCGAGCCTGACGAACCGCCGATTCCAGCCAGTGAGTTGTTGCCACCCGGCTCCGTCTTTCTGTTGCAACCCCCGCCCGCCGCGCATGAACCCTCTCCGCCCACCCGGAAACCGGAACCGGCGACCGCCCTGGTGGAGTCAGCCGCCAAACCGGCGCCGGAACGCCCGTCTGCCCCGCCTGTAGCAGGAGGAGCATCCGTCACCGACACATCTATCCGGGTGGATGTGCCGCTACTGGACAAATTGATGAACCTGGTGGGCGAACTGGTGCTGGCGCGCAACCAGATCGTCGAATACACCCTGATCCAGGAAAATCCGCAACTGGTGGCGGCTTCGCAACGGCTGAACCTGATCACCAGCGAGCTGCAGGAAGGAATCATGCGCACCCGTATGCAGCCGATCAGCAACATCTGGGCGAAAATTCCCCGGGTCGTGCGTGATCTGGCGCTCAGTTGCGGCAAGCAGATCCGGGTCGAAATGGAAGGCAAGGAAACCGAACTCGACAAAAGCCTGATCGAGGCCATGAAAGATCCGCTGACCCATCTGATCCGCAACGCGGTCGATCACGGCATCGAAATGCCGGCGGTGCGCCAAGCCATCGGCAAGCCCGAAGAAGGTTGTTTGCTGATGCGCGCCTATCACGAAGGCGGCCAGGTGCATATCGAAATCGCCGACAATGGAGCCGGCCTCAACCCGCTCAAACTGCGCACCAAGGCGCTGGAAAAAGGGTTGATCACCCCGGAACGCGCCTCGACCATGAGCGATCAGGACTTCCGGCGGCTGATTTTTCTGGCAGGCTTTTCCACAGCGGAAAAAGTGACCAACATCTCCGGGCGCGGCGTCGGCATGGATGTGGTCAAGACCAATATTGAAAAGATCGGCGGCGTCATCGATCTGGAAAGCGAACTCGGACGTGGCACCACCTTCAAAATTCGTATTCCGCTCACCTTAGCCATTGTCCCGGCGCTGATCGTCACCAGCGGCGGCGAGCGCTTCGCCATTCCCCAGGTCAATCTGCTGGAGCTGATCCGGGTCAACGAAGAACAGCGCGACGCCGCAGTTGAATATGTTCATAGCCACCCGGTCTACCGGCTGCGCGGCAAGCTCCTGCCCATTGTTTATCTGAACCAGGAGCTGCATCTGACCGCCACCGCCCGCGTCCTCAACATCGTGGTGTTGCAGGCCGGCCAGCACCAGTTCGGCCTGGTCGTGGATCAGATCAACGACACTCAGGAAATCGTCGTCAAGCCCCTCGACAAAGTGTTGCAGGACATTCCCGTATTCGCCGGCGCGACGATCATGGGCGATGGCCGGGTCGCCCTGATTCTCGACGTTCTGGGCATTGCGCAACGCGCCCATATCATCAGCGACAGCCACGACCATGGCGGCTCGACGCAGTTGCAAGAGGGCCAGAATCTGAAGACCGAGATTCAAACCCTGCTGCTGGTGCGCTCGCCCGGCAATGGGCGGCTGGCCATTCCGCTGGGGCCCGTATCCCGGCTGGAGGAATTTGAACCAGATCAAGTGGAAAGCGCGGGTGAAGTGGATGTTGTCCAGTATCGGGGGCACATCCTGCCGCTGGTCCGGTTGCGGGATGTTCTCGGTGATCGCCGACCGACCAGCCGTCCGGCTCCCACTGAAAACGGAGCTTTCACCACACCGCTCCTGCAAGCGATTGTGTTTGGCGACGGCGTCCGCCGGGTCGGCCTGGTCGTGGACGAAATTCTCGATATCGTTCAGGATGTCTTTGAAACCAAGGGCCGCTCGACCCGCCCCGGAATAGCCGGCACCCTGGTCATCCAGGGCCGGGTCACTGAGATGTTCGATGTCCAGAGCTTCCTGCAACGGGTTGCGCCGTTGCTGGCGCTGGCCGAGGAGACCTAGACTGATGGCGGATCATCGGCAATTTTGCACGTTCTTTCTGGATGACCGCTTCTTCGGCGTCGAAGTCGAAAAAGTCCAGGAGGTCATTCGCTATCAGGTCTTTACCCCGGTGCCTTTAGCCTCGCCTGTCATCCGGGGTTTGATCAACCTGCGTGGTCAAATCGTCACCGCCATTGACCTGCGTCGTTTATTGCTGATCGGCGACCGGACTGATGATTACCGACCGATCAATATTGTCGTCCACACCCGGCAAGGCACATTCAGTCTGCTGGTCGACCGTATCGGCGACGTACTGGACGTGGATCACGCCAGTTTTGAGCATCCACCCGATACGCTGGAAGGCATCGCCCGCGAATTGATCCAGGGGACTTACAAGCTGCAGGGTCGTTTGCTACTCACGATGAATATCGACAAACTATTTAACCCGGCTCTTCTGAACCGCTCTCGCGAAGCCACAAAAAAAACTGAAAGTTAGGAACCGGCCTGGCGCCGGCTAGCCTGGAGACAGGCGCTTCCCGGAGAAATTGATCGATGAGTGTCCTGAAAAATCTTAATCTGCATAGCAAGCTGCTCGTGATTGTGGGCTGGGCCGCCGCCAGCCTAGTGCTGCTGGCAGCGCTGTCGCTCTACAGCCGCTGGCATCAATCGCTGGAAGAGCCCAAAACACTGGCGCTCAACCTGGTCGAAATCGCCAACGGCGTCATCGACCGCTATCAGAGACAGGAACAAGCCGGTGCGCTGACCCGGGAACAGGCGCAGAAGCTGTCTATCGAAACTCTCCGCAACATGCGCTATCAGGATCTCTACTTTGTCATTGTCGATCAGGATCAGCGATTGTTGTTGCACGCGGCCCGCCCGGACCTGGAAAACCAGGCGTCGCGTGGTGGGCGCGACGCCAACGCGGTGGCCGCTATTACTGCTGAGATGGTTGAGGCCGCCCAACGCCAGGGCAGCGGCTTTGTCACCTATGAGTGGCCGCGACCCGGCGCCAGCAAGCCCGCCGCTAAAGTCGGTTACGCCCGGGAATTCGCCCCCTGGAATTGGGTGCTGGCCACTGGCGTTTATATCGACGACATGCGTGATGAATTCTTCAACACAATGCTTCGTGAAGTGCTCATCGCGGTCATCCTGTTGGCGTCCTTACTGGGACTATCGTTCTGGTTGACGCGCGGCACCCTGGCCAGCATCAGGGAAGTTCTCGATCTGTCGCACCGTCTTGCCAATGGCGATCTGTCCCACAAAGCCCGCGTACTCTCCCAGGATGAGCTAGGTGAAGCAGCGCAATCGCTCAATCAGGCCGTAGCCGGCATTCACACCGTATTGCAAACCGAAAAAGTGGATTGGAATGCCAGCGCGGAACAGCGCCAGCAGGTCGAGCGCGTCCTGTCCATGGTCGAGAGCACGCCCTCCAACGTCATGATCGCTGATCGCAACCTGCGGCTGTGCTACATGAATCCCGCCATGGAACGCCTGCTGCGCGGGATGGAAGGGCATTTACCAACGCCCATCAGCGACTTGATCGGTCAACCCATTGATCTGTTCTACCGGCAACAGGGCGATCTGCGGCGGATCATCGCCGACCCGACCCAGCTACCGCACAAGGCCGTCATCTCCCTGAGCAACGAGTTTTTCGAACTGTGGTTCAGTGCAGTGCATAGCCGGGATGGCGCCTACCAGGGACCGATGATTACCTGGAAGCTCATCACCGAAAAACTCCGCAGCGAACAGGTGGTGAAGGGCGTCGTTGACCGCGATAAAGAGCAGACCCACCTTCTGCAAACCAAGGTCGAACAAATGCTAAAAGCTGTCAGCGCCGCCGCCGCTGGCGACCTGACCCAGGAATTGACCGTCACGGGCGCTGATTCCATTGCCCAGATGGCGCAAGGGTTGAACCAACTGCTGGCCACCCTGCGCGACAGCATGGCCCGCATTGGCCAAACGGCCCAGGCTCTGGCCAGTTCCGCCGAGGAACTGACCTCCGTCAGCTTTCATATGGGCAGCAACGCCGAGGCCACTTCAAACAAGGCGACCATGGCCTCGTCAGTGGCTGATCAAGTCAGCGCTAACGTCGAGGCGGTCGCCACCGCCACTGAAGAAATGGGCGCCAGCATCCGCGAAATCGCCCAGAACGCCGCCGAAGCCGCCCGGATCGTCGCTTCAGCCGTCACCATGGCGCAAAACGCCAACACCACGGTTCGCAAGCTGGGCGAAAGCAGCGCGGGCATTGGCAACATCATCAAGGTCATCACGTCCATCGCGGAACAGACCCATCTGCTGGCCCTGAACGCTACGATTGAAGCGGCGCGCGCCGGCGAGGCGGGCAAAGGGTTCGCGGTAGTCGCCAATGAAGTCAAGGAATTGGCTAAGGAAACCGCCAAGGCCACCGAGGAAATTGGCCGCAAGATTGAAGCCATCCAGATGGATACCGGCAGCGCGGTGGACGCCATCGGCGGCATTAGCACCATTGTCAATCATATCAATGATATTCAGATCACTATCGCCAGCGCCGTCGAGGAACAGACCGCCACTACCAACGAAATCAGCCGCAGCGTCACTGATGCAGCGCGGGGCAGCGCCGAGATCGCCAACAACATTACCAATGTTGCTCATGCCGTTCAGCACACACTCAGCAGCGCTAACGACGTGCATACCGCCTCCAGCGAAATGGCGCGCATGGCTGCTGAGTTGCAGCAACTGGTCGATCGTTTCCATTATGAAGCCAGCGCCGGTTACTCTAACGCCCGCCGGGGAATGCGGGGAACGACGTAGCATCGCCTCGGCCTCCTTGATTTGGAGGTATTGACTTGATGGCTGTGCTGATATGATTTCAAGGCGATGCGTTCGCTGATTGGGCGTATCCTGAGAAACGCCGGTTTCACGATTTTCGCAGCGGGTGATGGTCAGGAGGCTCTGAAAGGTCGGCATCAAATCAGTCAGATTAATTTGGCGCTAGTGGACTGAAATAAGCCTGGTATGAATGGCTATGCTTGATTGGCGCTGTGCGCGCCTCGCCTACCGTGAGGCGCGGTTGATGATGGTCACTGCTGAAGCGGAAATTGGACAGGCTTCCCGTGCGCGCCGCAAGCGCCGATGAAGACATCATGAAGCCGTTCACTCGCAAGGCAGTGTTGGAAAAACTCAAACTGCTGGGAATTCTCTCCCTGAGCCATGGCTGAAAAAATTCGCATTATGCTGGTTGACGACTCGGCGGTGATCCGTCGCTTGTTAACCGATGTCCTGGCTGGCGATCCGCAACTGGAGGTCGTCGGCAGCGCCCAGAATGGGCAAATCGCCTTGGAAAAATTGCCGATCCTGAATCCCGATATCGTCATTCTGGATGTGGAAATGCCGGTCATGGACGGCCTGGAAACGCTGACCGAGATTCGCAAGCGCCAACCACGCCTGCCCATTATCATGTTCAGTTCGATCACGGAACGGGGCGCTATCGTCACCCTGGAAGCCTTGGGGCGGGGCGCTAATGACTACGTCACCAAGCCGGCCAATACCGGCAACATGATGGCGTCATTACAGCGGGTGCGCGACGAACTGATCCCACGGATCAAAGTCTTCTGCAAGCATCTGCTCAGTCCCGCCATTCCGGTTCCGCCAGCCGCCCCCAAACCGCCAATCCATCCGACCCCGGCGGCCCGTCCGACGCCATTCCCGACGCCTCCTTCAGTCCCACGCCCGTTCGTCAGCACCATGCGCCAACGGATCGATGTGGTGGTCATTGGCGCTTCCACCGGCGGCCCCAACGCCCTGGCGGCGCTGTTGCCGCGCCTGCCGGCCCAGTTCCCGGTACCGGTGGTCATCGTCCAACACATGCCGCCGATCTTCACCCGCCTGCTGGCCGAGCGACTGGCGGCGCAGTCGGCGTTACCGATCGCCGAGGCGACAGCGGGCGAAGCCCTGCAACCGGGACAAATCCGGGTGGCTCCCGGTGGTTCACACCTAGTCCTGGAACGCCAGGGCCGCCAAGTCTGTGTGCAACTGAATCAGGATCCCCCGGAAAACTCCTGCCGACCCGCCGTGGATGTGTTATTCCGGTCCGTCGCCGCAACCTATCAGAGCAACGTCCTCGCCGTGATTCTCACCGGCATGGGTAACGACGGACTGCGCGGTTGTGAGGCGATTCGTAACGCGGGCGGGCAAATTCTGGTGCAGGACGAAGCCAGTTCGGTGGTGTGGGGCATGCCCGGTTTTGTCGCGAAAGCGGGCTTGGCGGACGGGCAAATCGCTCTGAACCAACTCGCCGGGGAAATCATGAATCGCGTCCGCACGATCCGTTAACCTCCGTATCCGCTAACTTAATGAATACGATCAGTTCCAGCGACTTCAACTATATCCGCGATCTGGTCCGCCGCCATTCCGCCATCGCGCTGGAATCGGATAAGGCCTACCTGATCGAGACGCGCCTGGCTCCGCTGGCGCGCCTGGCCGGATTTGCATCGCTGCAAGAGTTGATTGCATCACTGCGAACCCAGCCTCCAACCCATCCGCTTTACCGTCAGGTGGTGGAGGCGCTTGCGACCCATGAAACTTCCTTTTTCCGCGATCTTCATCCCTTCGACGCGCTCAGGACCGTTATTCTGCCCGAACTGCTGGTCAAACAACGGTCTTCCAACCTGGCGATCTGGTGTGCGGCCTGTTCCAGCGGTCAGGAGCCTTACAGCGTGGCCATGCTGGTGTGCGAGTACTTTCCTACCCTGGCTAATCGCCGGATGCGCATCATCGCCACTGACCTGTCCGAGACCATTCTCGCCCGGGCGCGTGAAGGTCTATACAGCCAGGTTGAAGTCAACCGGGGTTTGCCCGCAGTGCTGCTGACTAAGTATTTTGACAAACAGGGCCTGCACTGGCGGATCAAGGCCGAAATCCGGCGTATGGTGGAATTCCAGCAGAACAATCTGGCCGAATCCTGGCCGCCGATGCCGCCTCTGGACGTGGCGTTCATGCGCAACGTACTCATTTATTTCGATGTGAACACCAAGAAGGCGATTCTGGCCAAGATTCGCAACGTTTTGAAACCGGACGGTTATCTATTTCTGGGGTCTTCGGAAACCACGCTGAATCTGGATACTGCTTTCGAATCGATTTCGATGGGTAAAAGCGTATGTTACCAATTGCGCCAAGCCAAAAAGTTGTAGCGGCGGGCATGCTGTTGGGGTTGGTGGCAAGCGTCTGGCATTCCCTGCTCAAGAAACACGGTCAGCAAATTGCCCCCTGCTGGGTGGCAAGCTGCACAGTCCGTCGCCTGCGCCCGGTCATTGATCTTCGCCTTCGGTCGTGGAAGGCTACAATATCCGCATGGAAGAACAGGCTGTAGAGCGGATTTTGCTGCGTTGCGAAGGCCAACTCTTACAAATCATCTTAAATTAGAATGGGAGAAAAAATGATGAAAATCTTGATCGTGGATGATAGCAACGCCATGCGGATGATCGTCCGCCGCACCCTGCGCGAAGCCGGCTTCGGCCACCTCGAAGTTTTGCAGGCCGGCGATGGCAATGAAGCCCTGGACGTCATTCACAAGACCCCTCCCGACCTGATCCTCTCGGACTGGAACATGCCCAACAAATCAGGGCTGGAGTTGCTGCAAGCCCTCAACGAGGAAGGCTATAACATTACCTTCGGTTTCGTCACCACCGAGGCCACGGCGGAAATGCGCGCCAAGGCGGCTCAAGCTGGGGCCAAATTCATCATCAATAAACCCTTTACCGCCGACATGTTCGCCAAAACCCTGACCATGTTCATCCCGGACTGAAACGATCCCGACCAGGCATGATGACGGGCACCGCCAACGCCGATCACGCCGATTTCCTGACCCGAACGACCTGCAACGGAATACGCCATGCCAACCACCTTTATCCTGCCCAAGGCTGCCGACATCAGCAAAACGCTGGTCATGCTCTTTGGGGGCAATGTACCTGCGACGCCGGGGAAGCCGGTAGACACCAAGCCCAGCGCCAGCAACCTGGTCGCCAGTTACGTCGATGATAACGGCAAAGTCGTCGCCGCTTTTGCCTGTGATATTCCCTTGGCCGCCAACGCGGGTTGCGCGCTATCGATGATGCCCGCCAGCGCCGCCAAGGAAGCGATCAAGACCAAAAAGCTGGAACCGGCCATGCTCGATAACCTGTATGAAGTCGCCAATATTTTATCAACCCTGCTGATGAACGATAAAACCCCTCATCTTCGGGTAGCCACACTGTATCCTGAAGTGGGTAAGATTCCCCCTGAGGTGCGGGAGATGCTCAGCGGAGCCAAAGGACATGCCGATTTCACCGTCAACATCCCCCGCTATGGCAACGGTTGCCTGTCCCTGCTGGTCGTCTGAATACACCTTACTATATTTATATTGCCCGGCGCCGACCCTCGTTCCAACCCCACAGCCACGCACTGCGGATGCCAACCGGCGCAAAGCCGGTTCCACATCCCAACATTGCTTCATGCAACGAATGATGGCGATTTCCCTGCCCGTCGCGACAAAATTTTGGCGATTGCTCTAGCGACTCTATCGTAAAAATCCACTAATTCATTGACAATGAAAGTAAAGATAAAAAATTATTAGTGGTACTCTATTTGCTTAATAAACACCATTCTTCACCAAGAAGCTTCGGAAACCCTCATGGCTCAGAAAGACGACGCTAAACCTTCGGAAAAAAAAGGTTCTGGCATCCTCAAAATCCTGCTCATGTTCATCGGTGGTTTGATTCTGATCGGCGGCTCAATCGGTGGAACCCTGTTTTTGACTGGCGCGCTGAACAAGAACGCTGGAGAAGGACACGGAGCAGATTCAGCCGCCAACGCCGCTCCGGCGCATGGCGGCGCTAATTCCGCTCCAATAACGCCTATGCGGGGGCCGACTATCTACCACCCTCTCGAACCCGCCTTCATCGTCAATTTTGAGGATCAAGGCATGTTGCGCTACCTGCAAATCGGCCTGACCACCATGACTCGCGACCAGCGGATCGTCGACGCCATAAATCAAAATATGCCTCAGATCCGTAATGATCTGATCCTGCTCTTCTCCAACCAGAAAATGGAAGTCCTGGCGACCACAGCGGGCAAGGAAAAATTGCGCGCCCAGGCTCTGGCGCAGATTCAGGGCATTTTGACCCGGGAAGTGGGTATACCGGGCATCGAAGCCGTCTATTTCACCACTTTTGTGCTGCAATAACGCTCATGTCCACCGACCAGTTCCTCACTAAGGATGAACGCGACGCCCTCATGGAGGTGGTGTCGAAAAAATCGCGCAGCCGGAGCATGAGCTCGGTGGCCTTCCGGGACGATGCTCAACCATACGACCTGGCCAGCCAGGACTACGCTATCAATAATCTGTTGCCGGTGCTGGAAACCATTCACGAACGGTTCGCCCATCGCCTGCGGATCAGCTTGTTTGACCTGCTGCGCCGGGACTTGATGGTGACGGTCGGCTCCATCGAAAAGCGGAGTTACACGGATTTGACCACATCGCTGAGCGTCCCGTGCAGCGTCAATGTCATCGGCATGGCGCCCCTGAGCGGCCCGGCCCTGCTGATTTTCGATCAGGAATTGATCTTCATGGTTGTCGATACCTTCTTCGGCGGAACAGGCCGTCTGTATAAATCGCCTAGCGCCCGATCGTTCACTACGACCGAGACCCGCTTTATCCAGCGCCTGCTCGAAATCTCCTTCCACAGTCTGGAAGACGCCTGGGAACCGTTCGCCGCGCTCAAATGCACCCGCGAAAGCGCCGAGAGCAAGCCGCAATTCATCACTGCGCTCAATCCCACCGAAACGCTGGCGGTCAGCAGTGTGCATATTAGCCGGGATAATATTGCCGGCATTCTGCATCTGGCCTTGCCCTATTCGATCCTGGAGCCGATTCGCAAAACCCTGCTAAGCAGTTTACACAAGGAGCATCCCAACCCCAGTCCCCAACTGACGGAACGGTTGCTGGAAGGGATCAAGGACAGTCAAGTGGAAGCCCACTGCCATCTGGCCGGTTTTGAACTGACGCTCAACGAACTACTGGAATTGAAAATTGGCGATGTGATTCCCGTCGCTATTCCCTCCACCGCCACCCTGCAGGTGGAGAGCGTCCCAATTTACGGTGGTTCCTACGGCGTCGCCCAGGGGTGGCGCGCACTCAGGATTGAACAAGCACTGGGTCGACCCAGTGGGTGGGTGGCGCCTTTGTCGCCATCGCCAGACTTCGCGCCCTTCGAAGTGAAAAATTGAATCTTCCAGCCATCGCTTCTTTTGCAGAGAACGCCGCGCCATGAACGATACCGCCGCTACTTTGGACACCTCAGCCGCCGCCGATGGCGCGCCGATCTCGAACGGCGTCAAACCCGAGCCGAACCTAAACATGGTGATGGATATTCCTGTCACTTTGTCGCTGGAACTGGGCCATACCCGCATGAGCGTCCGCGAGTTGCTGCAATTGACGCAAGGTTCCGTGGTGAAGCTGGATCGTCCGGGCGGCGACCCGCTCGATATTCTGGTCAACGGCTGTCTGGTCGCCCGTGGCGAGGTGGTGGTGATTAACGAGCGTTTCGGAGTGCGGATCACTGACATTGTCAGTCCCGAGGAGCGGATTCGCCGCCTGCGGTGATGCTCATGCGCGCAACCCTCGTCGTTCCCGGATGGATGCTGGCCTGGCCCGTAGGGACGCTGGCGGCAGGCGCGGAACCGGCCCGCGTCGAATCCACTTTATTCAGTGGCGGCCTGTTGGCGCAACTGACCTTGGGATTGATCGTGGTGCTGGCGCTCGCCGTTGGGTTGAGTTGGCTGTTGCGCCGCTACGCCCTGCCTCGCGATGGGTTGATCCGGGTAGTTGGCGGCCTGCCGTTGGGAACCCGGGAACGCCTGCTGCTGATCGAAGTGGACGAGGTGCGACTGCTGATTGGGGTCACTGCCCAACACATTCAAACACTGCATGTCTTCAACGCGCCGGCAATCGCCCCGTTTTCCCTGTACCCGGACTCGCCGCATGACCCGCCGCCGCCTGCCTGACTCTCGCACCCGGCGGCGCATCATCGGCGGGTTGGGCGGATCGCTGCTCATGCTGCTGAGCGGCGTCGTGTTGGCGGCGCCCGGCGGCTTGCCCGCCGTGACCATTACCCCGACCGAGGGCGGCGGCGAAACCTGGTCGTTGAGCCTGCAAATTCTGGCGCTGATGACCGCGCTAACCCTGCTGCCGTCGGCGTTGCTGATGATGACCGCCTTCACCCGCATCATCATCGTACTAGCCCTGCTGCGCCAGGCGCTAGGCACCATGCAGACGCCGAATAACCAGATTCTGATCGGCCTGGCGCTGTTCCTGACCTTTTTCATCATGTCGCCGGTCTTCGACCGCATCAACGAACGGGCGCTGGTTCCCTATCTGAACGATACCCTCAGTCTTCAGGACGCAGTGCGGGAAGCCCAGCAACCGCTACAGGCGTTCATGCTGGCCCAAACCCGGGAAAGCGATCTAGCCCTGTTCACCCAACTGTCCGGCCGGGAATCGCTGGAATCCCCGGATCAGGTGCCTTTCTCGTTGCTGGTCCCGGCGTATATCACCAGCGAACTGAAAACCGCCTTCCAGATCGGGTTCATGCTGTTCATGCCCTTTTTAATTATCGATCTGGTCGTAGCCAGTGTGTTGATGGCGATGGGTATGATGATGCTCTCGCCGATGATGATTTCTTTTCCCTTCAAATTGATGCTGTTCGTGCTGGTTGACGGCTGGAGCCTGATGATGACCATGCTGGCGTCCAGCTTTTACATGCCCTGACGCTCGGAGATCGCCATGACCCCGGAAACCATTCTGACCTTGGGCCAACGCGCTCTGGAACTGGCAATTCTGGTTTCGGCTCCCCTGCTGCTGACCGCGCTGTCGGTGGGCGTCCTGGTCAGCCTGTTCCAGGCGGCGACCCAGATCAACGAAATGACGCTGACCTTCGTCCCCAAGTTGCTGGCCATTGCGGCGGCGCTGCTGCTAGCCGGGAAGTGGATGCTCGGCATGTTGATTGATTTCACCCAGACCCTGTTCAAGGACATTCCCAACCTGATTGGCTAAGCCATGCTACTCAGCAGCGCCGAAATCGCCGCCTGGGTTGGAGCGTTCTTGTGGCCGTTGACTCGGGTTACGGCGATGTTGATTGTTGCGCCTATCTTCGGCTCGCGGGTCGTTCCACGCCGGATCCGGCTGATGATCGCGCTAGCACTGACCTGGGCGATCCTGCCGTTCGCGCCGCCCATGCCCATTGTCGAACCGCTCAGTCCGGACGGTCTGCTGGTGACGGTTCACCAGGTGCTCATCGGCTTGAGCATGGGGTTTATCTTGCGCCTGGTGTTCGGCGCCCTGGAACTCGGCGGACAGGTGATCGCCATGCAGGTCGGTTTGAGTTTCGCCAGCCTGGCCGATCCGCAGAATGGCGCGCAAAGTCCGTTGCTGAGTCAGTTTTACACCCTGCTCGGCACCCTGATCTTTCTGGCGTTGAACGGTCATTTGCTACTGATTCAACTGCTGGTGGACAGCTTTACCGTGTTGCCGGTAGCGCCAACCGGCACCGACCGCGACTGGCTGTGGATCCTGGTGAACTGGGGTAGCCAGATGTTTGCCGGGGCCGTGCTGGTCGCGCTGCCGGCTATCGCCTCGCTGTTGATGGTGAATCTGGCTTTCGGGGTCATGGTGCGCGCGGCGCCGCAGCTCAATATTTTCGCCGTCGGTTTTCCCATCATCCTGGTGCTTGGCCTGTTAATTATTCTTTACAGTCTACCCACGTTACTTTACCAACTGGATCAAATGTTCGCTGAAGCGTTTCGCACTATCGGCAAATTGGCGGGAGATAGCGGTTAATGGCCGAAAATCAGGATGGTCAGGAAAAAACTGAAGATGCGACGCCCCGACGCCAGGAAGAAGCGGCTAAGAAGGGCCAGGTCATTCGTTCCCGCGAACTGACTACATTGATGATGCTGCTGATCGCCGCCAGCGGCATCCTGATTCTGGGACCAAGTCTGATTGAGGAACTCGCCGCACAGATGCGCGTCGGGCTGGCGATGGATCCACGAAAAATCACGGATCCCACGCAAATCTCAGTCGTTTTGGGGCAGTTATTTGTCGATTGGATACTGCTGCTGGCCCCTCTCCTCGGGCTACTATTGGTGTTCGCCCTGCTGGCCCCCCTGGCGCTCGGCGGTTGGACCTTTAGCCTGAAAATGAAATGGGAACGGTTGAACCTGATCAAAGGCATCGGCCGACTTTTTTCCTGGAACTCGCTCATGGAGTTGTTCAAGGCGTTGATCAAGTTTCTGGTTGTTGGCGGTATGGCCGTGTTACTGCTTTGGCAAAGCGAGGCGGAATTGCTGCATTTAGGCCGGGAACCCTTATTGCCAGCGCTGGCCCATACCGCGCAGATTCTGGGCTGGACCTTCCTGATACTCAGCTTGCCGATGCTGCTGATCGCCGCCGTAGACGTACCCTTCCAAATCTTCAACCATATTAAAAACCTGCGCATGACTAAACAAGAAGTGCGCGATGAGATGAAAGACACCGACGGCAAACCCGAGGTCAAGGCCCGCATCCGTCGCCTGCAAATGGAATTCGCCCAGAAACGAATGATGGAGAAAGTGCCGACGGCGGATGTAGTCGTTACCAATCCCAGCCACTACGCGGTGGCGCTGGAATATAAGCAGGCCACGATGGCGGCCCCGGTGATTGTGGCTATGGGTGTTGAACAAACCGCCTTGCGCATCCGTGAACTGGCGGCCCAGCACCGGGTGCCGCTCGTGCAATCGCCACTGCTGGCGCGCGCCCTGTACTATAACGGCAAGCTGGACAGACCCATCCCGAACCCTTTGTATCGAGCGGTCGCCCAGGTGCTGGCCTATCTGTACCGTTTGCGCCAGGAAGAGCCTTTCAACCGGGACCCGATCATTCTTGAGGATGTCCCCGTGCCGCCCGATCTGCGCACCGAGTAGGAATCTTCCATGAACTTGACCGCCACCTTGGGCCAAGCGGTTCGTTCCGGTCTGGGCGCGCCATTGCTGATGATCATCATCCTGACGATGGTGGTCATCCCGATGCCGCCGTTCGCCCTGGACGTGTTCTTCACTTTTAACATCGCCCTGTCGCTGGTCGTGCTGCTGGCGACCGTCTACAGCGCACGCCCCCTGGATTTCACCGTCTTCCCGACGGTGCTGCTGGTCGCCACCCTGCTACGGCTGGGGCTGAACGTCGCTTCGACCCGGGTCGTCCTGCTGAACGGCCATACCGGAGGAGACGCCGCCGGGAAGGTCATCGAAGCCTTCGGCCATTTCGTCGTCGGCGGCAGCTACGCCATCGGCATTGTGGTGTTCGCCATTCTGACGATCATCAATTTCGTGGTCGTCACCAAGGGCGCGGGCCGGGTGTCGGAAGTGACCGCCCGCTTCACGCTGGACGCCATGCCCGGCAAGCAGATGTCCATTGACGCCGACCTCAACGCTGGAGTCATCGACCAGGCTGAAGCCAAGCGCCGGCGCGCAGAGGTGGTGCAGGAAGCGGATTTTTACGGCTCCATGGACGGTGCCAGCAAGTTCGTGCGCGGCGACGCCATCGCCGGTTTGCTCATTCTGTTCATCAACATTATCGGCGGCATCGCGATCGGCACCTTGCAACACCATCTGCCTTTCGCCGAAGCCGCCCAGTTTTACACTCTGTTGACCATTGGCGATGGCCTAGTCGCTCAGATTCCCGCACTGCTGCTCTCGACCGGCACGGCGATCATCGTCACCCGCGCATCCGGCGCGCAAGACATTGGGGAACAGGTGACTCGGCAGTTGTTCGGTAGCCCACAGGCGCTCGGCGTGACCGCAGCCATTATCGGCCTGCTCGGCCTCATTCCGGGGATGCCCAATCTGGTGTTTTTGAGCTTGGCTGCTGGAGCGGGTTACCTAGCCTGGCGTATCTACCAGCGCCAACAGGCGGCGGCGCCGCCGCCGGATGTAGCGGGCGGCGGTCCCACGGAAGAACCGGGGGCGCCCGAAAATGTGGATGCCCGGGACGTAGGCTGGGACGATGTGCCGCCGCTGGACACGATCGGCATGGAAGTCGGCTATCGGTTGATCACCTTGGTGGATCGCAATCAGAACGGCCAACTGTTGATCCGAATCAAGGGAGTTCGCAAGAAATTGTCCCAGGAACTGGGATTTCTCATTCCCCCGGTGCATATCCGCGACAATCTCGATCTGGCCCCAACGGCTTACCGGATTACCCTGCTAGGCGTCACTGCCGCCGAAGCCGAGGCGTATCCCGACCGGCAACTCGCGATCAATCCCGGTCAGGCGCAGAGCACCCTGCCCGGCATCGCCACCCAAGACCCGGCATTCAAGCTGCCAGCAATCTGGATCGAACCAAGTCTGCGCGAACAGGCGCAGACGCTCGGTTACACGGTAGTGGACGCCAGTACGGTGATCGCGACCCATCTGAACCAGATTCTGCTCGGTCATGCCCATGAACTGCTGGGCCATGAGGAAACCCAGCAACTGCTGGAACGGCTGGCGAACGCCATGCCGCGCCTGGTCCAAGACCTGGTGCCCAAGACCTTGACGCTGCGGGTCGTGGTGCGGGTGCTGCAAAGCCTGCTGCTCGAACAGGCGCCGATCCGCGATATGCGGACCATTGCCGAAACTTTGGCGGAGCACGGCGCCCGGAGTCAGGACCCTGACGTGCTAACGGCAGCGGTCCGGGTGGCGCTCGGGCGAATGATCATTCAAAATATCAATGGATTAGAAGATGAATTGCCGGTCATAACTATAGCCGCTGAACTGGAACAAATCTTGCTGAGAACTCTACAGACGGGTAGGGAAGAACAGGCTCCTCTGGAACCGGGACTGGCCGAGCGCTTGCACAAGGCGTTGCTGGATACCGCCCAGAAGCAGGAACTGGTGGGTCAACCGGCGGTGCTTCTGGTTCCCGACGCAATTCGCGTGATGTTGGCGCGCTTTACGCGGCATGGGATCCCAAACCTCCATGTTCTGGCCTTCAGCGAAATCCCCGAGGATAAAAAGCTCAAGGTTATCGCCACGGTAGGCAAGTAGATCAGTCAGCGAACCGATTGCGGCTGGCCCAGGATACGGCAGTCGCGACAACAGCGGGAAAGAAACCATGAAGATCAAACGACTGTGCGCCGCCAATATCCGCGAAGCGATGCGCAAAATCCGCGAGGAACTGGGACCCGATGCGGTCATCCTGTCCAACCAACGGACCGCTGCTGGTTTCGAAATCGTTGCCGCCATCGACTATGATGAAAAAACCCTGCAAAGTATGCAGCAGGCCACCGTTGAGGCTATCGGAAGAGCCTCGCCCCGGGACATGGAAGCCCGCCTCGACCGGGAGTCCCCGTCTGACGAACAGGTAGAGCGTCCGGACGTCCCCACTGTCGAAACGGTGGTCGCGCCCCCCACTGATGATCAACCAGCGCCGCCTGTCGAACGCACGATCCCGGCCAGACCCGATAAATCTCGGGTCATCTGGGCGCAAGATCCACTACTGGTCGAGATGCGTAAGGAAATCCAGGTCATGCACAATTTGCTGGAACACCAACTAGCCAGCCTGGCCTGGGGAGAACTGGCCCGCTGCCAACCGCATCGCGCTGATCTGTTGAGCCAGTTGTTGGATTTCGGTTTCAGCCCCGATCTCTGCCTGCGTCTGGCCGAAGCCGCCGCTAGCGAAAGCGACCCCGACCGAGCCTGGCGACGGGCTCTGGAAATGCTCGGACGCAATCTGTCCGTGACTGAAGACGACATTTTAACGCATGGCGGATTGGTGGCGCTGATCGGCCCCACCGGGGTTGGCAAGACCACCACCATCGCCAAGTTGGCGGCGCGCTATAACCTGCGACATGGCCCGCGCCGAGTCGCGCTGATCACAACTGACAGTTACCGGATTGGCGCTTTTGAACAATTGTCCACCTTCGGCATGATCATGGACGCGCCGGTTCGGCTGGTGAGCAACGCCCAGGAACTGCGCGACGCCATCGCCGGCTTCTCCGATAAATCCCTGGTCTTGATCGATACTGCCGGCATGAGTCAACGCGACCTGCGCTTGTCGCAACAATTCGCGCTACTAAAAGATACATCCCATATTCGCAACTACCTGGTGCTGGCGGCCAACGCCCTGCATTCCGTGCTGCAGGAAACAGCGACCGCTTTTGGCCGCGTCCCCTTGAGCGGCGCCATCATCACCAAGGTTGACGAAACCACCCGTCTGGGAGCGGCGCTCTCAGTGGTCCATGAAAAAGGTCTGCCACTGGCCTATATTAGCAACGGTCAGCGCGTGCCCGAAGATCTCCAGGCGGCGCGCATCAACGCCCTGATTCGTCTGGGCGAGGAATTCGCTGGACTGTACGGCGAACCCGATGAACCCCGCGACGCCCTCGCTCTTACTTTCGGCAAAAAGCTGACCCACCATGCACTCTGCTGAATCAAGCCGCAATCAGCCGACCGCTTTACCGACCCATCACCGGCCAGTCCGGGTAATCTGTGTCACCAGTGGCAAGGGCGGCGTTGGCAAAACCAATGTCACCGTCAATCTGGCGCTGGCCTTGAGCCTGCAAAATCAAAGCGTGATGCTGTTGGACGCCGACCTGGGTCTCGCTAACGTCGATGTGATCCTGGGACTGCATCCCCTCTACAATCTTTCCCATGTCATTGATCAGGAACGGACGCTGGAAGAAATCATACTGGCCGGACCGAACGGGATCCGCATCATCCCGGCCAGTTCCGGCATCAAGCGCATGGCGGAACTATCGCCCGAGGAAAATGCCGGGCTGGTCAACGCGTTCAGCGACCTGAACGACTCGCTGGACATCATGCTAATCGACTCCGCCGCCGGCATTTCCGACAGCGTGGTGACCTTCTGCCGGGCGGCGCATGAAGTGGTGGTCGTCGTCTGCGACGAACCCGCCTCGATCACCGACGCCTACGCCATGATCAAACTGCTCAGTCAGGATTACGACGTAGACCGTTTCCACATTCTGGCCAACCGGGTGACGACCGCACAGGAAGGTCGGGACCTGTTCACCAAGCTGGTCAAGGTCTCCGATCGGTTTCTGGACGTGACCTTGAACTTTTTTGGCTCCATTCCCGAAGACCCGCAATTGCGCAAGGCGGTGCAGGCGCAACGCGCCGTGGTCGAGGTTTTTCCTGGCAGCCGCTCTGCGGAAGCTTTTCACCGGCTAGCCGCCCAAGTTATCGGCCGTTGGCCGATGCCTCGCACCGCCAGCGGTTATCTGCAATTTTTTATTGAACGGCTCATCAACCCGGACTATGCGTCTGAAGAAAGGGCCGAATGAGAGGTCTCGCCCTGTACGCTAGCCTCGGCGGCGACACGGCGGACGAACTCATCGCCCGGAGCGCGCCCCAGGTCAAGCGCATCGCCTATCACCTGCTGGCGCGACTGCCCGCCTCGGTCCAGGTTGAGGATCTGATCCAGGCCGGCATGTTGGGACTTTTAGAAGCGGCGCGCCGTTACGATCCGGCGCAGGGCGCGGCGTTCAACACCTTCGCCGAACCGCGCATTCGCGGCGCGATGCTCGATGAAATCCGTAAGGGCGACTGGACGCCCCGTTCTGTGCATCGCAAGGCCCGCGAGGTGTCGGCGGCCATTCACGCTGTCGAGACCGCTACCGGCCGCGAGGCGCGGGAACGGGAAGTCGCTGAACAAATGGGTCTGTCGCTAGCGGAATATCACGATACGTTAGCTAACCTGCGCGGCCAGAAACTGCTGTCGCTCAATGAAGCCGGCCCGGACGATGAGAGTGAAGCTCAGCAGATTGCCGCGCCTGACAGCGATCCATCGGAAGCCGTCAGTCGGGAACATTTATGCAAATTGTTGGCGGGGGCGATTGATCTATTGCCGGAGCGGGAACGGCTGGTGCTCTCCCTCTATTACAACGAAGAGCTGCACCTCAAGGAAATCGGCGCCGTACTCGGCGTCAGCGAGTCACGGGTCAGCCAATTGCACAGCCAAGCCCTGGCTCGGCTGCGGGCTCGGGTCGCGGGCAAAGCCGGCTGAGAAATCGATCTCTCTGGAGCGAATGACATGGATATTTTAACCTTGGCAGGCTTGGTGGTCGCTTTTGGCGGCATTGTCGGCGGCATGTTGCTGGAAGGCGGCCACCTAAGTTCACTGCTCAACGCCCCGGCGTTCTTCATCGTATTCGGCGGCACGATTGGCGCAGTCATGGTGCAAACGCCGATGGATGTTTTCAAGCGGGCGATAGGCCGGGCTAAATGGGCGTTCATGCCGCCCACCGTCGCCCTGCAGGCCGCTATCGAAAAAGTTGTTGAATGGAGCAATATCGCCCGCAAGGAAGGTTTATTGAAGCTGGAGGATTACATCCAGCAAGAACCTGATCCCTTTGCTTCCAAGGCTTTGCAATTGTTAGTAGATGGCAAGGAGCCTGAAGAAATTCGCCACATCCTGGAGATGGATCTGACGATTCATGAAGAAAGCGAACTACAGGCGGTGACGGTCTTTGAGGGCCTCGGTGGTTATGCGCCCACGATTGGCATCATCGGCGCCGTGTTGGGATTGATCCATGTTATGGGGAACTTGGCCGACCCCAGCAAGCTGGGCGGGGGTATTGCGGCGGCGTTCGTCGCGACCATTTATGGCCTGGTTCTCGCCAATGTATTCGCCTTGCCGATGGGCAACAAAATTAAAAGCGTCATTAAAAGAAAAGGTCGTCTTTACGAATTGATCATCGAAGGGATCATCGCTATCGCCCACGGCGAGAATCCGCGTAACATCGAATCCCGTCTCCAAGGTTTTATTCAGCACTGAAGGCGCTATCATGAGTCGCAAAAAGCACGCTGAAGGCCACGAAAACCACGAGCGCTGGTTGGTCTCTTATGCCGACTTCATCACCTTGCTGTTTGCGTTTTTCGTAGTGATGTATGCGATGTCGTCGGTCAATGAAGGCAAATACCGGGTTTTGTCGGATTCGATGTCGGTGGCTTTTAAAACGATTGATCCCCATAGCGTCAAGCCGATACTGGTTGCCGACATGGTCGGCATACAAGCCAGTCAATCGTCGGGCGCCCCCAGCGCCATGGGGCGCAGTATGGCGCCTGATCTACGCCCCATGCCCTCGATGGCCATTCAGCGCTCGCCTCGATCCATTGTGACCCTGGCCAAAGGCGACAATCCGACGGCTAAAATCCATACAGATACGCCGGAATCCAGCGCTGATCCGAATCTAGCCAAGATCGTGGCCAAGCTCCACGCCTATCTGTCAGAGTTGATCAAGTCCGATATGGTTAATCTGCGCAGTAATACGTTGTGGGTGGAAATCGAAATTAAAAACAGCATGTTATTCGATAGCGGCAGTGCCATCGTTAATCCATCAGCCCAAGAACCGCTGGCCGAGATTGCCGCAGTCCTGCGCGAGGTGCCGAACCGGATTCAAGTTGAAGGCTTTACGGATAACCGGCCCATCAACACCCCGTTTTATCCTTCAAACTGGGAGCTTTCAGCAGCGCGAGCCGCTAATGTGGTCAACCTGTTGATGAAGAACGGGGTCCGCCCGGAGCGGATGTCGGCAGTAGGCTACGGCGAATTCCAGCCTATCGCCGACAACGGCGCCGAGCAGGGCCGGGTGCAAAACCGGCGGGTGGTGATCGTCATTCTGGGCAATACTGAAAGCCGCTATCCAATTGAGACTCGCGAGGTTAACACGGCGCCGCCGGCGAGCAGTGCTACGCCCAGCGCGGCCAGGCTAGCCAAGGCGCAATCCGCGTCCGAGACAACCGCCCAGCAAAAACCAACACATTGATTGCTAAAAACACTGGGGTTAGCCGATGGATATGTTGTTTTACGGAATCGCGATCATCGCTCTATTGATCAGCAATGCATTGCTGATCATGCTGGGTTTTATGGTCGCCCGGTTGCGTTCGGCGACGCCGGAGCGCGCATCCGGGCAGGAGGAGCCGGGTTTGCATCAAGAATTGAAGGGCATTTCACTTTCGCTGGCGGCGCTCAGCGAACGACTGGTCAAACTGGAAATGCAGATCGGCCAACTCAGGGATCAGGCGGGGCATCAACCCCTGCCGTTCAACCGTGAAGCCGAACAGAAATCCTTCAAGGTAGCAACCAAGCTGGCCCTGCAAGGCGCCAGTGTGGAAGAGATTGTTGAGCTTTGCGGGTTGGCCCGGGGCGAGGCTGAACTCATTTGTATGTTGCATTCCAGTAATCAGGTCAGCCCCAGTAGCGTCGCCAATGAGGGTTTGAAATCTCGGCCTTCTCCCCGTGCGGCTGAACTCGATAGCGATAGCGGTTTGTTCTGAAAATCATGGCGATGGGGTGTTAAGCGTAATCATCTACTGTTCCAGGCAAACCTGAGGGAGCGGGTTGTTTGGCCTCGGCAGAACGCTCCTGATCGGGTTGCGCGGATGTCGATGGCCGGCCATCACGCGGGTTCTGCGGCGACTGTTCTCCTGAATTTGCCTGCTGCCGAGCTGACGCCTGATCGAAAACCTGCGCCTGGTTCAGAGAGATGCCCTGACTGTCCAGCATTTCCCGCAGTCGAGGCAAAGCATTTTCAATCGCTTCCCGGACTACCGCCTCGTGGCAAAAAAACATCACGCTGGTCTGGTTCTGGTGCAGCGACATCCGAATCGCCAACGGACCGAGTTCGGGTGGATTGACCCTGATTTCTGCTTCCTGCATTCGATTGTTGACCAGCCAATTCAGTTGATGGCCCAGCACTCGCCCCCAGTTTTTTTGACGCAAATCCAGCGTTTTCAATGTCTCCAACAACGTTGATGAAAAAATCGGCGCGGCGGGCGTTTCGGATCGGACTGGCGCAGTGGAGGGGGTATTGGTCTGCGTTGGCGCATTGCCGGTAATGGGCAGCGTAGATTCGACGGAGTGAGTGGCAACCGTACCGGTCAGGATTTGCTCCTGTTGCGGGGCTGCGGGCGCTATGACCGTCTCCACGGGTAACTGAATGGCTTGGTCACTCGCCGTAAATGAGGATACGTTGCGGCTTACTGGCGATAAAGGTTGTTGTGCATCTTCAGAAGCGGGACTGCCCACCATCAGGGTTGCGGCGGTGGACGGCGTCCGCGCCGGATGGCCAAACGTATTGACGGCTGGCTCATCCTCTATCAGTGATTCCATTTCAGCGCCGACAAACGGTTCAGCGATTTGAGGACGTCTTGGCGTGGACTGTCCGCCTAGCACTGGAGTTGTGAGTCTGGTGGGTATCGTCGGCATGGCCGGATTTGCGGGCATGGCGACGACGGCTGCCGACGTCATGCCCGTCACTGAAGCTACAGGCGGCGTGGGTGGGGCGGAAACCGGAGCCGGCGAGGTCAGCGCCGCTAGCGTCACGAGTGGGGTTGCCGCCGTGGCAGACATAGTCGGAATCGCTGGCGTCACGGATGGAGCGGAAACCGTCACCGGTATAGTGGTGGTGGAAACTGGCGCGGGCGCATCCGGCATCGCCGGAATCGCTGGCGTCACGGGTGCAGTAGACGGCATGGAAACCGGCGCCGGGGTCACCGAGGTCGCCAGCATTACGGGTATGGCAGGAACCGGCGTCGGCGAAGTTGACATCACCGGAATCGCTGGAATCACCGGCGTCATGGGTGAAGCGGGAGCTGTCGCTGGTATAGCGGAAATGGAAACCGGCGCCAGCGCATCCGGCATGACTGGAGTGGCTGGCGTCACGATTACGGTAGGCGGCGCGGAAACCGGTGAGAGTGCAATCGAGGCTACCGGCATCGCGGGCGCTGTCATTGACGGGGGCGACGGTGTGGAACCTGGCGCTGACGCATCCGGCATGGCCGGAATCGCCGGCGTCACAGACACAATAGGCGTGGAGGAAACCGGCGTCGGCGAAGCAGATATAGCTGGAATCGCCGACGTCACGGGCGCAGTAGACGGCATGGCAATCGACGTCGCCGAAGTCGCCAGCACCGGCATCACCGGCATCGCCGAAATCGACGGCGTCACGGGTAAAGCGGAATCTGTCGACGGCAGTACGGAACCGGAAACCGGCGCGGGCATATCCGGTATGGCCAGAGTGGCCGCCGTCATAGGCGCGGTAGACGGCATGGTAATCGGCGTCGCCGAAGTCGCCAGCACCGGCATCACCGGCGTAGCAGATGGTATGGAAACCGACGAAGGCTTTGTTGCAATCGACGGCGTCACGGGTGAAGCGGAATCTGTCGACGGCAGTGTGAAGCCGGAAACCGGCGCGGGCATATCCGGTATGGCCGGCATCGCTGAGACCATCGCTGGCGCAGCGGGCATGGTCGGGGTGGCGGGCATAACCGGAATCGCCGGCGTCACGGATGAAGCAGGTATCATCGGCGCTGCGGGTGTAGCCGGAGTCGCCGACGCTGCTGAAGTTGCCGGCATGGCTGGAGTCGCGGATATGGCCGGTATCGCTGAGACCATCGCTGGCGCGGCGGGCGCGGTAGCGGGCATAACCGGAATCGCCGGCGTCACGGATGGAGCAGACATCATCGGCACTGCGGGTGTGGCCGGAGTCGCCGGCGCTGCTGAAGTTGCTAGCATCGCCGGAGTCGCGGATATGACCGGTATCGCTGAGACCGTCGCTGGCGCGGCGGGCATAACCGGAATCGCCGACGTCACCGGCGCGGGTATTGCTGGAATCGCCGGCGTCACGGATGGAGCGGAAGTTGTCGCCGGCATGGCGGCAACGAAAATCGGCGCTGGCTCATCCAGCACGGCCGGCATCGCTGGCGTCATGGGCGCAATAGGCTCAATAGACGCTGCGGAAATTGTTGCCAGCGAAGCTGCGGCCGCTATAGCAGGCATCGCTGGCGTCATGGGCGCTATCGAGGCCGGCGCGGACAACACGGGCATAGACAGCGGTCTGCGTTCAATCCCTTCCACCCTTCTTGTTAAAGGGGAAAAGGTTGGAGAAAGCAGGGTCGGAAGTGGGGTCGCAGCAGGATCACTTCCCGACAACCCGTCATTCCGCAAAGCCGCACGGGACTCCATGAACAGCGTATAACCGGCCCAAGGCAATACCTCCTCATCCTGGTTATCTGGACTTTTCGCCCCCTGCTCGACCGTTACTTGCTCAATGCTCTCATCAGTCGCCGATCCCTCTTTCAACATCAATGCGTCGGCCAATGCCTCTGGATCGGCTGCAAAATCGTCGGGATTGACCCACTCGACCACGAATGGCTGGACTTGTGGCGCGGGCGCGTTCACCACCGCTGATGAGTCTGAACGGTCTTCACCCATTTCCAGGATAAGGCTTTCCGGTTGATCGGTCACGCCGGACGCCTCAGTCGCCTCAGTCGCCTCGACCGCCCCAGTCGCCGGATAGCCTAAAACGCTAGTCCATAATAAATAGTCGAAGGAAGGCGATGACGCCGTAGCTGCTTTAACCGTTCCCGCCGCCGCTCTCGTTGCAATGGGCGCATGGTCCGCGCCGCCGGTCAATGAAAGCAGGTGGGCAAGTTCAAGGTGAGCCATGACGCCATCCTCCGCAACAGCGGTATTCAATACTAATGATCAACCGTTCCTAGCCAGACCAGCAGGGGGAACATCTCTATCTCTGTCAAGCACCGTCGGTGAATCGCGTCCGCCGCGCCAAGCCACGCAGATTGTGCTCGTCACTGTCCCGCTGTTCACGACGATCCTCTTGATGCAATTGCGTTTTCCGGTCGCGCTCAATCACTTCTTCAAGCGCCTTGGTCTTGGCGCGACTTTGGAACCAGGCCAGCCGCTTGCGCTGGAGTTCCTGTTGCAACCATACCAGTTGTTGCTGAACCTGAACGATGCCGTGATCCATATGGTTTAAAAACGCGCTGTAATCCTGATACCGACGCGCTGAAATACCATCGCTACCCTCATTCTGAAACTGCGTCGCATACTCGCCCCGGAACAGCAGCAATTGCTGCAAGCGATTTTCCTGATCAACCAAGCGCTGCTGGCACTCTCCCATCGCCTTAACCGCTGATTGCTCGCGGGACTGCGCAACCTGAGCCGCCGCCTGCAATGGATGGAGTTTATTAGTAGCCATGCCTACTCTCGCTTATCGTCCCTTGGCTTGGGGTTGTTTGACTGGCTGGAGAACGACTTCGAGCGCTTTCAGGCTGTCCGCCATCGTCACGCGCTCGTCAATGCCCTGCGCCAGAAACTGCTTGAGACGAGGATAATAATCCTTGGCTTCGTCCACCGCCGGGTCGCTGCCAGCGACGTAAGCGCCAACATTGATCAAATCCCGATGCTGCTCGTAGGTGGAATAAACATGCTTAAACCGCCGCGCTAACTGTTGATGGCGGGGACCCGTAATCTGTGGCATCACCCGGCTGATCGACGCTTCGATATCCACCGCCGGATAATGGCCCGCCTCCGCCAGACGCCGCGACAGTACGACATGTCCATCGAGAATGGCGCGGGCGGCGTCGGCAATGGGATCCTGCTGATCGTCGCCCTCGGTCAGCACCGTGTAAAAAGCCGTAATGGAACCCCCCACCGTATCATTGCCTGCTCGCTCCACCAGGCGCGGAATCATCGCGAACACCGACGGTGGATAACCCTTGGTGGCCGGCGGCTCGCCAATCGCCAAGGCGATTTCGCGCTGCGCCTGCGCATAGCGGGTCAGCGAATCCATGAGCAGCAACACCCGCCGACCGGTATCGCGGAAATATTCGGCGATACGGGTCGCCAGCGCCGCGCCGTGCAGGCGTTTGAGCGGTGGATCATCCGCCGGAGCAGCGACGACCACCGCCCGCGCCATGCCCTCCACCCCGAGGATTTCCTGAATAAATTCCTGTACCTCGCGGCCCCGTTCACCGATCAGCCCGACTACGACCACCTCAGCGTCGGTAAAGCGGGTCATCATCCCCAACAACACACTCTTGCCCACCCCGGAGCCGGCAAACAAGCCCATGCGCTGGCCGCGCCCCACCGATAACAAGGCGTTAATCGACCGCACCCCAACATCCAGCGGTTCACGAATCGGTTTGCGCATCAATGGATTGATCGTCTTTCCGGTCAATGAGACCAGCTCTGTGCGCGGCGGCGGCGGCAACCCATCCAGAAACCGCCCGGCGCCATCCAGCACCCGGCCCAACAGACCATCGCCAATCCAGGCCTGACTAACGCCGCCGGTGGGAATTACCCGGGAATTGGGCATCAGCCCGTGAATATCGCCGCTGGGCATCAGGAATAACCGGCTGCCGGCAAAACCCACCACTTCAGCCTCAATCTGCCCGCCATTGGGATTCACCACCAGACAGCGCGCGCCAACCGGGGCGATGCAACCGGCGGCCTCCAAGGTCAAGCCGACCATGCGGGTCAACTGTCCTTCCACAACCAGACCGGGCGTCTCAGCAACCCGCAACCGGCGCTGGGCCAGATGCTCCCGCCAGCGAGAAGTATGGGAAGTAGCCAGATCCATCTCAGGCCCGCCCCGCCTGGCTGTCGCGCTCGTCGCCGAGTACGGTCGCAATCACCGCACCCAGGCGCTTTTCAATCGTCGCATCAATCCGCGACAGATCAGTATTCACCACACAACCGCCACGACTGAGTGTTTGGTCCTCAATGATCCGCCAGATCGGCTCATCGCCTTGACCCAGCGACAACACTTCGCGGATCAACCGGGCGTCGTCCGGATGCAAGCGAACCTGAATGCTGGTGCTGCCGGACGGCAACAACGCCACCGCCTCGCGCACGACGGCGACAATCTCCCCCGGCGCGGTGCGCAGTTCACGCCGCACCAGTTGCCGGGCAATCTCGGTCGCCAGCCAGGTCAACTCCTCTTCAATCGTCGCATCGAGATTTTCCAGTGGTCGATGCAGATAGCTCAACAATTGATCCAGCTTCTGCACCCGCAACGCCACCTCATCGCGACCCGCCGCCAACCCCTCGGCGTAGCCGCGCTGATAACCTTCCGCATGTCCTTCCTGCTGGCCTTTCTTATAACCCTGTTCGCGGCCCTCGCGCCGGCCTTCCTGATAACCGGCGGCAAAACCTTCCTCATGCGCTTCGCTCTGGATCGCTTCAATGTCGTCCAGGGTGGGCGGCGCCGAGCCGGCTCTGGCGCTGCGCGGTCCACGTTCGCGGGTCTCGGCTTTAGCCGGAACAGGGACCTGCGCCAGCGCCGGCTCGGATTCGGGCGGCAATTCCACACTGGGCAATTCCCAGCGCTGATAGGCCGTCAGATGGTCGCCTGAGATAACTTTAGACAAGCTGGTCTCCCTTACTGCTCAGAGTGATTTCACCCGCCTCCGCCAATCGCTTGGCGGTGGACATAATCTCCTTCTGAGCGTTTTCTACATCGCTGAGTTTGACGGGCGGCATCGCTTCCAGATCGTCGCGCAGCAGATCGGCGGCGCGCCGGGACATGTTTTTCAGAATCTTGTTGCGCACGCCCTCGTCGGCGCCGCGCAACGCGACCAGCAAGATTTCGGAGGACACCTCGCGCAGCAGCGTTTGAATATCGCGGTCGCTGACGCCGAGCAGGTTCTCGAACACCACCATCATCTCCTCGATTCGGACGCCCAGATCGGCGTCGATTTCCTTGATCTTGTCGAGAATCTCGCTTTCGATGGAGGCATCCAGCCGACCCAGAATTTCCGAAGCCCGCTTGGCGCCGCCGATCTTGGAAGTGGCGGCGGCATTGATATTGCGCATGACCTGTTTCTCAATCAATTCATTCAGTTCTTCCAACGCGCCCGAGGGGACTTCATCGAGAATCGCCACTCGCAGCAACGCCTCATCGCGCAGCGCCGGCGGCAACAAGTTAACCACTTGGGCCGACTGGTCGGTTTGCAACGAGGACAGCACCAGCGCAACCACCTGGGGATGTTCTTCGCGCAGACCGCCGGCAATCGCGCTGGCGTCCATCCATTTGAGCGAATCGACGCCCGACTGGCCTTCCGTATCGAAAATGTGTTCCAGAATTCCCTTGGCCTTTTCACGGCCCAAAGCGCGGTTCAGCACGCCGCGAATGTAGTTTTCGCTGTCCACCGTCAGCGAACTCTGATTGCGCACTTCTTCGTTGAAATTCTGGATAATCTCGCTGATCTGATGGCGGCTGACATTGGTCATATTGGCCATGGCGACGCCGATCTTGTGCAGCTCCCGTGGATCGAGATGACGGAGAATTTCGGCGGCGTGGCTTTCGCCGAGGGCCATCAACACGACAGCCGCCTGTTCGATGCTTTTGAGAGGGACCGTGAGTTCTGGCATGGTCTACGCCTCGCTGGTCAGCCAGTTCTTGATCACCTGGACCGCCCGTTTCGGATCTTCGGCGACCAGAGCGCGGGCCAGATCCATGCGTTCTTCGAGTTGGTCAGCCGGGCTGGCGACGCCCAGCGCGCCCTTGGCCCGCCCATTCTCCAGCGCACGCGCGCCGCCGATTTGCACCTGATCTTCCAGCAACCCTTCCAGACCGCTGTCTTCGACGCTGGCGCCCAGCAACGCCGCCTGACCGGCTTGACCGCCTTCGAGCGCAGGCGTCGCGACGACCGGCGGCAACAAGCGACGCATGACCGGGCGCACCACCATGAGCAGGAACAGCAGCGACAGTACCGCTACGACGCCCCATTTGACCAGTTCCAGGAACCAGGTCTCTTGCCACATCGGCGTTGGCGCTTCATCAAGCGTATTGAGCGATTCCAGCGCCGACAGGGAAGAAGGCGCAAAGGTGGCGCTGAATACGTTAACGCTGTCGCCCCGTTCAGCGTTGAAGCCGACTGCCTGTTTAATCAGGCTGGTGATCCGCTCCATTTCTTCCGGGGTCACCGGGGTGCGCACCGGCTTGCCTTCCTGGAACGTCACCCGGTCATCAATCACCACTGCAGCGGACACGCGCAGGACCCGTCCTGGTCCGCTGCGCACCTGGATCACCCGCTTATCTAATTCATAGTTGCGGGTCACTTCCTTGCGCGTGGGCAAGGGCGGGGTTTTCGCCGTCTGGGCCGCGCCGGGCGCGCCGGCGGGATTTTGCGGGTCCGCTGGAACTGGGGGGGCGACCACTTCCGGAGCAACGGCGGGGCCGGGAGGCTGGTTGGTCAGCGCGCCGGGGATGCCCACCGGATTTTGCCGGGGATTGTGCTCTTCCAATAATTGTTCGCTGCGGACCGGGCGCGGCTCTTCGCGGGGTTCGTAGCGTTCGGCGGTTTCTTCGCTAGTGTTGAAATCGAGATCGAGCGAGACCTGGGCGCGCACCCGACCGGCGCCCCACACCGGGGTAAGCAAATCTTCAACGCGCCGAGCGTAGCGTTCCTCGATCCGGCGCGCGTATTCCAGTTGATCCAGGTTAAGCCCGCTGCCCGCGTCTTCCCGTCCGGTGCGCGTCAACAGATTGCCGTATTGATCGATGACCGACACCTGGTCCGGCTTGAGTTTGGGAACGCTGGAGGCAATCAGATGGATAATGGCTGCAACCTGACCTTCATCCAGGACTCGCCCCGGACGAAGCCGCACCAGCACTGAAGCCGTCGGGGGCTGCTGCTGGCGGGCAAACACAGTGTCCTTGGGAAAGGCCAGATGCACTCGGGCGCTTTCGACCGCGCCGATGGTCATGACCGAGCGGGCCAGTTCGCCTTCGAGGGCATGCTGGTAGCGCGTGGTTTCCATGAACTGGCTTACGCCGAAGCTATCCTGCTTTTCCAACGCCTCCAGGCCGTTGATCGTTCCCTTGGGCAATCCTTGGCTGGCCAGCTTCAGCCGCGCCTCATGGACCTGATCGGCGGTCACCATCAACGCGCCGGTGCGCGGATCGACTTTGAAGGGAATATTGGCTTTCTGCAGGGCTTCCATGATCTGGCCGGCGTCTTCTTCGGCCAGGCCACGATACAGCACATCATAGGTCGGTGCGGCATACCATAGCGCTAGCGCGATCAGCAGCGCCAGTAGCGCGATAGCGCCCGCCAGAATACCGATCTGGGCGGGGCCGGGCTGGCGAAATTTGGCAAGTTCTCCCCGCCAGTCGACCCGGGCCGGCGGATTCGGCGGCGAACCGTTGTTTGCTTCAGCTTCAGCCACGGCGCTCTCTCCTTAGTCACACGATCACGCAGGCGGGTCAATCAGGTTAAACCGGCATGTTCATGACATCCTGATAAGCGGTCACCAGTTTATTGCGCACCTGCAGGGTGCTCTGGAAGGCCAGCTTGGCTTTCTGCTGGGCGATCATGACGCCAGCCAGATCCTGATGTTGGCCGCTGTCGAAAGCTTCGGCGAGTTGCCGGGAATGCTGCTGGGATGTATTGACGTTAACCAGCATGGATTTAAGCACACTGGCGAAATCTTCGGATTCCAGAGTGTTGGGCTGAAGCGCAGCAGGGCCAGCGGCGGGACTGTTCAGGCCGGGCGCTCCGATGGCCAGCGAGTTCGTCGTGTTAATAGTGTTCATGGGTTCAGGCTTCCTGAGCGTCAATTGGTCTTGCGGATAATGCGCTAGAGGAAGCAAAAAACATGCCTTATATAATATAACTATTAAATTCAATTACTTATATAAATTTAAGGGTCATCTGCTTTAGACAGACAGCGCCAAAATTTCGGCGGAACAGCTCACTTCCCCTTGGTAGGTAAGCGACGCATCCAGGGCGTTGCCTTGGGTGATTCAGGCGGTGTGAGAGAGGGAGGCCAATTACTCGCCGTCGTCTCCCCGCCGAATATTATATTTGCGCATTTTTTCGACCAGGGTGGTGCGGCGCATTTTCAGCAGGGAGGCGGCATGGGCGACGACGCCATTAGCTTCTTCCAGTGCGGTTTGGATCAGCGAAGATTCGAGATCTATGATGTATTGCCGCAGATCGAGACCGTCCGGCGGCAGAGCGACCGCTTCGCCAGCGGCGGGCCGGGCTAGGTGATCGCTGGCTTCGTTAGGGATGGTCGTAACGAACTCCGACTCGGCCAGTTCTGTGGGGTAATGGGCGCGGAATTTGGCAGGCAGGTCATCCAGTTCCACCCAACCGTCCGGTTTCATAATCGCCAACCGCTCCATCAGATTCGCGAGTTCGCGGACATTGCCCGGCCAAGGGTAATGCGCCAAACAGCGCAACACGACTGCGTTCAGGCTGAGCCGCGCGCCCTGATCATAAGCCATGCGTTGCAGCAACTCATTGACTAGCAATGGCAAATCTTCAATCCGCTCGCGCAGGGTAGGCATTTCAATGGGGAAGACATTCAACCGATAGTAGAGGTCTTCGCGGAATTTGCCAGTCCGAATCAACTCGTCGAGGTCACGGTGGGTGGCGGTGATGATGCGCACATCGGCTTCGATGCTGCGGTCACTGCCCACCCGTTCAAAAGCGCGTTCCTGCAAGACCCGCAGCAGCTTGACCTGCATGTTGAACGGCATGTCGCCGATTTCATCAAGAAACAGAGTTCCGCCCCGCGCCAATTCAAAGCGGCCGCGCCGGGTGGAGATAGCGCCGGTGAATGCGCCCTTTTCATGGCCGAACAGTTCGCTTTCTAACAGGCTATCGGGGATAGCGCCGCAGTTGACCGGTACGAATGGCCCTTGGCTACGGCTAGAGTAATAATGAATGTTGCGCGCCACCACTTCCTTGCCAGTGCCGGACTCGCCGAGAATCATCACGGTCGATTCGGAAGATGCAACTCGCTGAATCAATTCGCGCACCCGGGCAATGCTTGAGCTGTTGCCGATCAGGCTGCGAAACAACTCGGCGTTGCGACGGGTTTGTGCGAGTTTCGTGTCGCTGGGATTTTGTTGCGATTTGACCAGAATCTGGCTCAACTGCGAATAACGGAAGGGGTGGGACAGGCGAATAACGTGGGCCGTTTCGAGCATGGTCGGTAACGAGCGCGGTTGATCACTTTCTTCAACTAATACGACGACCGCCCGGGGCGCCAAAGCGCGAATTGTCTGGATGGCTTCGACCGGTAGATCCTGAGTTCCGCACTGGCCTAGAAAGACACAGCGCAGTTCGGGGTTGTGTTCCACGCCGGCCCGCCAGCTAGCGGCGTCCGCTTGAGCAACGTGGTGTTCTTCAAGGAATCGCAATAGTAAATATAATTCACTCGCCCGAACGGGGTCATCGTCGATGATGAGCAGCGCGTTTTTCATCGGTTAGGGGAATCCTTGAAACAGAGATGAAGCTCGCGCAACTCCGAGCCAGGGCTATAGCAGCATTAAATTTCGGAAAGCGCAAAAGCCCATCTCAACAAATAATATAGGACATTGTAACCCCATCAACGGTAGCGTCAAATTTTTAACGCTGACTATTGCCACGGCGATTGGCGATCAGGCGACGATGGCGGAGAAAAATGTAGCGTTCCAAAGCTTCCTGGAGAGGTTCGCTGGGCTGGTTAATTGTCGCTTTTATTTGATAATCACTCTCGATAGAGACAATTTCGCTGGCGTGGGCGTGCAGGATGAGGGAGCGGGGATAATTGAGGTTGCAGTACAGTTCCAGCCGGAGCGGGGTGTTGAGGGTCGGAGCCAGGTCGGCGCGCCAGGTCAAGTCCGTGACCGTCAGGGTGAGTGGACGTTCCGGGGGAATGGTCTGCTGGTTGGCTAACAGGTGACCGACCATTTCCAGCAACAGGCTGACTTTGAAATCGAGGCGTTTCATTTCGGAAGCGCTGGATGCGGCGGACGGATCGTCGCCGTAATCGCCGGCGTGAATGTCCAGGGCGAACAGGATGTGCAGGATGTGCAGGTTGGTTTGTTCGAGATCCTGGAGTTCGGCGGCATCCGGTAATGTGGACAGTTCTTGCCAGGCCAGGGGCAGATGACCGGTGAAAACCAGATTGGAGTGAGGCGATTCAGGGGCGATGGGCATGGCGGCGGTCTTGAGAATGAGTGGCGAAAGATTGCTCAGGCATCATCGTAAGCGCTGAGGGCCCGGCGTCCTTGTCTCAACGCCCGCAGATCGGCGCTGATTTTGTCCATCTCGGTACGCGCCAGTTCCTGCACTTGGGCGTCGCTGTCCAGTGTAGCTTGGACGGCGTCTTTAAACAGGGGAATCCACTGGTTGGGCGGCGGGCTTTGGAATAACTCATCGAGTAGGGCGCGGCGCTGTTCTTCCCGCTCGGTGACGATTTCCCATTCGCCAGCCTGGGCCAGTTCGAGCATTTCAAAACTCAGGGAGCCTAGCTGCTGAATCTGTGATTCCCAGTCGATGGGCGGGTTCATGGGGCGGTCCTTGATCTACTGAATCAGAAAATCGTGGGTGGCGGTCAACCGATCGACCAGTCGGTCGAGAAGCAGGAACAGGGAACGGTACTGCGTTTCCAGTGTGTCCAGACGTTTTCCCTTGCGCTGACGTTGCTCTTCGGTTTGATCATTCGGCTCGTCGGGGTCTTCACGTTCGCCTACCGGTTCATAGTCGTTCGAGCTATCACCCGCTTCGTCCAGTTCCTCAGCGCTTTCGGAAACGGACTCTTCGGCGTCAGCTTCAGTGGTTTCATCCGACGCGACGGCTTCTCGACTGGCGCTAATGTCGCTTTTGACGCCAGTCAGCACGGCGGGCAGTTTACTGTTGCTCGCTTTACCCAGCAGGGATGACAGCGACTGAGGTTCATTTTGCTTCTGGACTGCCGGTTCCGGTTTAGCGGCGACTTTTCTCGGTTCGATTTTCCGGAAATCGAACCTGGAACTGGACCCTTGAATGTTCATCGAGGCGATTTCTCTAAACGACCGCCAGCAGGTGGACGCTGTACAGCGCGGGCACCCGCCCGAACTGACCGGAATCCGTATGGAGCTTTCAATTAAACAGATCCTCGGGCCGTTCCGCCATCAAGATGCGCTTGAGCCAGCGCTGTAGCTATCGGGACGGCGCAGCGTAGACCCGCGCTTCCACCTCCGGTTCGGGCACACCAAATTTGGCTCGAAACAGAGTTAACAAAGACTTGGCCTCGCCACGTTTTTCACCCAGCTCAAGGCCGAGCTTTTTACCCCGTTCTTCGGCGAACCGTTCCCAGCTCATCACATAAGGCATGTGGATTTTCTCCTCGTAAGCAATCATTTCCTCATGTAATTCCAGCTCCAGATCCTCGGGCAGACGGATCAACCAATCGATAAAGCGCAGTAACTAAAGAATGTCTTCCCGTGAATAGTGGCGTTCATATAGCAGCCAGATTAGTTCCCGTTTGCGCGCTTGCCGAAGGGCTTTCTTCATTCCAGGGGGAATCAAAATCCTGAGATGGGGCAGCGTCAGCAACGGGCAGCGACTCCGGGGAAGTTGAGAGATCGGTCGTTTCAAAAGTCATTGGCGTTCACGCCGTCACCCGCAACAAACCGCCTTCCACGCCCAACCGTTTACCTTCGTTAGCATAGCCGCCCGCCGCTCCGCGAGATTGCCGGAGATCCTGTTCAGCGAAAGTGCGGGCGAACGCTAGGGTGTCGGCGACGCTCATCCAGCGCACGATGTTGCGGGTTTCGCGGTCGATCACGCGCACCCGGAGTTCCGCCTCCGAGTCATCCAGTTCAAAGCGCAACGGCTGGTGGTGGTGTTCCAGTCGTCGGTTGAGCTGTTCGAGGAGCGCCTCCAGTTGTTCGCGGGTGGGCGGCTCGCCGGACGCTTCACCGTCGGAACCGGGTCCCCGACCATCGGGATGGGTTTCTCGTCGCCATTCGGCGTTGCCGGCATGCGGCGATTGGTGGACGGCGGTTTGCGGGGTGTTGAGCGTCTGGGCGACGGCGTTCTGGACCGTCTGCGGCGGGGGCGGCTCGGGACGCACATTGGCTTTGGCCTGCGCGGCGTTGGCGTTGGCCAGGTGACTGCCGAGGCTGCCGATGTCGCTCATGAGAGTTCTCGATCAGGCGGTAGAACTGATCTCGCCGGGTTCACCCATCGGCGCAGCCACCGGCGTCTCTGGGCTGATGGCGTCCCAGGCTTCCTTAATGGGGCGCAGTAGATCAGCGACTTCGTCCAGGATCGTGATATCGGAATTCAGGTTGGCTTGCAGCAACCGCCGTTGCAGGTAGTCATACAGCGCGTCGAGATTGACGGCGATTTCGCCACCGGCGTCCGAATTGAGACCGTCACGCAAGCCGCCAATGATGTCAATAGCTTTGCCAATCTGTTCGCCCTTAGCGGCGATGTCTTGGCGCTGGATACAGCCCTTGGCGACGGCGATCCGCTCCAAGGCGCCTTCCATCAGCATCTGAATCAGTCGGTGAGGACTGGCGTAGGCGACGCCGCTTTGGGCATTCACTCGCTGATACTGCCGTAAGGCTTTGGGGATGTTCGCGGTAACCATGCTGACCTCGGGGATGCAAGGATGTGATGGACTTAAAGCTTATTGGAACGCCCACCCAGCCATGGCGTCAAGATGTTGAGGCTCATAATATTGCTTATGACTCGCTGGGTCCGCGACTATTTTTTGGTATAGATAGCCGCCATGCCTTCCAGTTGCTGAGACAGGAAACTGCTGGTTCCCGCCAGCCGCCCCACCAATGCGTCCATGGCGCTGAATTGTTTAAGATAGCGCGTCTGGAGTTTTCCGATACGCAGGTTGAGAGCCTGGCGCTCATCGGCGAGACCCGCAATGTTCTTGTTGAGGGTGTCCAGCCGGCTACTCAGCGATCCTTTGCTGCTCAGCACATTATCCAGATAATCTTTAAAGCGACTCCCCAAGCCCTCAACGGCTGCTGCGCCGCCGCTGGCTTGGGCGCCCGTGAACAGTGTGGCGACACTGGACGGATCCGTATCCAGCGCGGTCTTTAATTTGCTGCTGTCGAACTTCAGTGCGCCATCCCGCTGCGTCTCGACGCCGATGCTCGACAGACTGTTGAACGCCGATTCGCCAAACGATTCGCCCAACATTCTCCTGAGCTGGAAGTTGACCGACCGCACCCCGGCGTCGCCCTGTAACGGTCCGGCCTGTTTAGTATTGGCGTCGTAGCTGCTCAATGATTTAACTGCGCTCACCAGGCTGTTAAATCCTTTTACGAAAGCACTGACCGCATCGATGGCCGAAGTCGTACTGCGCCCGATGTCCAGCTTGGCGGTGCTGGCGGCGGCATCGGCGCCCACTGATTTCACCTCCAGACTGATCCCCGACAAGCTACCGCTGGTGAATAAAAAGGTGTTGGATGAACTGGTCGTCGCCGTATTGCTGCCGTCAATGGTGATGCTGGCGTTCTGCGCTTCCTGCAACTGTTTCATTCCGGCGTCAGCGCCGCTATAGGTAAAGGTGGACGCCAGGCTGAGCTTGCCGACTTCATCAGCGCCGGTCACGGCAATATTGATCGTGTTGTCCACGCCGGTGGCGGTGGACTTCAGTACCAGTTGACGGTCGTCGCCATTATTGAGAATGGTGGCGGTCACGCCGATCCCCGATGTGTCATTGATCGCCTTGGCGACCTTCTCCAGAGTGCTGCCGTTTTCGATGACGACATCGCGGCTGACCCCGGCCCCGACGCTGATTTTCAGAACGCCCCCATTGAACTGAGCATCTTTATTCACTGGGGCCGCCAATTCCAGCGAATGTGCCTGAGCCAGTTGGTTGACTTTGATGTTATAGCTGGCCACCGTCGCCGAGTAACTGGCGCTAGCGGTGAATAGACTCATGTTGCCGGACGTTGCAACCTTGGAGTTAAATGTAGAGGACAACGTCAGTGAAAACACGGAAGAGCGGAATTCAGAGAGTGCTCCCTTAAACATGCCGACCGCGGAGAGCTCAGTCTGAAGTTTGGCTTCGCGCTTGTTGATCCGGTTCGTGGCCGGAGTGGACTCGGCGGAGACCAGTTGCGACACCAGCGAGCTGATATCCAGGCCTGACCCTAAACCGGTTGATGTGATAGCGGCCATTTATGCCTCCTGATAACAATATCTGCCCATCACCGGGCTTCGACATGGATTTTACTATAGACGCTGCACCGCATCAGACCTTGGCGTGCAACAACAAGCCTCCCAAGGGAGAAGCTTCCGAGGCCAAACCCGCTGCTCGCTCCATTTGCCGAGCTTCTTTCTCCGCCTTTTCTGTGAGGAAAGCGGCCAGTTTCAGGATTTCTTCAGGTGGGATCTGGCGAATCACTTCATCTTTTTCAACATCCATCACCTTAACCACAATCTGGTCCGTTTTGTCATCAACGTTGAATTGAAGGTTGGTTCGCGGCAAACCTTTGAAGTGTCGATTGAGTTCATCCACCGCTTCGGTCAAAGCCCTGGCATCCTGAACCCGGGCGTCTTGCATTCTGGCGCCCTGATCTTTGGCGTCTTGCGCCTTGGCGCCCGGCGTGATTGCTTTTGCGGATGGAGTTTCGGAGGCCATGGAGGCAATGCCCGATTGTATAACCGGGTCGCTGCCATTCCTGGCTTGCCGCGCCGCGTCTTCCGGTGGATCCACCTTGGGCCGCAGGATTTTGACGGGGGGCGGCGAAGCACTGCTGATAGCGGTGATATTCGACGTCATGGCGATTTCTCCTTCGTCTCAACGCTCGCGCCAGGAAATTCGTCTACGCCGTTTTTCCCTACCCTGAGTGCGGCTTGGCTCCCTCTCCCGACCGGGAGAGCAAAGCGGGGGTCTGGCGCATTGCCGACCAGTGGCGGACCACTTTTCCCCTCGCTCTGCCCTCCCCGAAGGGGGAGGGAGCCATCGCACCGCCGGATATTGCGGAGCGGTTGTCAGGCTTAGCCCAGCAATTGCAACACGCTCTGCTGCGCCTGGTTGGCCTGAGCGAGCATCGCGGTGCCCGCCTGTTGCAGGATTTGGGCGCGGCTGAGGTTGCCGGTTTCCTTGGCGAAGTCCGCATCCTGAATCCGCGACCGAGCGTCACTGATGTTTTCCGCTGTGGTTTGCAGGTTGTTGATGGTCGAAGTGAAGCGGTTCTGCACCGCGCCGAATTCCGCCCGCAGATCATCAACGAAAGCCAGCGCATTGTCGAGAACGCTCATGGCGTCGTTGGCGCCTTTCTGGCTGGAGATGTTCACATCAGAAACCGCGCTGAGTGCTGAGGTTCCCGACGCTGTGTCAACGACATTGGTGCTGGAAACCACACTGAAGCTCTTGCCGGATTCAAAGGTGACCTGGCCGCCCACCGTCGCGTAGGTGCCGCCACTACCCGCAACCTGCCCGGAGGCGCCGGCCGCCGCCAAGTCAGTGTCAAGCCCTTGTATATCAACAGTCGCCGTATTCGTGGCGGCTCCCTTGAGGCTGATGTCATAACCGTTGCTTTGCTCAAGGATCAAACCATCCTTGTCATCATTCAGGCGAGCCGTGACGCCGGTCGTCCCGGTGTAGCTGTTGATGACTGACGCCAAACCCGCCAGTTCGTCCTTGCCCGCAACGCCTGTCCCGGTGACCGTATAGGAAATGTCAACTTTATCGGTGCCGCTGGCGCCGGAGTTCTGGCCCCTCAGCTCGAAAGCGACGGCACCCGTCGCCGAGACTGTCAGTTCCAGTTGCGTGGAAGCCCGCGCCGTGACGCCAGTCTCCGCCGTCTTATCATTGATCGCGGCCGCGATGTCCCTTGCCGACTGATTGGCGGCCACGTCAACATCTGATGTGCCTAACGAACCATTGATGGTCAAAGTGCCGGAAGTGACGTTATTGAGACCACCGGTCGCGCCTGTCGCTGTGGAAACATCCATCGCGCCGCCGGAAGTGGCGCCATGAACTTGATGGGCGCCAATCGCCGTCGCCTGGGCGTTGCCCGCGCTGATCGAGATAGTCTGATTGGCATTGGCGCCCACCTGGAATTTCTGGGCGTTGAAAGTGCCGTCCAGCAGGTTTTTGCCGTTGAACGCAGTAGTGTTGGCGATGCGGTTCAGTTCCTGCTGCAATTGCCCGACTTCCTTCTGCAACGAGGCGCGGTCGGTGCCGGTATTGGTATCATTGGCCGACTGCACAGCCAGTTCGCGCATCCGTTGCAGGATGGCGGTCGATTCCTGCAAGGCGCCTTCTGCGGTCTGCGCCAGGGAGATACCGTCATTGGCATTGCGCACGGCCTGGTTGAGGCCACGAATCTGGCTGCTCATGCGATCCGCAATCGCCACGCCCGCCACGTCGTCCTTGGCGGAGTTGATGCGCAGGCCGGAGGATAACCGCTCCATGGTGGTTCTCTGGAGGTTGCCGCTACCAGCTAGCTGCCGTTGGGCGTTCAGCGACATTTGGTTGTGGTTAATGGTCAACATGGCGATATCTCCTCAACATTCGTCAATTCAGGTAACACAGGTGGGGTTGCTTCAAAACCGTGGCGGGTTTGTCCCGCCCTGCCCTTCTCTATCGGCGACAGGGGGTGAGGCTTTAGGGTTGAGGAGAAATTTTTTTGGAAGGTGTCTCGCAAGTGGTGAGTCAATTATTCCCATTCCACCGTAGTAGCGAATTATTATGATGCGTTCGACTCTTTTTTGGTTGATTGGGGGCGATCTCAGACCGAATCGGTTTCCCCGCTCTGCCGCCGCAAGGCATCCTCCAGATTGCGGCGCGCTTCGTTGAAGTCAGGCCGGAGCGCAACGGCCCGGCGGAACGCGGCGACGGCTTTATCCCACTGGCCCAGTTCCGCATGAACCTTCCCCAGGTTGTTGCAGGCCAGGACATGCTCGGGATTCAGCTCCAACGTGCGCCGGTAGCTATCGGCGGCTTCTTCCAATCGACCCTGGCCTTGCAAGGCCTTGCCCAGGTTGTTTTGATAGGTGTCCGCCCTGGGATTTTCGCGCAGCGCCTGGCGGATCAGGCGTTCAGCAGTGGCGTGGTCGCCGCGCTGGGAATAGATCACACCGAGCAGATGTAGGGCGTCGATATAGCCGGGCTGTGCTTCAAATACCTGTCGATAGACCGCCTCTGCGTCGTCCAGGCGTTTTTCGCGATGCCAGTCGGCAGCCTGTTCCAATAATTGCTGATAAATACGACTTGCGGTCTGGGCCTGACCCGCCTTGGCCTGCTGCTCGGCCAGCGCCAGGGCCTGCGGCAACGCCAGCGGCTTTCCATTGATTTGCACGGTGAGCTGCTGATTGCCGCGCGTCAGGCTTTGCAGCAGGGCGACGGCAGTGTTGCGCACGGACGGTGAAGCCGTAGCACGGCGTCCGGAACCGCCGGATGGGTGGGGTTTGTTCGACACGGGCAGGGTCCTTGGGTAGGTAGGGTTGAAATTTGGATAAGTAATTGAGAGGGTTAGATTAGTGAGCACACGAACAACCCGGCTCTACAACGAAGTCCTCGACCACAATGACTTTACTACGTATCAGATCCAGCATGGGCATCGACCAGCAGCTTTCGATCTCATCTAAATCCAGATAGATACCCCCTAAGAGCTACAAGGTCTTGTCGGTCCGATGCTGATCCCGGCTCCGCTGGACATGTCGGATTTTTTCTAACAGCGTCAAAGTTGATTGCCAATTGTCAGAAAAAAAGGCTTGTAGCGCGGCCAATTCCGGACCTTTCCCGTAGTTGCGCCCGCAAGGCGGCCTGCAGATCGCGATCAAGCCCGGCAAACACATCTTTATTTAGCGGTCATTTAGCCCCTGTTCCTAGCTTCAATCCGGCAGCAGCGCCTTCATCCATTCATCGAGATGCTGGTCCAGCATCCATTTGGACAACACCCACTCGCGCAACTGTTCGCCGGCGGCGCGAGTGGCGTCCAGATCGTGAACACGGGCGCGGATGGCGTCAATCCAGGCTTTCGGGTTATTGGGAACACGGGTCACCGGGGCGTTCCGGTAAGGTTCAATATCAGTGCAGATGACCGGGTAGCCAACCGCGCCGTATTCCAGTAGCCGCAGGTTGCTCTTGGCGGTGTTAAAACGGTTGATTTCAAGGGGCGCAATGGCCAGATCGAGATCGAGCGCCGCCAATGCCGCTGGATATTGGTCAAAAGGCACGGCGTTATACGCTTCGGCGACATGGTAGCGAAGTTTGGGAGGGCACATGCCCATGAAGATCCAGTCGACTTCGTTAGCGGTCGCCTCGACGACCGGCAGGATAAATTCCAGATCGCCCTGGTGCTGTTGAGCGCCAGCCCACCCCACACGCAGTTTTCGCCGCTCGTTCCGGGGTGGTTGCAGGTTGCCCCAGCGTGAGCGCTCCAGATAGTTCGGCACAACCCGGATATCGTCCGCCATGCCGCGCATCGCCTCGGCAATCGGTTCGGTGGTCACGATAGCCCGATGGCACAGCGCAACCGCCTTGCGTATCCGGGCTTTGGTGTCCTTACCGAAATGCTTGCGCACCGAACTTTTCTGCGGCACAGAGAACACGATGTCATCCTGTCCAAAGACCCGGAAGACATCTGGCAACAACTCCGCGTAATTCTGTAAATCATCAATATGGAAGCGCGTGAAAGCATTTTGCAGAAACAAAACCGTGGGTTTTGCTCTGACCAACTCAGAAACATAAGGCAAGAAACGTTTTGCGCTGCTCAACACTGGCAGCAGGAAGCTGCAAATTCGACCACTGTTGGTTAATTCATTGAGTGGGCCGATCATCCGGTATTGCCCCACGCCCATTTTATCAGGGGCTTGGGCCACGATGCGCGGTAATGGCTCCAGGTCAGGATGCCAAGGCACATCAAAATCCCCATCAATGACCCATTCACGCTGGCGCAAGCTTAAATAACGGTTGTAGGCGGGATCACGCCCCAAGCAGGAGCGCCATTTTCTGATAAATGCTTTACGCGAGAGAGGATCATCGGAATTCCATTGACTATCCTGCTGATCTTTATCGCTACTGTTATCTTGCTGGGTCAGCCTGACAAAAGGCGTCCAGACCATCTGATAACCACGCTCGCCCAATTTTAAACAAAAATCAGCATCATAGTAAAATGTGGAAAAGTCCTTTTCATCCAAGCCACCGACCTCAAAAAACAAATTCTTGCGCACCAGCATACAGGCCGCGCTGACGGCTGAGAAATTCTGAGTCAGTTGCGCACGCCCCATATAGCCCGGCTCAGATAATGGTAAATCCACGTTGATAGAACCCACCGAACCATTAAGGCCCAAAATCAGACCGGTATATTTGATCTTTTGGTTCGCTGAAATCAAACAACAACCGACTGCGCCCACCTCTTTACGAATCCCGGTCGCGGTCAGATGCGCCAGCCAATTTTCCTGTAAAACCAGCACATCATCATTCAGGAACAGCAGAAAATCACCCCGAGCCTGACTCGCCGCAAAATTATAAGCGGCTGAATAGTTATTTTTTTGTGGACCATGCAATACTCTTACACGGGCATCCCGGCTTGACAATTCAGCAAAAAACGCCTGTATAACCGAATTGGCATTGCCATCGTTAATCATCACCAGAACTTCAAAATCTGGGTAATCTGTTTTCTCCAATAGCGTTTTCAGGCAAGCCTGGGCATTCAGTGAATCACGGATCAGTATAAGGATACTGACCTTCGGCGGCTTGGCTGGTAACTGATAGTCGATGCGCAGCGTACCGGCCAGTGAGCCTTCGCTGACTTCGGCAAGGGCGCCGCAACGCGTTAGGTGTTGTTGTATGAGCAGAGGAGCGAGCGCTGTCCCGGCGTATTCTTCAGCAAGCAGTTCTGGAACATGCACGAGGATTTCATCGATATGCTCAACCGTATTCGGGCTTTGTTCGATGGCCAGCAGTGCGGCGCTGTAGTTGCGCGCCAGACCCGGCGGCAGAATCGCAATCCGTGGATCAAGCATCAGCGGTTTACGAATCAATACCGCCGCGCCTACGTAGGGACTTGAACGCAGCAAATCAATATTGATATCGGGTTTGAGCTTTGGTTGCAAATGCTCTTGCTGGTTATGGAAAATATCTTCGTCAGTATACAGGACAAGGCATTCAGGACGTTCACGTAATCGCAAGCTGGTCAGCAGTGTAAATGCCGGTGAAAGATGTACACCCGCCGATATACAAAAGAACCATTCTGCTGGACTGGTTTTGGCAACAGCCGTAATTGCATCTGCCGGGGACGAAGAAATTTGCATCCACTCCAAGCGATTACTGGGCTTGAATCCTGTATCTGGACAAGCCAGATCGGAGAGCACGGTGAGCCGCCAA
>Ga0209573_1000771_pt1 | contig 59234 bp, 51 predicted proteins | sample TNRBio252014_DNA_FD_185870 | JGI IMG/M metagenome (GOLD analysis project Ga0209573, IMG submission 185870) | Wastewater treatment Type I Accumulibacter community from EBPR Bioreactor in Madison, WI, USA - TNR Reactor_6/25/2014_ DNA (SPAdes)... | ecosystem: Engineered > Bioreactor > EBPR >...
TTGGTGTCGATCAGGTCCATGTCGTGGCTGTCGCGGGGGCGAAACATCATCCGGTGCTCGCCGAAGCGCACCGGGGTGTTGTAGCGGTAGACCGTCGTGTGGGTTACGCGGATCGTCTTCATTCTTGTATCCCTCATATCCGTCAGGCATCCCGCCTGCGACGAGATCACGCGCCACCCGCCGGTGGCCTTTCCTGCATCCGGTTCGACGCTAGCAGATGCCACGGCCCCGGCAAGCCGCCGTCGCCTTGCGCGCCGGGCGCCATGCCACTGCGGTTTCACGGCGACGAGGCGCGATGGGCGGCCGCGCAACCCAAGGTTCAGCACCATGACGGTGGCATGGCCTTGTCGTTGACATGTTCTGCGTGTGTTCTTATATTCAGAATGACTAAGTATGCTGGGCGGCCTGAGGCCTCCGTTGGTGGCTCGGATGCCCCACGGGCGGTATCCCGCTCCAACAACAATGATCGCCGGCGCAAGCAGCGGCGTACCCTGTCACGGGTTAAGGACGGAAGGGGGACCCATGCTGAATTCTACGCCAATGCACGAGGATAGCCTGGTCCGGCACATGCGTGCCGCTCGAAAGTATCCGATGCTGGACAGCGCGACGGAGGCGCACCTCGCCCGCCGCTGGCGGGACGAGAGCGACCCTGCCGCCGCCGACCGGCTGGTCGGCAGCCACCAGCGCCTGGTCGTGAAGATCGCCAACGAGTACCGTGGCTATGGCCTCCCCCTCGCCGATCTGGTCTCGGAGGGCAACGTCGGCCTGATGCAGGCGGTCGTCAAGTTCGACCCGGATCTCGGCTATCGGCTCTCGACCTATGCGATGTGGTGGATCCGTGCGGCGATCACGGACTACGTGCTGCGCACCTCGTCGCTCGTCCGCATGGCGACCAACGAGCACCAGAAGCGGCTGTTCTTCAACCTGCGCCGGCTCAAGGCCAAGCACCAGGGGCCGCGCGAAGGGATGCTGACGCCGCAGTCGGTGACCGCGATCTCAAAGGAGCTGGGCGTTCCGGAGTCCGAGATCGTGCTGATGGACCGGCGCCTCGGCATGCCCGACCTGTCGCTCAACGCGTCCGCCGGCGACGACGGCGACAGCGACTCGCAGTGGCAGGATTTCCTCGTCGACGACGGCGAGAGCCAGGAGACGACCGTCATCCGCGACGACGAGCGGGACAAGCGGCGGGCGCTGCTGGACGAGGCGCTGGGCACCCTGGACGACCGCGAGCGGCACATTCTGGTCGAGCGCAAGCTCAAGGAGGACCCGCCGAAGCTGTCCGACCTGGCGGCCGAGTACGGGATCTCCCGCGAGCGGGTCCGCCAGCTCGAGGCCCGTGCGCTGGGCAAGCTCCGCACCGCCATGCGCAAGGCCGCCGCCGACGCCGGCTTGTTGCAGCAGCAGGCGGCGGAAGCCGCCGACTGAGCCGCCGTCGCGGCTCCGTATCTCTCGCCGGCCCCTCCGCCGGTCGGCGGCCCGGTAACGCCGTGGTGGGCGCCGCGACAAGATACCCCCCGAAAGGCCCGCCTTGCGCGAACAGCCCCCGCGCGCTTATATTGATGGTGTCGTTCACGCGACTATGGCGATAAACGCTTCGCGGAATAGGCGTTGCGGACCCGGGGGCAGTGCCCGGCGCCTCCACCAAATTCCGAAGCCCGAGTGGCATCACGGGCGTCGGCGCGAGGGGGCGAAACAGGATCGACGTGCGTAGTAAAGGTGTAGTTTTCGCCCGGCATGGTTCCGCCGTTATCGGGCCGAACTTACAGATGCCAACGACAATGAGGCATATGCTCTCGCCGCATAAGGCTTGAGCGGGGTTCGGGAGGCGCCTGGCACCAGAAGCCTCCCACTTACCCCCTTACCGCGATTTTGCACCCGGGCGGTAGGCGATGACCGAGCACCATCCCGAAACCCTTCCATACGCCCTCTGGGTCCAGGACGCCCTTCGCAGCGTCGTGCGCCGCGCGCTCGAGCACACCTCGCGCTACGGCATCGTCGGCGAGCATCATTTCTACGTCTCGTTCCGCACCACCGACGACGGCGTCGACATCCCCGATCACCTGCGCGCCCGCTACCCGAGCGAGATGACCATCGTCCTGCAGCACCAGTTCTGGGACCTGGAGGTCGGCACCGACGCCTTCAGCGTGTCGCTGCGCTTCGGCGGCAGGCTGACGCCGCTGCGCATCCCGTTTTCCGCCGTCACCGCCTTCGGCGACCCGTCGGTCAACTTCGGCCTGCAGTTCGTGGCCGCCGGAACGGAGGGCGAGGCCGAGACGGGCGAGGCTGGGGCGGACGAGGGCGACGCGATGCGGGCTCCAGACGGCGGACCCGACGCCGGGACGGCCAAGGCCGCGGAGAAACCCGACGGCGGCCGGGTCATCGCCTTCGACACCTTCCGCAAGAAGTAGCCTTTCGCGGACCGCGCTGCCGGCGTCACCGGTCGTCGGCGCATCGTCGGCCCCATCTCGACCCGTTTGCGCGCTTTGACAGCGCCGGCCGGCTTGTGTAGCCTCCGCGCCTTCACCTCCCGGGAATGCGGGCGATGGCCGAAGCGCCTGAGCCCCGCCCTGCACGCCGTGCCGGGCCTACCGGGACAACAACATCCGCACCATCAGCGAGAGCGACGAGGACCATGACCAAGCGCGTGCAAGCCAAGTACAAGATCAACCGCCGGCTCGGCGTCAACCTGTGGGGCCGGCCGAAGAGCCCCGTCAACAAGCGCGACTACGGCCCCGGCCAGCACGGCCAGCGGCGGAAGAAGCCCACCGACTACGGCACCCAGCTGATGGCCAAGCAGAAGCTCAAGGGCTACTACGGCAACATCAGCGAGAAGCAGTTCCACCGCTACTACCAGGAGGCCATCCGCCGGCGCGGCGACACCTCCGAGAACCTCATCGGCCTGCTGGAGCGCCGGCTCGACGCGGTGGTCTTTCGGATGAAGTTCGTCCCCACAGTCTTTGCCGCGCGCCAGTTCATCAGCCACGGCCACATCACCGTCAACGGCCGGCGGGTGAACATTCCCTCTTACCTCGTCGGCGAGGGCGACGTCGTCGCGGTAAAGGAGAAGTCGCGCGACCTGGCGCTGGTGCTCGAAGCCGCGCGCCTGCCGGAGCGGGACGTGCCGGAGTACCTGTCGGTCGATCTCGACAAGATGATCGGCACGTTCGTGCGCACGCCACAGCTCGCCGACGTGCCCTTCCCGGTGCAGATGGAGCCGAACCTGGTCATCGAGTTCTACTCGCGCTGATCAGACCATGCCGGGAGGCATTACTGTTTCGGTGCCCGCGCGCCGGAGACCGCCTGTAATCCTGGGTAGGCGAGGCGGTCGCCGCACCATCGCCCCAGCGCCTCCTCATGGGAGCCTGATGTTGCGACTGGCGTTGTGGGTACGGTCGCGTCTCCTCCGCTAACCTCTGCGGAAGATGGCGGATGGGGTGGGATTCGAACCCACGAGGCCCTTGCGGGCCTGCCGGTTTTCAAGACCGGTGCCTTCAGCCGCTCGGCCACCCATCCTCTCCGCGTCGCCGCTGCGTCCCCTTCGTCGGGGCGCCCGCAGCGAAGACATAAGCCGCAGCGTCGCCGCGGAGGTCAACAGCGAAGCGCCGGCCGTAGGCCCGCCAGGGCCGGCCGGCCCGGCCCGCCCGCGGCGGCGCTCACGGCGGCGCCCGCGGCGGCGCTCACGGCGGCGCTCCTCTTCGGCTATGATCCTGCGCCCGCGCCGAGCGGGCGGCTGCCACAGTTGTGGAAGGAACAGCGGCGATGAGCGAGCCCGGCGATCCCCGCGTCGTCTTTCTCGACCGCGACACCATCGCGCCGCAGATCGCCATCCGCCGGCCGGCGTTCGCGCACACCTGGGTCGAGTACCCGCGGACGGACGCGGGCCAGCTCGGCGAGCGGCTGCGCGGGGCGGACATCGTCATCACCAACAAGGTGCCGCTGCGTGCGGCGAGCCTGGAGCGGGCGCCGGGGATCCGGCTGATCGCGGTGGCCGCCACCGGCACCGACGTGGTCGACGTCGATTACTGCCGCGAGCACGCCATCGCGGTGAGCAACATCCGCGGCTACGCCGTGAACACCGTCCCCGAGCACACCTTCGCCCTGATCTTCGCCCTGCGGCGCAACCTGCCCGCCTATGCCGACGCGGTCCGCCGCGGCCGCTGGCAGGAAAGCGCGCAGTTCTGCTTCTTCGACTACGCGATCCGGGACTTGGCCGGCGGCACCCTCGGCATCGTCGGCAAGGGCGTGCTCGGCCAGCGGGTCGCCGAGATCGGCCGGGCGCTGGGGATGCGGGTGATCTTCGCCGGGCGCAAGGGCCGGAGCAGCCTCGGCCCGCCGTATACGCCGTGGGACGAGGTGCTGGCGACCAGCGACGTGGTCACGCTGCACGGCCCGCTGACGGCAGAGACCCGGAACATGATCGCCATGGCCGAGTTCCGGGCGATGCGCCGGCGGCCGCTCCTGATCAACACCGCCCGCGGCGGCCTGGTCAACGAGGCGGACCTCGCCGCCGCCCTGCGCGAAGGGCTGATCGCCGGCGCCGGCTTCGACGTTCTCACGACCGAGCCGCCCGCGGACGACAACCCGCTGCTCGGCCTTCTCGACCTGCCCAACGTCATCCTCACCCCGCACGTCGCCTGGGCCAGCGACGAAGCGATGCAGGTTCTCGCCGACCAGCTCATCGACACCATCGAGAGCTTCGTCGGCGGCGAGCCTGCGAACCTCGTGACGTAGGGGGCCGCCCGGGCCGCGCCTGCGGCGGCCCGGAGGAAAACGTCTTGCTCGGCTGGAACGTTATAACGTAACGTTCTGCCGACGACCGGGGCGCGCGGCGCCGTCGGGCAAGATGGACGGGCTCCAATGAGGACCAAGAGGAGGAGAACGCCGCAGCGGAAGGCGGCCGCAGCCGATCAGCGGGCCGCCGCGCGCGGACGGTCCGGCGCCCTCCGCGGCACCGGCGCCGGGAGCTGACGCCGCCATGGACGCCGTTCCCGTGACCCTCCTCACCGGCTTTCTCGGCAGCGGCAAGACGACCCTGCTGGGCCAGGTGCTGCGCGATCCCCGCTTCTCCGACACCGCCGTCGTGATCAACGAGTTCGGGGACGTCGGCCTCGACCACGCGCTGGTCGAGCGCAGCGGCGACGAGTTGATCGAGATGACCTCCGGCTGCCTCTGCTGCACCATCCGCGGCGACATCCGCCGGACGCTGGTGGATCTCCACGCCAGATCTTCCGCCGGCAGCGTCCCCATGTTCTCGCGGTTGATCGTCGAGACCACCGGGCTCGCCGATCCGGCGCCGGTCCTGCACACGCTGATGGCGGATGCGGCGGTCTGGCAACGCTACCGCCTGGGCGGCGTCGTCACGACGGTGGATGCGGTCAACGCCGAGGCGACGCTGGCGCGGCAAGCCGAATGCGTGAAGCAGGTGGCGGTGGCCGACCGGCTGGTCCTGACCAAGACCGACCTCGTGGCCGATCCGGCGTCCCGCAAGGACCTCCTCGAGCTTCGCCGCCGCCTTGCGCGGCTCAACCCGGGTGCCGCCGTCCTCGATCGCCAGGCGGACGGCTTCGACCTGCGCCGGCTGTTCGACACCGCCTGCTACGACCCGCGCAGCAAGACCATCGACGTCCAGCGCTGGCTGAACGAGGAGGCTTACCGCGCCGGCCATGCCCATGACCACGCCGGGAGCCATGACGCCCATGCCCACGGCCACGACGACCCGCACGGCCATGCTCACGGTCATGGACGCGACGAGGTCCACGACGTCAACCGCCACGGCAGCGACATCGAGGCCTACTGCCTCGTTCGCGACCAGCCGATCAGCGGCCTCGCCCTCAGCCTCGTCCTGGAGTTGCTCGTCGCCAACCGCGGCGAAGACCTGCTGCGGGTCAAGGGCATCGTCAACGTCGCCGGCAAGCCGGACCGGCCCTGCGTGATCCACGGCGTCCAGCACGTCTTCCACGACCCGGTCTGGCTCGACGCCTGGCCGGACGCGGACCGGCGCACCCGGATCGTCTTCATCACCCGGAACCTGCCGCGGACGGCGATCGAGCCGATCTTCGCTGCCTTCGACGGGCTGAGCGACGGCGCCGCCGGCCTGGAAGCCAGCCTCGGCGAGGGGCCGCGCTGATGCCGCGGCCGCCGTTCTGGTCGCCCATGCTGGCCGGCGTCCGGCCCCGCCTCGCGGTCGCCGCGCTGCTGGCCGCCGGTCTCTGGCTCGGCGTCGCCTGGAGCCTCCAGCCTTGAGCGCCGGGGAGAGCGTGCTCGCCTTCGATGACCTGACCCTCGGCTACGACCGCCACCCGGCCGTCCATCATCTGGAGGGTACGGTGCGCCGGGGCGACCTGCTCGCCGTCCTCGGACCCAACGGCGCCGGCAAGTCGACCCTGCTGAAAGGCATCATCGGCGTTCTCCGGCCGCTGGCCGGCGTCATCCGCTTCACCGGCGTTCGCCGCGACCAGGTCGCCTATCTGCCGCAGCAGGCCGAGATCGACCGGGCGTTCCCCATCGGCGTCTTCGACTTCGTCGCCATGGGGCTGTGGCGCAGCCTCGGTGCCCTCGGCGGCCTTTCCGGCGCCGCCCGCATCCGCGTCGGCGAAGCGTTGTCGGCGGTGGGCCTCAGCGGCTTCGAGCGGCGGCCGATCGGCTCGCTGTCGGGCGGGCAGATGCAGCGGATCCTGTTCGCCCGGCTGCTCCTCCAGGACGCGCCGCTGATCCTGCTGGACGAGCCCTTCACCTCCATCGATGCGCGAACCGCGGCCGACCTGCTGGCGCTGGTCAAGCGCTGGCACGGGGAGCGCCGGACGGTGCTCGCCGTCCTGCACGACCTCGACCAGGTGCGGGCGCACTTCCCGCAAGCGCTCCTCCTTGCCCGCCAGCCGGTGGCCTGGGGTCCGACGCCGGACGTGCTGACGCAAGGCAACCTGACGCGGGCGAGGACGCTGTGCGAGGCCTGGGACGAGAGCGCCCACGTCTGCCCGGGCCGGGCTGGCGGGCCGCGATGATCTTCGACCTCGTCGCCGCGCCCTTCTTCGAGTTCGCGTTCATGCGCCGGGCGCTCGTCGGCTGCCTCGCCCTGTCCCTCGGCACGGCGCCGGTCGGCGTCTTCCTGCTGCTCCGGCGGATGAGCCTGACCGGCGACGCCATGGCGCATGCGATCCTGCCGGGAGCCGCCCTCGGCTTCCTCGTCGCCGGGCTGTCGCTGCCGGCCATGACGGTCGGCGGTCTCGTGGCCGGGCTGGCCGTCGCGGTCAGCTCGGGCGCGATCGCGCGGCTGACCGCGCTGCGCGAGGACGCGAGCCTCGCCGCCTTCTACCTCATCTCGCTGGCGGCCGGCGTGCTGATCGTCTCCGTCCACGGCAGCAACGTCGATCTCCTGCACGTGCTCTTCGGGACCGTCCTGGCCCTCGACGACGCCGCGATCCTGCTGATCGCGACCATCGCGACCTTCACGCTCGTCGCGATCGCCCTCATCTTCCGCGCCCTGGTGATGGAGTGCCTGGACCCCCAGTTCCTCCGCTCGGTGAGCCGCCTAAGCTCGCCGGTGCATTTCATCTTCCTGCTGCTGGTGGTCCTCAACCTGATCGGCGGCTTCCACGCCCTCGGGACGCTCATGGTCGTCGGGCTGATGATCCTGCCGGCGGCGGCGGCCCGCTTCTGGACCGAAGAGATCACCGCCATGATCGCGATCGCCATGATCGTCGCGCTGACCGGCAGCGTCGCCGGCCTGCTCCTCTCCTTTCACCTGAGCCTGCCGTCCGGCCCGGCGATCATCCTGATCGCGGGCGCCATCTGCGTCGCCTCGATGCTGGCCGGGCCCGTGGGCAGCGTCCTCGCCGCCCGCCTGCCCCGCCCTCACCTGGAGGCCTGAGCAACGATGAACGAAGAAGGAAGGACGATGACCCCGAGCGCCCTGCTACTGCCGAGAGCCCTGCTGCTGAGAGCCGTGCTGCTCGTGGCTGCCGTCGCCGGCATGGCGACCGGATGGGCCGGCACGCTTCTGGCCGATCCGCCGGTCAAGGCCGTGGCCAGCTTCAGCATCCTCGCCGACATGGTGGGCGAGGTGGGCGGCGAGCGGGTCAAGCTGACCACGCTGGTCGGCCCCGACGGCGACGGCCACGTCTATCAGCCGACGCCAGCCGACGCCAAGGCGGTGGCGACGGCCACCATCGTCTTCGTCAACGGCCTCGGTTTCGAGGGCTGGATGGACCGGCTGGTGGAGTCGGCGAACTTTACCGGGCCGCTCGTCGTCGCCAGCAAGGGCGTCGAGCCGCTCGCGGTGGGAGGGGGCGCCTCGGGCGAGGGCGCCGACGCTCACGCCGGACATGGCCACGGCGAGATCGACCCGCACGCCTGGCAGAGCCTGGAGAACGGGAAGAAGTACGTCCGCGCCATCGCCGACGCCCTGAGCGAGGTCGATCCCGCGGGGGCCGGCGTCTACCGGGCGAACGCCGACCGCTACCTGGCCGACATCGAGATGCTGGAACAGGAGGTGCGCGCCAGCATCGCGGCGCTGCCGGAGGGGCGGCGCAGCATCGTCACCTCCCACGACGCTTTCGGCTACTTCGCCAGGGCCTATGGCCTCCGCGTCCTGTCGCCCGAGGGCGTCAGCACCGAGTCCGAGGCCTCCGCCGGTGACGTCGCCGCCCTGATCACGCAGATCCGCAAGGAGGCCATCCCGGCGGTGTTCATGGAGAACATCACCGATCCACGCCTGCTCGAGCAGATCCGCAGGGAGACCGGCGCCGTCATGGGCGGCACCCTCTACTCGGACGCGCTGTCGGAGGCGGACGGGCCGGCGCCGACCTATCTGCGGATGTTTCGCCACAACGTGCAGACGCTGACCCAGGCGCTCTCGTCCTGATCGCCGGCCGGAAGGCCGCACCCAAGGAGCAAGGAACCCCGCGGATGTCACAGATCCCCGTGACCGTGCTGACCGGCTATCTCGGCGCCGGCAAGACGACGCTGCTCAACCGGATCCTCAAGGAGCATCACGGCGGCCGCTACGCCGTGATCTTCAACGAGTTCGGCGATATCGGCATCGACAACGACCTCGTCGTCGCCGGCGACGAGGAGATCTTCGAGATGAACAACGGCTGCATCTGCTGCACCGTCCGCGGCGACCTGATCCGCATCCTCGACGGCTTGATGAAGCGGCGCGGCCAGTTCTCGTCGATCCTCATCGAGACCACCGGCCTCGCCGACCCGGCGCCGGTGGCGCAGACCTTCTTCGTCGACGACGACGTCCGCAGCAAGACGCGGCTGGACGCCATCGTCGCCGTGGCGGACGCGCGGAACCTGACCGCCCGCCTCGACGACAGCCACGAAGCGGCGGAGCAGATCGCGTTCGCCGACGTCATCCTGCTCAACAAGACCGATCTCGTTTCGGCCGATGAGCTGGGCGAGGTCGAGCAGCGGATCCGTGCGATCAACGCCTACGCCGCCCTGCACAAGACGACCCGCTGCGACGTTCCGCTCGAGCACGTCCTCGACCGCGGCGCCTTCGACCTTGAGCGCATCCTCACCGTCGAGCCCAACTTCCTCGGCGAGGACGACCACCAGCACGACGAGAGCATCACCAGCGTCTCGCTCAGTTCGGCCCGTCCGGTTCAGCCCGAAGCCTTCCTGCCGTGGGTGAGGTCGGTGCTGGCGGAAAACGGCATCGACATCCTCCGCTCCAAGGGCATCATCGCCTTCCCCGACGAGCCGCGGCGGTTCGTCTTCCAGGGGGTGCACATGTTGTTCGACGGCGACCTGCAGCGGCCCTGGAAGCCCGACGAGCCGCGCGACACCCGCGTCGTCTTCATCGGCCGCAACCTGGACGAGGGCGCGCTGCGGCGGGGTTTCGAGGCCTGCATCTGAGAGGAACGCCCACTCCATGTCGGTTTGCAGCCCGAGCGCCATGGCAGACGCCAGCCATCAGGCCGAAGCCTTCGTCGTCGCCATCGTCTGGCTGGGGCGGGAAGTCGCCGTCGCCTGTGGCGACGGCCACCTGCGGTTCCTGAGCAGCGTCACCCCCGCCGGCCGCGTGCCCCCGGGCGCGAGGGTGCACGCGGGGGCCATCCTCTCCGCCGCCGCCCATCCCGACGGCCGCTCGGTCCTGACGGGCGGCGACGACGGCCGGCTGGTGCGGACCTGGCCCTCGGGAGAGAGCGAAGAGATCGCGACCTTCGGCCGTAACTGGGTCGAGCAGATCGAGGCGAGCACGGTCTCGGGCGTCGTCGCCTGCGCGGTGGGCAAGGACGCGGTGGTCCTCGACACCGAGGCGACCGGGGTGTCTCACGCCTTCAGCCAGCCGAGTACCGTCAGCGGCGTCGCCCTGGATGCGAAAGGGCGCAGGCTCGCGGTCAGCCACTACGGCGGCGCGACGCTCTTCTGGGCTTCGGCGCCGGAGGCGGCCAGCAAGCGCTTGGCCTGGGCCGGCTCGCACCTCTCGGTCGGCTTCAGCCCCAGCGGCCGTTTCCTGGTTACGGCCATGCAGGAGAACGCGGTGCACGGCTGGCGGCTGGCCGACGGAATCGGCATGCACATGCAGGGCTACCCGGCCAAGCCGCGGTCGTTCGCCTGGACGCACAAGGGGCAGTGGCTGGTCACGGCGGGGGCCGAGCGCGTCGTCTGCTGGCCCTTCGCCGGCAAGGACGGGCCGATGAACAAGGCGCCGGCGGAGATCGGCCCGGGCAGCCCGCTCGTGACCCGCGTCGCCTGCCAGCCGGGGGGCGACGCCATGGCCGCCGGCTACGAAGACGGCAGCGCCCTCCTGCTGCGCCTCGCCGATGACGACGCGGCGGTGCTTCAGGCTGCGGCAGGCGAGCCGGTCTCGGCGCTGGCCTGGTCGCCCCGCGGCGACCAACCATTGAGAACGCCGAGAGCTCTGCCCCTGGCGAGCCCAAGAACCTCGTGACGTAGGATCAACGGAGTGTCGGCCAGCGCTGCACATGCCTATGATGGCTATTCGGCAGCGCCGCTCTCAGTCCGGCCTACAAGGGCTAGTGCTTCTAGGAACATCCCAGGATCAGGGGATGGCGGGCGCTTCTCTACGTGCTGGAGGTAGCGCGACGAGTCCGGCCCCCAATCAAAATAGAGACCGTTGCCGGGCTCTTTGAGCGCCTCAGCAGCTTCAGACGTTACGTCGAGCTCCTGGCTGAATAAGAGAGTTGGCCTCGCTTCTCCCAACATACGCGCATACACGCTAAGTTGATATCTGCCAGACAAATACTGAAAGCTGTTTCCGTCGTCGGGCGCGAGGAAGTGATGATTGGAAGCCACACCAGTTTCTCCAACAAATATGCCGCTTCCACGCACAAGTTTGTCATCACCATAAACCCATATATTAAAATTCTGCCTGGACTCGTTCCGAGTCAATGAAGCGTGCATGCTTTCAATGACATGACCTCGTTTACAGGTAGAGAAAAGCAGCGTTCGCAAGTATATTTTCGAAAGAGCGTGCTTTTCCTGATAGCGCGGCGCATCTGGGCCAAAGTAGATGACCGTTGGCTGGGTCATCTTCACCGTGCCCCGGCGCAGCAAGGTCAGCCAAGCGGTTGTCGCCGACACGGCCAATGCGAGAACGGAAACCGCTATGGCTATTAGATCTGCCACGTTTCCCTCTGGTTATAGGGAGCGGATGAGGAAGATGACACGGTGTAGGCCGATCAGGTTTTTCCGATCTGAGGCGAGGGCCGCTGCTGGTCCAAAACTAGAAAAAGAACAAAACTAGCATGACTTACGTTAGCGCGTTGTGAGGCTGGCGGGCAAGGCATCGGCTACCCCGAGCCTCAGGCCAAGCCTAGCTGCTCGGCGTGGTGGCGGAGGTGGTCGGCCATGAAGGTGGCGATGAAGTAGTAGCTGTGGTCGTAGCCGTCCTGCCGGCGCAAGGAGAGCGGGATCCCGGCGTCGGCGCAGGCGGCCTCCAACAGCTCCGGGCGGAGCTGGATGTCGAGGAACTCGTCGGCCGTGCCCTGGTCGACGAGGATCGGCCGGCGCCACGTGGTTTCGGCGGCGAGCGCGCAGGCGTCGTGGCGCAGCCATGAGGCTTCGTCGGGGCCGAGGTAGCCGGCGAAGGCCTTCCGCCCCCACGGCACCCGGCTGGGTGCTGCGATCGGGGAGAACGCCGAGAGCGAGCGGTAGCGCCCCGGCGCGCGAAAAGCCAGCGTGAGCGCGCCGTGCCCGCCCATGGAATGGCCGAACAGGCCAAGCCGCGTCAGGTCGGCCTGCGGGAACGCGTCCGCGATGAGCGCCGGCAGCTCGTCCTTGACGTAAGCGGCCATCCGGTAGTGGCGCGACCACGGCTCGGCGGTGGCATCCAGATAGAAGCCGGCGCCGGAGCCGAAGTCGTAGGCCTCGTGCTCGCCTGGAAGGTTCGTGCCGCGCGGGCTGGTGTCGGGGCAGACGACGACCAGCCCGAGCTCGGCCGCCGTGCGCTGAAAGCCGCCCTTCTCGGTGACGTTGGCCCAGGTGCAGGTGAGCCCGGAGAGGTAGAAGACCACCGGGCAGGGCCCGTCCGCGGCTTGCGGCGGCAGGTAGAGCGAGAACTCCATCGCCGTGCCGGTCGCGCGAGAGGCATGGCGATAGACCGCCTGCTCGCCGCCGAAGCAGCGGTGGCTGCGGATCGTCTCGAGCTCGGGCACGGTGGCGTCCGCCGCCTTCAGAAGGTCACGACGGTGCGGATCGACGTGCCGTCGTGCATCAGCTCGAAGGCCTCGTTGATCCGCTCCAGCGGCACGACGTGGGTGATCAGGTCGTCGATGTTGATCTTCCCCTCCATGTACCAGTCGACGATCTTCGGCACGTCGCGCCGGCCCCTGGCGCCGCCGAAGGCCGTCCCGCGCCAGGACCGGCCGGTGACCAGCTGGAACGGCCGGGTGGAGATTTCCTCGCCGGCGCCGGCGACGCCGATGATGACGCACTCGCCCCAGCCCTTGTGGCAGCACTCCAGCGCCTGGCGCATCAGCGTGACGTTGCCGACGCACTCGAAGGCGTAGTCGGCGCCGCCGCCGGTGAGCTCGACCAGATGGCCGACCAGGTCGCCCTGCACCTCCTTCGGGTTGACGAAGTGGGTCATGCCGAAGCGCTCGGCGACCGCGCGCTTGTCGGGATTGACGTCGACGCCGACGATCATGTCGGCGCCCACCATGCGCGCGCCCTGGATGACGTTCAGGCCGATGCCGCCGAGGCCGAAGACGACGACGTTGGACCCCGGCTCGACCTTGGCGGTGTAGATCACCGCGCCGATCCCGGTGGTGACCCCGCAGCCGATGTAGCAGATCTTCTCGAACGGCGCGTCCTTGCGGACCTTGGCCACCGCGATCTCGGGCACGACCGTGAAGTTGGCGAACGTCGAGGTGCCCATGTAGTGCAACAGCCGCTTGCCCTTGAGCGAGAAGCGGCTGGTGCCGTCCGGCATCAGCCCCTGCCCCTGGGTTACCCGGATGGACTGGCACAGGTTGGTCTTGGGGTTCAGGCAGTACTCGCACTGCCGGCACTCGGGGACGTAGAGCGGGATGACGTGGTCGCCGGGTTCCAGCGAGGTCACGCCCGGGCCCACCTCGACGACCACGCCGGCGCCTTCATGGCCGAGGATCGCCGGAAACAGCCCCTCCGGATCCTTGCCCGACAGGGTGTAGGCGTCGGTGTGGCAGACGCCCGTCGCCTTGATCTCGATCATCACCTCGCCGGCCCTGGGCCCGTCGAGGCTGACCGTCTCGATGCTCAGCGGCTGGCCGGCGGCATAGGCAACGGCGGCGCGAACGTCCATGGGCTTGCTCCTCCCTTCCCCTTTTTGTGCCGCGACCATAGCACGGCGCCACGCCGCCCGGGCAAGGCCCGGCGCAGCTCAACGGCTGTCAGTCGTGTTGACGCACCTGCCTAAATGACAACGTCATCGCGAGCCGCGAAACGGCATGGCGATCCAGTACTTGAAGCACCGGGTTGCCGCACTGGCTGCGCCTACTGCAGGGACGATGACAACGTCATCGCGAGCCGCGAAGCGGCGTGGCGATCCAGTACTTCAAGCACCGGGTTGCCGCCCTGGCTGCGCTTCCTGCAGGGACGGCCGGTCTACTTGCGCTCCACCGGCACGTCCCCGGCTCCAGGCTTGGGCTTGGGAAGATCGAGGCGGATGTTCAGCTCCTTCAGCCGCGCCGGCTCGATCTCGGCCGGAGCGCCCATGAGCAGGTCCTGCGCCTGCTGGTTCATGGGGAAGGCGATGACCTCGCGGATGTTGGGCTCGTCCGCCAGCATCATCACCATCCGGTCGATGCCCGGCGCGCAGCCGCCATGGGGCGGCGCACCGTATCGGAAGGCGTTGAACATCCCGCCGAAGCGGCGCTGCACCTCGTCCTCGCCGTAGCCGGCGATGGCGAAGGCCTTGACCATGATGTCCGGGCGGTGGTTGCGGATGGCGCCGGAGGAGAGCTCGATGCCGTTGCAGACGATGTCGTACTGGTAAGCCTTGATGTCCAAGGGATCCATGCTCTCCAGCGCCTCGAGCCCGCCTTGCGGCATGGAGAACGGGTTGTGGCTGAACTCGATCTGCCCGGTCTCGTCGTTGCGCTCGTAAGCCGGGTAATCGACGATCCAGAGGAAGCGGAACGAGCCGTCCTCGCGGATGGCGAGCTCGTCGCAGATCCGCTCGCGGGCGGCGGCGGCGAAGCGGTGCGCCTTGGCCGGCTCGGCGGCGACGAAGAACACGGCGTCGCCCTCGCCATAGATCCTGGGCGGCAGGTCCAGGTCCTCGCCGGCGCGCCGCGCCGCGTCGTTGATCGCGGTCAGGATCGCCTCCAGCCGCGGCGCGTCGAGGTGCTTGGCGATCGGGCCCTTGGCGGACGAGCCGGCGGCGACGTCGCCCTCGGCCGCCGGCCGCCGGTCCGCCCGCGCCTCGAAGACGATGTAGCCGAGTCCGCCGGCGCCCTCGTCCCTGGCCCAGGCGTTGAGCCCGTCGAAGAAGCTCCGGGGCTTCGTCGCCGCCCCCGGCGCCGGGATGGCGACGACGCAGGCGCCTTTTTCCACGGCCCGGGCGAACAGGCCGAAGTTCGAGCCGCGGAAGGCTTCGCTCACGTCGGTCATCACCAGCGGATTGCGCAGGTCCGGCTTGTCGCTGCCGAACCACTGCATGCTGGCGTCGTAGGGAATGCGCGGAAAGGGAAGGTCGGTCACGGACCGGCCGCCTCCGAACTCGACGAAGACGTTATGCAGGATCGGCTCGATGGCGGCGAAGACGTCGTCCTGGGTCGCGAACGCCATCTCGAAATCGAGCTGGTAGAACTCGCCGGGCGAGCGGTCGGCGCGCGCGTCCTCGTCGCGAAAGCAGGGCGCGATCTGGAAATAGCGGTCGAAGCCGGACGCCATCAGCAGCTGCTTGAACTGCTGCGGCGCCTGCGGCAGGGCGTAGAACTTCCCCGGATGCTGCCGGCTGGGAACGAGGTAGTCGCGCGCGCCCTCCGGCGAGCTCGCCGTCAGGATCGGCGTCTGGAACTCGACGAAGCCCGCCTCGGTCATCTGCCGGCGGATCGAGGCGATCACCGCGCTCCGCAGCGTGATGTTGTTGTGCGGCCGCTCGCGGCGAAGGTCGAGGAAGCGGTAGCGCAGCCGCGTCTCCTCGCCGTAGACGGTGTCGCCCGCGACCTGCAGCGGCAGCACGTCGGCCGGCGACTCCACCTTCAACTCGTCGATGACGAGTTCGATCTCGCCCGTGTCGATGCCGGGGTTCACCGTCTCCGCCGAGCGCGCGACCACGCGGCCCGTAACAGTGAGCACGCTTTCGGCGCGCGCCTCGGTCGCATCCAGGAAGTGCGCGCTGGAGGCGTCGATGACGCACTGGGTCAGGCCGTAGTGGTCGCGAAGGTCGATGAACAGCAGGTTGCCGTGATCGCGCTTGCGGTGGATCCAGCCGGAGAGGCGGGCCTGGATGCCAGCGTGCGAAAGCCTGAGCTCGTTGCAGGTGTGGGTGCGAAATGGATGCATCGTCTTCACGGGCTGTGGGAGGAAGCGGTACGGAGTGGCGGAGAGGCGGGCGTCACGTTCGGCCCCAGGAGCGTGCGGTCAGGGCGGAGGCCGCGAGGCTCGTGGTGGCGCAGGTGCGGCAAGACGACATGGCGCTGCGCCGCTTGTCAAGCGCGGGAGAACGACGCGTCAGCGCTGGAGGCAACCGCTGGGTGGCGGGCCCGGCTGCCGATCGGCTTCGCCGTCCTCGCCCAGGACCTTGCGCACCAGCGGGATGGTGATCGGCCGCTGCGTCGCCAGCGCTTCTGCGTCGAGGCGGGCGACGAGCAGGCCGGCGGCGCCGAGCGACCGCTCGATACGAGCCAGGACGTAGGTCAGGATCTCCTCGCCGACGCGAAGCTGCCGCTCGACGAACAGCTTGCCCAGGACCGAGCGCATCAGCGCGTCGTCGGGCTCGCCGATGCCGACGCTGGCCGCGGCCTTCAGCCGCGAGCGCAGGTCGGCAAGCGCGACCGGCCAGTGGCCGGGCGCCTGGCGTGCGGTCAGCAGCAGCGTCCGGCCGCCCTCGCCGACGGCGTTCATGAGATGCAGCAGCGCCCGCTCGCCGCCGGCCGCGGCGCAGGCGTCGGCGTCGTCGATCACAACCCCCGTCGCGTCGGCCGCGAGCGCAACGGGATCGATCGTGGCAAGCTCGTGCTTATGGACGAACCGCGCTTGCCTCTGCTCGGCGAAGGCATGGGCGAGGTGGGTTTTGCCGCAGCCTTCGGGCCCGTGGATGATCAGCGTCGGCGTCGGCCAGTTGGGCCAGCGGCGCAGCCAGCCGACGGCATCGGCGTTGCTCTGGGCGACGAGGAAATCGGCGCAGCCCATGGCCGGGCTGCGGGCGAAGCCCAGCGCCAGTTGCGCCCGGTCACTCACCCCGTCACTCACCGCCGGAGGGAACCTCGGACCGGGGCGGGGAGGCTTCGGCGCCGCTTCCGCCCGTCGCGTTGCGCTTGCTGCGATAGAGCGGGCTCTGCAGGTAGCGGGAGATGGCGAAGCGGACCAGGACGCCGATGACCGCCGCCGCCGGCACCGCCAGCAGCACGCCGGTGAAGCCGAGCAGGGCGCCGCCCGCCATCAACGCGAACAGCACCCAGACGGGATGCAGGCCCACGCGCTCGCCGACCATCCGCGGCGTCAGCACGTAGCCCTCGAGGATCTGTCCGGTGGCGAAAACCGCGGCAACCAGCCCGATCGGCAGCCAGGTGTCGAACTGGGCCAGCGCCAGCCCGAGGCCGACGATCAGGCCGAGGCCGGTGCCGAGATAGGGCACGAACGAGATCAGCCCGGCGGCGACGCCGACGAGCAGGCCGAAGTCGAGGCCGACCAGGGTGAGCCCCGCCGCGTACCAGACGCCGAGCGCCAGGCAGACCGAGGCCTGGCCGCGGACGAAGCCGGAGAGCCGGTCGTCGATCTCGCGGACCTGCTCGCGGATGGTGTCGGCGGCGTCGCGGGGCAGCAGGCCGTCGATGTGGGCGACGATCCGGTCCCAGTCGCGCAGCAGGTAGAAGGCGACCACCGGCATGATCACCACCAGCGACAGGGCGCTGAAGACGGCGAGGCCGCCGCTCCACAGCCCGCTCAGGATCTGCCCTGCCCAGCCGACGACGTCGCCGGCGACGTTGCCGGCGGCCGCGCGCAGCCGCTCAACCTCCTCCGCCGAGAGCGTCGCCTGGAGGCGGTCGATGAGTGGCAGCGCGGCGTCGCGTACCTTCTGGATGTAGGTCGGCACCCGTTCCGCCAGCTCCAGGATCTGGGTCTGCAGAATGGGGAAGAGCAGGATGCCGACCAGGATGAGGATGGCGAGGAACGAACCGAGGATGATGCAGACGGCGCCCGTCCGCGGCACGCCGACCACCTCCAGCCGGTCCGCCAGCGGGTCGAGCAGGTAGGCGACGGCCATGCCGGCGATGAACGGCGTCAGTGCCGCCCGCATCTCGTAGAGCAGCACCGCGGAAACGACGGCGATGCCGAGCCAGATCAGCGAGCGTCGCTCGGCGGTCAAGGGCGGACCCTCCCTGCGCCTACGACCGCTGCGGCCGCGGCGTCAGCACCAGCCCCTCGGCGCCCTGGCGGAGGATGAGGTCCTCCTGCTCCAGGGCGAGCCCGAGCTGCTCCGCCGTGCCGAAGTGGTGGATGTTGATCACCGCGAGCGAGCGCGACAGCAGCACCACGTCGATCTTCTCGATGGTCTGAACCCGCTCCAGCCGCCGGCGCACCGCCAGCCAGTCGTTCAGGCCGGTAAGGGGAACCGCGACCGACTCCATCGAGGCGTCGCCGGCGACCACCAGGTTCTCGCGCTTCCACTGGTTCTGCACCTCGGTCATCGTCGCCTCGGCGGCCCGCGCCAGCAGCTGCTCCTCGTCCTCTCCCTCGCCCGCGGCGTAGCGGCGCGTCGGCCCCCGCCTCGGACCCTCCGGCCCGTACAGCGTCAGGGCGACGGCGACCTCGGAGGCGCCGGTTGCGGCGTCGGTGGTCAGCACGGCGAAGGGCACGAGCGCCTCGGACGCCTCGTAGCGGGTGGTGATCTCGGCGATCTTCTGCGGCTCGCCAACGGCGGCGTCCTCCGCGCCGATGATCTCGACGTCGGTGAGATCGCCGAGCGGCACCATGACCGGGACGAGCTGCCCGCCGGGGAGCCCGCGCCAGGCGTTGAACCAGGGGTTCGGCTCCTCCCACAGCACCACCGAGCCCTCGCTTCTGAGCACGGGGAGGACGACCAGGGTCTTGGCCTGGGTGACGGCGTAGGGCACGCCCCTTTGCGCAAGCAGCCCGCGGACGTCGTCCTCCTTGAAGGTGAAATCCAGCGTCGCGAGGTAGCGCACCGAGGAGTACTTCTCGCCCGCGACCGACAGGTCCTGGATCGTCGTCTCGATCTGCGCGTCGGAGACCTGGCCGATCTTGGCCCGGTCGGACGAGAGCGTCAGCCGGTCCATGAGCTGCCAGAACGCCTCGCGGGCGCCTTTGGCCAGCGCCTGCTCGCGCGCCGCCGCCGCCGTCTGGGCGGTGACATCGACGGCGATGCCGCGCACCTCGAACAGCCCCGCCGGCACCGCGGCCGGGCCCGGAGCCGCGCCAGGAGCCATGTCCGGTGCCTCGGCTCCCGTGCCGGTCCCCGCGGGCGGCGCCGGCCACACCTGTGCGGCCGCCGGCGCAACGCTGAAAAGGGCCAGAAGGATGGCCGCGGCAAGAAGCGCGCCCGTGCTCGGCGCGGGCCGATCGGTCATTGCATGACGCCCCGGAACCAGTATGTTCGGGGGCCTCTTCTAGCACGTCGGCCGGAGGAAGACATTAGCGGTTTCGGCTACAAGGCGGCCGGCGTGGACATCGACGCGGGCGCCCGGCTGGTGGAGGCGATCAAGCCGCTCGCGGCCGCGACGCGGCGCAGCGGCGTCCTCTCCAACCTCGGCGGCTTCGGCGCCCTGTTCGACCTCGAGGCGACGGGCCTTCGCGACCCGGTGCTGGTCGCCGCCACCGACGGCGTCGGCACCAAGCTGAAGATCGCCATCGCCACCGGCCGCCACGACACCGTCGGCATCGACCTCGTCGCCATGTGCGTCAACGACCTGGTCGTCCAGGGCGCCGAGCCCCTGTTCTTCCTCGACTATTTCGCCACCGGCCGGCTGGACGTGGACCACGCCCGCGACGTCGTCGCCGGCATCGCCGAGGGCTGCCGGCTTGCGGGCTGCGCGCTGATCGGCGGCGAAACCGCCGAGATGCCCGGCCTCTACGGCGAGGGCGACTACGACCTCGCCGGCTTCGCCGTCGGCGCCGTCGAGCGCGAGCGGATCCTCACCGGCCAGGACGTGCGCGAAGGCGACGTCGTCCTCGGCCTCGCCTCGTCGGGGCTGCACTCCAACGGCTTCTCGCTCGTTCGCCGCATCGTCGCCGAGACCGGCCAGGAGTACGACCGGCCGGCGCCGTTCTCCGCCGGCGAGACGCTGGGCGAGGCGCTGCTTCGCCCGACCCGCATCTACGTGCGGAGCTGCCTCGCAGCTTTGGCCGCGGGCGGGGTGAAGGCGCTGGCGCACGTCACCGGCGGCGGCCTCACCGACAACATCCCCCGCGTGCTGCCCGAGGCGCTCGCCGTCGAACTCGACGCGGGCGCGTGGCCGCTGCCGCCGGTCATGCTCTGGCTGGCCGAGGCGGCGCGGCTGCCGGCGGCGGAGCTGGCGCGCACCTTCAACTGCGGCCTCGGCATGGTCGCGGTGGTCGACGCCGGGCGCGCCGGCGAGATCGCCCGGGTGCTGACGGAGGCCGGCGAGACGGCGCACGAGGTCGGCCGGGTCACGGGCCGTGGCGACGGCCCGGCCGTCGTCATCCGCGGCGCCGAACGGGCGTGGCCGGCTTGAGCGGCAAGCTCAGGCTCGGCGTCCTCATCTCCGGGCGCGGCAGCAACCTGCAGGCGCTGATCGACGCCTGCGCCGAGCCGGCGTTTCCGGCCGAGATCGCGCTCGTCGTCGCCAACGTCGCCGGCGCCTACGGGCTGGAGCGGGCGGCCCGGGCCGGCACCGCGACGCGGGTGATCCCGCACAAGCCGTTCGCCTCGCGCGGCGCCTTCGAGGCGGCGTTGACCGAGGCGCTGCAAGAGGCGGGCTGCGGGCTCGTCTGTCTCGCCGGGTTCATGCGGCTCCTCACCGGCCCGTTCGTCGAGGCTTGGTGGGACCGGCTGATCAACATCCACCCGTCGCTGCTGCCGGCCTTCCGCGGCCTGCACACCCACGAACGGGTGCTGGAGTACGGCGCCCGGTTCAGCGGCTGCACCGTCCATTTCGTCCGCCCGGCCATGGACGACGGGCCGATCATCGTCCAGGCGGCGGTGCCGGTGTACGAGGACGACGACGCCGACCGCCTCGCCGCGCGCATCCTCGCTCAGGAGCACCGGATCTACCCGCTGGCGGTGAAGCTCATCGCCGAGGGCCGGGTCCGGGTCGACGGCGCACGGGTGCGCGTCGATGGCGCCTCGGCACCGGACGTTACGCTGATCAATCCGCGCGGCTGAGCACGCCACCGAGGGCGAGCGAAGCGGTGGGAGAGGGCGCTCCGCGAAGCGGCAGGGTGAGAGCCGGCCACCCTCTCGTAGCGCCCGGCGTGGCTCTTCCGCTCGGGCGGTCGCGGCGTCAGCCGACCAACTCGATCTCGCTGAAGAAGAAGCCGATTTCCTTCACCGCGTTCTCGGGCGAGTCCGAGCCGTGGACCGCGTTCTCCTGCACGTTCTGGCCGAAGGCGGCGCGGACGGTGCCCTGGGCGGCGTTGGCCGGGTTGGTGGCGCCCATGATCTCGCGGTTGCGCGTGATCGCGTTCTCGCCTTCCAGCACCTGAACCACCACCGGGCCGGAGCACATGTACTCGACGAGCTCGCCGTAGAACGGCCGCTCGGCGTGCACCGCATAGAACTGCTGGGCCATCTCCTTGCTGAGGCGGAGCCGCTTCTGCGCCACGACCCTCAAGCCGCCGTCCTCGAACATCGCGACGATCTTTCCGGTCACGTTGCGTGCCGTCGCATCCGGCTTGATGATGGACAGAGTGCGTTCAGCGGCCATGGCCAGGTTCCCTTTCTCTCGATCCGGTTGGATTGGATTGCCCGAGCGTTCTTGAGACGGATGCTCGTTTACCCGCAGGCGCGGCAGATGACCTGCCGCAACAGCGCGGCCTTATAGACCCGCCGGCCCGTTCTCGGCAAGCGCGGCGGCCGCCCGCGCTACGGCCGCACCTGCCCGGCCGCAGCCGCCGGCGGCGCCTCCGCCTGGCGCCTTCGCCAGTAGGACGGGATGTCGTGGCGGTAGCGGCGCATGACCAGGTTGGCGAGCAGGCCGGTCCACCCCGTCTGGTGCGCGGCGCCCAGGCCCTGCCCGGTTTCGCCGTGGAAGTACTCGTAGAACAGCAGCAGGTCGCGCCAGTGGGGGTCGTCCGCGAACGGCGCCTGCCCGGCCAGCGCCGGCGGCGCCACCTCGCCGCCTCGGCGGTACATGTCGACCAGCCGCTCCGAAATCAGCGTGGCGATTTCGCCCAGAGTGATCTCCCGGCCGCCGAGGCATGGGACGGGGACGCGGAAGCCGTCGCCGAGGAAGCGCTGGAACTTCTCGATCGACTGGATCAGCAGGTAGTTGACCGGCAGCCAGATCGGCCCGCGCCAGTTGGAGTTGCCGCCGAAGAGCGGCGAGGTCGACTCGCCCGGGACGTACTCGATCAGCGCCTCGCCGATCCCTGGCAGCACGCCGAGGTCGCGTTTCTCCACGTGCACCTTGCTGACGCTGCGCACGCCGAAGCGGGAGAGGAACTCGTGCTCGTCCAGCATGCGGGTGAGGATGCGCGGCAGCATGGTGTGATCGACCAGCGCCAGCAGGTGCTCGCCGCGGGCGTTCTCGGCGTCGGGGCAGGCGCAGATGACGTGGCCCTGGAACCGCCCGCCCTTGTGGCCGTGCAGCCTCTGTTCGAAGCGCGGCGCGTGGGCGAGCAGCCGCTGGTCGACCACCTCGGTCGCGAACAGCGGGATCAGCCCGACCATGGAGTAGACGTCGACGCGCTGGACCCGGCCGTCTGGGCAGACGATCAGGTCCTTGAAGAAGCCGCTGTCCGGGTCCCACAGCGAGACGCCGGTGCCGCTGTGGCCGCCGATGGCGTCGGCGATGGCCAGGAACTGCTCGTACGTGGCGAGCGCGATGTCCTCGTACTGGGGATCGACCGCGGTGATCTCCAGCGCGATCATGGTCATGTCGAGGGCGAACATCGCCATCCAGCCGGTAGCGTCGGCCTGCTTGAGGCTGTAGCCGAACGGCAGCGGGTGCGAGCGGTCGAACACCGAGATGTTGTCGAGGCCGAGGAAGCCGCCCTCGAAGACGTTGTGGCCGTCGACGTCCTTGCGGTTGATCCACCAGGCGTAGTTCAGGAGCAGCTTGTGGAAGGCGCGCTTGAGGAAGCCGTGGTCGCCCTCGCCCCGCTGCACCCTCTCCGCGCGGAACGCCTTCAGCGCCGCCATGGCGTGCACCGGCGGGTTCACGTCGGAGAAATTCCACTCGTAGGCGGGGATCTGGCCGTTGGGGTGCAGGTAGCGGTCGGCCAGCATCAGCTCGATCTGGTCCTTGGCGAAGTCGACATCGACCAAAGCCAGCGCGCTGCAGTGGAACGCCAAGTCCCAGGCGGCGAACCACGGGTACTCCCAGGCGTCCGGCATCGACAGCACGTCCGCGGCCTTCAGCGTCTTCCAGCCGTGGTTGCGGCCATAGAGCCGGCTCGCCGGCGGCGGGAAGCTGTCGCCCGCGAGCCAGCGCTCGACATCGTAATGGAAGAACTGCTTGGTCCAGATCATCCCGGCCAGGGCCTGGCGGAGGATGCGCTGGTCCTCGGGGCTCGCCTCCGGCTGCAGCTCGTGAAAGAACACCTCCGCCTCGGCGCGGCGACTGGTCAGCAGCACCTCGCTGCGCGCGAACGGTGTCGCCAGCGACTTCGCCGACAGCACCAGGTCGAGGCGAACGCACTGCCCGGCGGGCACGTTGTAGCCATGCCAGGCGGCGAACTTGCTGCCACGGTGCTCCGGGTTCACCGCCTCCGCCTCGCCCTTGACGACGCGGCGGTGGAAGGCGTCCTTGACGTAAGCGCCGTCGTTCTCGACGCCGAACAGGTGGGCGTTGTTGGTCTCGTTCTCGGTGTAGAGCTCCTCCGCCGGCTGATGGCCGTAGAGGAAGTAGTGGCCGAGCGCCGGGTGCTCCGCGCGCGCGCACCAGGCGGCGCCCAGCGGCGCGCTCTGCGAGCGGATCTCAGGCCGGTCGCCCGCGCCCCCGTTCTCGCCCCAAGACCAGGTGTTGCGGAACCACAGCGTCGGCAGCAGGTGCAGCTCGGCCGCGTCCGGGCCGCGGTTGCAGGCCTCGATGCGGACGTGGATCTCATCGACGCCTGCCTTGGCGTAGGTCACCTCGACGTCGAAGTAGCGGCCGTCCTCGAAGCAGCCGGCCTCCACCGGGCCGAACGGCGGGGTGAGGCGGTCGCGGCTGGCGTTCTCCTCGACCAGCGCCTCGTAGGGGAAGGCCGCCTGCGGATACTTGTAAAGGTAGCGCAGGTAGCCGTGGCTGGGGGTGGCGTCGAGGTAGAAGTAAATCTCCTTCACGTCCTCGCCCCGGTTGCCTTGCGTACCCGTCAGCCCGAACGCACGCTCCTTCAGCATCCGGTCGCGGCCGTTCCACAGCGCCAGGGCGAAGCAGAGGATCTGGTTCTCGTCGGAGATCCCGCCGAGGCCGTCCTCGTTCCAGCGGTAGGCGCGCGAGCGGGCGTGCTCGTGGGGCAGGAAGCCCCAGGCGTTGCCCTCGGCGCTGTAGTCCTCGCGCACCGTTCCCCAGGCCCTTTCGGACAGGTACGGCCCCCACAGCCGCCAGTTCTCCAGCCCCAGGCGCTGGTTCTCCAGCCTCCGGCGCTCGGCGTTCAGCCCATCACCGTCTTGCTGAGCGTCTTTCATCGATCCTCCCCGCGCACACTCGTTTACGCCAACGATAAGGTGGGAGAGGCGCGAAGGCGATTCCCCCGTTCACGTCGCCGGGTGGGTCAGCGGACGAAGACGGCGGCGAGTTCCAGGTGGGCCGACCACAGGAACTGATCGACAGGGGTCAGGCTCGCGAGCCGGAAGCCGCCGGCGGCCAGGACACGGGCATCGCGGACGAAGCTGTCCGGGTTGCAGGAGACGGCGATCGCGACCGGCACCGCCGACGCCGCCAGGGCTTGCGCCTGCGCCTTGGCGCCGGCCCGGGGCGGGTCGAAGACGACGGCGTCGAAGCGGCCGAGCTCTTCGGCCGAGAGCGGCCGGGCGAACAGGTTGCGCCGCTCCGTCGTGATCCGCGGGTTGCCGCGGGCGGCCCGGGCCAGGGCGTCCACCGCCGGGCCGTCGGCGTCGACGGCGTGGACGCGCAAGCCGACGGCGGCCAGCGGCAGGGCAAAGGTGCCGACGCCGGCGAACAGGTCGGCTGCGTGCCCGGCGCCGGAGGTCGCGCTCCGCACGACGTCGCCCAGCGCCGCTTCGCCACGCGCCGTGGCCTGGAGGAAGCTGCCGGGCGGCACGGCGACGGGTACGCCGGCAAAGAGGGCATGGACCGGCCGCCGCTGGACCACCGGCTCCGCCGGCGCCAGCGCGCCCTGGCGCCACGACAGCCGGGCCACGTCCGCCTCATGGGCGAACCCGGCGAGGCGTTCGAACAGCTCCGGCCCCGGCGGCTCCGGCAAGTCGAGGACCAGGTCCAGGCCACCGTCGAGCAGGCTTACGACGGCGCGGGTGCGTTGGCCGGGCGCGAGCACGTCGGCCAGCAGCGCCCGCAGGGCCGGCAGGACGGCCACGATCCTCGGCTCGAGAACCAGGCAGGTGGCGAGATCGGCGACGGCGTGGCTCCTCGCCTCGGTGAAGCCGAGCCGGACCGGCGAACCGGCCCGTGCCCCGGTAGCGGCGCCCCGCTCGGCGCTGAAGGTCGCGCGCCGCCGCTCGCCCGGCGCCACCCGCACCACGGGCTGGAGTTCGTAGCCGGCGAAGCCCGCGCGCGCCAGCGCCGCCGTCAGCCGGTCGAGCTTCCAGCCGAGGTAGGCCTCGTCCTGGAGATGCTGCAGCGAGCAGCCGCCGCACCGGCCGAAATGGGGGCAGGGGGGATCGGCGCGCTCGGGCGACGGCATGAGGATCTCGGCGATGCCGGCGGCAAAACCGTCGCCATGGGCGGCGCCGACGTGAACCCGCAGCCGCTCGCCGGGCAGGCTTCCCGCGACGTAGAGGCGCCGGCCGTCCGGCGCCCGGGCGATGCCGTCGCCGCGGGCGCCGAGCCGATCGACGACCACCTCGACCGAGCCACCGTCCGCCGCGGCCGGGTCGAGGGATGGACGCCGTTGGGCCTCCGCACGCCGTTTCCACCTGCCAGCGTTGCGCATCTTCTTCCAGATCCACCTCCGTTTCTAGATCTTAAGGTATAGTTCCCAGAAATAGCCTGGACAGGTTTGGTCGCTTTCCATAGCCTTAGTCGGAGACGTTTAAGCGATCTTAATCAAAATAATGATGCTAGCGTGGGATCCATAGACTCCGGTTCGTTCTAAGCTCGCGCTTCAGTCTTTTCCGGCCGAGAAATTTCTCATGAATCTGGGAAATGGCGCGAAATTCAAGCCATCTTCGGCGAGCCTTTGACTACAGGCTCTTGTGCTTGAGTACGAACCCACATCGACAGGAACGATTGCTCATGAACGATCCTATTCTTTACTGGAACGAGGTCGCGCTCCAGGCCAATCTCGAGAGTCATACCAACGGCAAGAACGAGCAGACCGGGCCGACGTTGAGCTCGCGCGCGCTCGGCATCGTTCACCTGGCCATGTACGACGCGTTCGCCGGCGCCTCGGGGAACCCGGCTGATCTGCCGCCCTACCTTCCCGGGCTACCACCGGCGGACGGCGCGTCGCCAGCGGCTGCGGTCGCGGCGGCGGCCCACGCCACACTCTCCGCGCTGTTTCCCTCCCAGCAGACGTTCTTCGACGTCAAGCATCAGCTGGCCGGTCTGACGGACCCCGGACTGGCGAAGGGCAGGGACTTCGGCCTCCTCGTCGCGCAGTGCCTGCTCGACGACCGCAAGGACGATCCGAACGCCGATGATGACGGCTATGCGCCGTCGATGGCGCCCGGACGCCACCGGGTGGACCCGGACAACCCCGACCAGGGCTACCACGCGCCATTCTACGGCGCCAAGTCGAAGCTGTTCGCCGCCAGCGATCGCCACGACCTGAAGGAGCCGCCGCAACTCGGCACGGCGGGGTACCAGCAGGCACTGCAGCAGGTCCGCGGCAAGGGCATCAAGCCGGAGCTGATGGGCACGGTCGCCGCCGCCGGCCGGCGCACCGTCAACGAGACCCTGATCGGCGTCTACTGGGGCTACGACGGGGCCGCCGGCCTCGGCACGCCGCCCAGGCTCTACAACCAGATCATCCGCGAGGTGGCGACCAAGACCCCCAACCCCGCCAACGGCGGCGCGGTGAACACGACGGCGCAGAACGCCCGGCTGTTCGCGCTGGTCAACGTCGCCATGGCCGACGCCGGCATCCTCGCCTGGGAGCAGAAGTATCACTGGGATTTCTGGCGCCCGGTCGTCGGCATCCGCGAGCACGACGGCTCGATGGGCCCGGCGGGCGTGCCGGACGACGTGATCGCGGACGATTCCCAGCCGGACTGGCTGCCGCTGGGCGCGCCGGCCACGAACGCGCTGTTCAGACGGTTGAGCGAGCCGCAGCCGGCCTACCCGTACGGCCATGTTCTCGTCGGCGCCGCCAAGAACTTCACCCCGCCGTTCCCCGCCTATCCCTCGGGGCACGCGACCTTCGGCGCAGCGGCATTCCACATCGCCCGCCGCTTTTACGGGGTCGGCGCCGGCGACCGGTCCGGCGACACGCTGTTCGACAACCTCGCGTTCGTCTCCGACGAGCACAACGGGATCAACAAGGACAACAATGGCACCATCCGGCCGAAGCACACCCGCAGCTTCCCCGGCGGCCTCTGGCAGATGATCGAGGAAAACGGCCGCAGCCGGGTCTATCTAGGCGTGCACTGGGTGTTCGACGCCTTCGCCGTCGACGAAGACGGCGACCCGGACTACCAGCAGAACGTCGGCGGCGTCCCGCTGGGGCTCAAGATCGCCGACGACATCTTCGACGAGGGGATGCAGAAATCGACCGTGAAACCCGCCGTCTGATCCTGCTGCGCCTCTGCCGAGACCTGCCGCGCCACCCGGTGCGGCAGGCACGGGCACCGATGGCTCCGGGCCCCGTGACGCTCCCGACCGGCCCCTCGACGACGCCCTGATCGCGACACCCACAATTCGTTAACGCCGCTGTGCCTCAATACCCCCGCGGGCCGCAGGAGAGGCGTAGTGGCAATGGAGAACCTCGAAGCCGGAGCGGGCTTCGTCGATTTGGCGCGGCTCAGCGTACTGCCGAAGACGGGTGACGAGCCCCTGAACCTCAACGGCCGGCCGCTCGGACCCAGGCTCATCGACTTCTGGCGCTGGAGCGCCTCCGATCTGGTGAGCAACGTCGCCCGCGGCGTCTTCGCCGAGTTCCTCGTCGCCCACGCGCTCGGCATCGATACCGGCGGCGTACGCGACGGCTGGGCGGCCTTCGACCTGGTGACATCCGACGGTATTCGGATCGAGGTGAAGTCCGCCGCTTACGTGCAGAGCTGGTGGCAACGCCGGCTGTCGCCCATCACCTTCAGCGTCCGCCGCACCCGCGCCTGGGACCCCGAGACGGGATCGACGGCGAGCGGGGCCACTCGCGAGGCGGACGTCTACGTCTTTGCCCTGCTGGCGCATCGGGACAAGGCGACCGTCGAGCCGCTGAACGTGGATCAGTGGCGCTTCTTCGTTGTCCCCACCGCCGTCCTCGACGCCCGCACCCGCAGCCAGCACTCCATCACCCTGAACACGCTTCGGCGTATCGCGCCCGAACTCGAGCTGACGGACCTCGCCACGGCCGTCACACGGGCACGAGAAACGACGAGCCCCGCGGCGTCGGCCGTCTAGACGATAGACAGCCCATGGTAACATGGATCCAATACTGGACGCCACCAGCGCGGCGAAGAGCAAGCTATACTGAAGTCAGATCAGGTGCGAGCGCGCCGTCATCAACCCCGTCACGCAGCCAATAATGCGCCATACCCAGCCCAATACTTGTTCGTCACCCCCGGACTTGTTCCGAGGGCCCATGAGGCATGGATGGCCGTAACGAGTACGGCCATGACGGGCTGGAAAACGGCGATTGAGCCACGGGGCTGATGCGGCTTGAGCGCCCCGGCTCGGTCGCGGGTCCAGCGGCGGTCGGCGCCGGTCCGTCAGCACCCGCTCAAGCCACAGGCTGGGTCAAAGACCGGCAGGGGCACGACTCGACCGCTCCCGGCGCGCCGGTGGCGGCGGGTCGCCCCCGGCGGATCGCCCCTACGGGTCGCGGCTGAGGCCCTTGTCGGCCAGCGAACGGAGGTAGTTCTGCCAGATCCGCTCCTGCTCGGCGCCGAGGCGGTAGAGGTAGTCCCAGGTGTAGAGCCCGGTGTCGTGCAGGTCGTCGAAGCGGATGCGGACGGCGTAGCTGCCGACCGGCTCGACGCCGACGATGCCGACGTGCCGCCGCCCGGCGACGATGGTCTTGGTGTCCGGCCCGTGGCCCTGAACCTCCGCCGAGGGGCTCTCGACCCGGAGGTATTCCGCCGGCAGGACGAAGCTGCTGCCGTCCTCGAAGTCGATCTCCAGCGTCTTCGCCTCCCGCTTCAGCCGGATCTCGCTCGGCTGGTGGCGGTTGCCGTAAGCCTGGTTCACGACCCCTCCGGGGCTTTGCCGGCGGCCGGCGCGTCGGCCTCGATCGGCCTCGCCTCGTCGACCAGCATGATCGGGATGCCGTCGCGGATCGGGTAGATCAGCCCGGCGCGATCGCTGATCAGCTCCTGGCGCTCCGCATCGTAACGCAAGGGGCCCTTGGTCAGCGGACAGACTAGGATCTCCAGAAGCTTAGGATCGACCGTCTTCTTTTCCATGCGCGTCCCCTTAGTGCCACGCCTCGGGCGCGGGCCCGTCGGTCTCGTGCACCGCCATCTCGAACAGCGAGATCAACAGCGACGCCCGCTGACCGGTCGTGGCGCACTCGAGCAACGCCTGCTTCTCCCGGGTCTCGAACGGGCACATCATGGCGAAGGACAGCACCAGCGCCTCGTCGCTGGCGTTGTCCACCGCGTTCCAGTCGCAGGAGATGTCCTTCAGAGCAAGGTAGCCGCGGGCCGACTGCAGCAGGCGGGGGCGGTCCACGTCGGCCGGCTCCGGATCGGCGAGATCGGCGAGGTAGGGGGCAAAATCGGGTTTGACCCGGCGAAAGCCCTTGAGCAGCCCCAGCTCCTCGCTCACCCGGAACCGGCACAGGCCGCGGAGCGTGATGAGCAGGCGGTTGTCCTCGCTTTCCGCGAAGGAGACGATGCGGCCCAGGCAGCCGACGGGCGCGAGTTCGGCGTCGTCGGGAAGAGGGTGCGGCAGCGGCAGGCGCGGCTGGATCATGCCGATGACCCGGCCCTTGCCCAGGGCCTCGTCGATCATGTTGAGGTAGCGCGGCTCGAAGACCTGCAGCGGCAGGTGGCCGCGCGGCAACAGGATGACCCCGTCCAGCGGGAAGACCGGCAGGATCGCCGGCAGCCGGCGCTCGGCCGGCGCGTCGTCGTCGAGGCTCATGAGAACAGGATCGTCGACAGCCGCCGCCTGGCCGCGACCGCCGTCGGGTGGGAGAAGCCCAGCGCCTCGAAGATCTTCACCAGCTGTTTGCGCGCCGCCTCGTCATTCCAGCCGCGGTCGGCGCGCACCAGCGTCAGCAACTCGTCGATGGCGGCCTCCGTCTGGCCCTTTCCGTAGAGGGCGACGGCGAGGTCGAAGCGGGCCTGCATGTCGTTGGGGCGTGCCGCCACCGCCGCGCGCAGCTTGCCCAGGTCGCCGCTTTCCTTGCTCTGCTCGGCGAGTTCGACCGCGCTCAAGGCCGCCGCCACCTCCGGGTTGGCCTTCACCTCGGGCGGCAGGCCTTCGATCAGCCGCTTCGCCGCGACGCTGTTGCCGGCGCCGACGCAGCTGCGGATCATCCCGGCGGTCGCCTTCGGGTTCCCAGGATCCTGCGCCAGGACCGCTGAGAACACCTTCGCCGCGCCCTTGAAGTCGTTGGCGGCCAAGGCCGCCGCGGCCTGCTCCAGGGCGTCGGCCAGGGGATCGCCGGCATCCTGGGTGAGGGCGTCGATGAACGCCTTCAGCTTGCTCTCCGGCTGGGCGCCGACGAAGCCGTCCACCGGCTGGCCGCCGACGAAGGCGTAGACCGTCGGCACCGACTGGATGCGGAGCTGCGTCGCCAGCGCCTGGTTCTCGTCGATGTTGATCTTGACCAGCTTGACGGCGCCGCGGGCCTGGCGGACCAGCTTCTCCAGCGCCGGCGTCAGCGTCTTGCACGGGCCGCACCACGGCGCCCAGAAGTCGACGATCACCGGCCGGTCCATCGACGCGGTCATGACGTCCGCGGCGAAGCTCTGCGTCGTTCCGTCCTTGATGACGTCGGCGGCGCCGTCGGCGGCTGCTGTGGCGCTCTTGCTGCTTCCGAAGATCATGATTGCGGCCGTCTGGGCGAGAGGTTGCAGAATCCAGGGCTATACATGGCGGCGTGCTCCCCCTCGCTCAAGTCAACTCGACGTGCGGGGCCCAGCCGGTCCCGGCTACAGGGCCTCGATCCGCGGCTCGTGGCCGCAGGAGCGAACAAACACCAGGAGGTCGTCCGCGGCAATGGCCGTCGTCGCGGTGTTGACCAGCGGGTGGAAATTGAGCGGCGATTGCGCCAGCAGGCCGGCGTCGAGGACGACGCGGACCTGCGCCTCCCGGTCGTTGATCAGCGCGAACGGCGTCACCGAGCCGGGCTCCACGCCGAGCACCCGGCGCAGCGTCTCCGCCGACGCGAAGGAGAGCGCGGCCGAGCCGATCTTCGGGCGCAGTGCCTTCAGGTCGATGGCCCGGTCCTCGGCGGCGACGATCAGCCAGAGAACGCCCTTCTTGTCCTTGAGGAACAGGTTCTTGCTGTGGCCGCCGGGCAGCTCGCCGCGCAGCGCCTTGCTCTCGGCGACCGTGAACATGGCCGGATGACGCACCGTCGTCGTCGCGATGCCGAGCGCGTCGAGCCGTGCCAGCAGCCGTGCGTCTTCCGCCGTCATGGCCGGCACTGTAGGCAGCGCACCGCGGGTGCTCAAGCCCGCGGCGGGGGAAGCCTGGGGGCAGCCTCCGGGCAGCCAGATCGGCGGCGCCCACGGCTGGAGGCCGGTGCGGCGCCGATGTGGCGGCGATCTCCCTTGCAAAGCCTCCGTCATCTCTTAATATCCGTCGCTCGTGACCGCCTCGCGGTCGCGGGGCGCGCGGGCGTAGCTCAGGGGTAGAGCGCAACCTTGCCAAGGTTGAAGTCGAGGGTTCGAATCCCTTCGCCCGCTCCATTTTCTAGGAAACCCCACGAGAGCCTGCGGAAGCAACGCGGCGGCTTTGCCATCCTGGCAGTCCGCCTTGGTCTTCCAGTCCGACGCCCGCGTCAGGCCGCGGCGGCGAGGAGGGCGTGTTCCAGCGGCCTCGGCGCGCCGAAGGCATGGCCTTGCGCGTAGTCGACGCCGATCCGCCGCAGCCGCTCGGCGGTGGCCGCGTCCTGCACGTACTCGGCGATGGTGGCGATCCCCAGCTTGTGGCCGATGTCGTTGATCGCCGCGACCACGGCCTCGTTCTGCTCGTCGTCGGCGATGTTGCGCACGAAGGCGCCGTCGATCTTGAGGAAGTCCGCCGGCAGGGTGCGGAGGTAGTGGAACGACGACTGGCCGCTGCCGAAGTCGTCCAGCGCGATGCGGCAGCCGTGCCGGCGCATCTCGTCGATGAACCTCAGGGCGTTGTCCAGGTTGCGGATCGCAGCGGTCTCGGTGATCTCGAAGCAGATCGCCTCCGGCCGGACGCCGTGGGCGCGGATGGACCGGAGCACGAACTCGGCGAGGTCGTCGGAGCTTAGCGAGTCGCCGGAGAGGTTCAGCGACAGCTCCGGGCAGTCGCGCACGCATCCGGTCGCGGCGCAGGCGCGGAAGGCCTGCTCGATCACCCATCGGTCGATGCGCGCCATCATCCCGTATCGCTCGGCCGCCGGGATGAAGGTGTTGGGCAGGATGATCGTGCCGCTGTCGTCCTGCAGCCGGAGCAGCACCTCGTTGCGCGAGGGCCCAGCGTCTCCCTCCTTCAGCGACACGATCGGCTGGCCGAACAGGCGGAAGCGGTTCTCGTTCAAGGCGTCGTTCAGCGTCGCCGCCAACATCATCCGGGCGTGGTGCGACGACGGCTTGACCCCGTCGCCGCGATAGACGTGGACGCGGTTGCGGCCATGCTCCTTGGCCGTGTAGCAGGCGACGTCGGCCTGCGAAAGCGCCTGTGCCGCGCTCTCGCAGGCGCGGTTGATGGCGGAAACGCCGGCGCTGGCGCCGACGTTGAAGGTGCGGTTCTTCCAGGCGAACCGCCACTCGCGAAACGACGCGACGATGATCTCGGCGATGCGGCAGGCCTCGTCCAGCCGGCAGTTGTCGAGCAGCAGGGCGAACTCGTCGCCGCCGAGCCGGGCCAGGGTGTCGCGCTCGCGGAACTTGCCGGAGAGCAGCCCCTTCACCTGCTTCAGAAGCGCGTCGCCGGCGGCGTGGCCGGCGGTGTCGTTGACCAGCTTGAACTGGTCGAGGTCGAAGTAGCAGAGCGCGTGCTCCAGCCCGTGGCGCCTGGCGCTGGCCACCGCCCGCTCCAGCCGGCGCTCGAACTCCCGGCGGTTCACCAGACCGGTCAGCGCGTCGTGGGCGGCATCGTGCTGCAGTTGCCGCGAGAGGCGCCGGGTCTCGCTGACGTCGTGGAAGACGAGTACCGCGCCGAGGACGCCGCCGCTGCGGTCGTGGATCGGCGCCGCCGAATCGTCGATGGCGTGCTCCTCGCCGAAGCGGCTGATGAGGACGGTGTGCTCCGGCAGGCCGGTGACGCGCCCCTCCTTGAGACAGCGCTGCACCGGATCCGCCACCGGCTTGCGGCTTTCCTCGTCGACGATGGCGAACACCGTCGGCAGCGGCCGGCCCTTCGCCTCCTCCAGGCCCCAGCCGGTCAGCCGTTCGGCGACCGGGTTGAGGTAGGTGACGGCGGCGCCGGTGTCGGTGGTGATGACCGCGTCGCCGATGCAATGCAGGGTGACTTCGGCCCGTTCCTTCTCCTGGAAAAGCGCTTCTTCCGCCTGCTTGCGCTCGCTGATGTCGACGACGACGGAAATCCTGTAGGGCTCGCAGAGCAGCCCCTCGCGGGCGATGGAGGACTCGACGCGCACCCAAAGCGGCGCGCCGTCCTTGCGCAGGTAGCGCTTCTCCCGGGCATAGCTCTGGTCCTCGCCCTTCAGCAGCCGGTCTATCGCCTTTTCGTCCTCCTCGAGGTCGTCGATGTGGGTGATGTCGCGGAAGCTGACACCGACGAGCTCGCCGCAGTCGTAGCCGAGCATCTCGCACAGCTTCGGATTCGCGCGGAGGATCCAGCCGTCCAGGGACAGCTGGGTGATCCCCACCGCCGCCTGCTCGAACAGGATCCGGTAGCGCGCCTCGCTGTTCGCCAGGTCCTGGCGCGCCGTCATCATGTCGGTGATGTCGGTCGAGGTGCCGAACCACTGCTCGACCTTGCCGTATCGCCCGATCAGCGGCACGGCGCGTTCTTTGAACCATCGGTATTCGCCGTCGGCGCCGCGGATCCGCACCTCGCCGTCGAAGACGTCGCCGCGCTGCACCGAACGCTCCCATTCCGCGAGCAGGGCCGGCCGGTCCTCGGGATGGACCGCCTCCAGCCAGGCGCGGTCGAGGTCCTTCGGCGCGAGGATCCCAGTGTAGGTGCGCCACTGCGAGCTGAGGTAGGTGCAGACGCCGTCGGGTGCGCAGGTCCAGACGAGCTGCGGGATGGCCTCGGTCAGGGTGCGCAACCGCGCCTCGCTGGCCCGCGCCGCCTCGGCGGCCGCGAGTTGCGCGTCGCGCAACTGATCGACCCGGCGCACGCTCCAGACCACGCTCGCCGCCAGGAAGGCCGCGGTCGTGACGGTCGTCAGCGCCAGGCGGAAGTCGGCGCCGTACAGGCCCGCCTGCCGGCCGGCCTCGAAGAGGTAAGCGACCAGCACCGGTCCGGCGACGACCAGCGGCAGCAGCAGCCGCGCCGTCTTCGTCCCTGGCCGGCTGCCGGCCAGAACCGCCAGCCAGCCGGCGTCGGGCCGGAGCGTGATGGTGCCGACGAACAGGATGACGAGGCCGATGGTGGTGTGCAGGGCGATCGGCGTGACCAGCGCCACCGTGTGCAGGCCGAAGAGATAGGCCACCAGCGGAACGGCGACGATGAACAGCCCCAACGTGGTGATGAGCGAGAACAGCCCGCTGGCCCAGCGGGGAAGGCCCCGGGCCAGCAACAGGGCGGCGCCGAGGCAGGCCATGGCGACGGCCGTGACGAAGGCCATGCGGCCAGGATGCGCGTACTCCGGCTGCTCACGAACGGCCTGGGGGAAGAGCCAGGTGTCGCTGCCGGGGGAATGGCCGGCATACGCGGCCAGGGCCTGCGCTGCCACGGCGAGCAGCAGGAGAGACGCCATCGGCCGCACGACGGCGGCGGCGGCGCCGCGCAAGCTGGCGGCCGCGAGCGCGAGCCCGCCGGCCACCAGGCCCAGCGCCGTCCACGGCTGCATGGCGACCAGGCCGGGCAGCACCGTCTTCAGCACGGCGATGTCCAGCGCCCAGCCCGACAGGACGGCAAGGCCGAGCACGAGGCCCGCGACCCCGCAAAGCCTGGCCGTGCGGAGGCGGGCCGGGGCTTCGCCCTGCGCCGGATCGATCGTGACAGCGTTCATGAAATCCCTTCGTGAGCCTGCGTCTTATTACTCATATGGGTATTTTAGAACCGCTTTAACATATTCGGACGGCGCTGGAAAGCGGGCTCACCGAAAGCGGCCCATCGCCGGTAGCCGGATCAACGGCAGCGGCAAGGCTGCCGCTTCCCGCATGTGCACCCGCGGCAAAAGCGCTTGACAGCCGCCGAAGCCCGATGACCTACTAGCCGCCGCCGCGGGCAGGATCGCTCCCGCCCGCCAGAAGAACGCCAGAAGAACGCCAGAAGAACGCCAGAAGAACGACGTAAAGAGCCGGCCGGCTCGCCGCACGTGGCAGCGCAAGGTCCGGTTCGAGAACCACGCCGCAACCACCGCGCGGCCAACGGCCGCGGCGCGACAGGCCGGAGAGGGACCCTATGGACATGCCCGAGACGCAGCGCTGGACCGAGGCGGAGGTCGCCTCCCTCTACGGGATGCCGCTGCTCGATCTGGTGTTTCGCGCCGCCGAGGTGCACCGCCGCCACCACGACGCGCGGGAAATCCAGATGTGCACCCTGGCCTCGATCAAGACCGGCGGCTGCCCGGAGGATTGCGCCTACTGCCCGCAGTCGTCGCGGTACGACACGCCGGTCGAGACCGGGCGGATGATGAAGGTCGACGAGGTGCTGCAAGCGGCCCGCGAGGCCCGCGAGGCCGGCTCGACGCGGTTCTGCATGGGCGCGGCGTGGCGCGACGTGAACGACGGCCGCGCTTTCGACCGGGTGCTGGAGATGGTCCGGGGCGTCCGCGACCTCGGGCTGGAGGCGTGCTGCACGCTCGGCATGCTGAACGGCGACCAGGCCCGGCGCCTCGCCGACGCCGGCCTCACCGCCTACAACCACAACCTCGACACCTCGGCCGACTATTACGGCCAGATCATCACCACCCGCACCTACCAGGACCGGCTTGAGACGATCGCCAACGTCGCCTCCGCCGGGATCAAGGTCTGCTGCGGCGGCATCGTCGGGTTGGGCGAGAGCCGGACAGACCGGGTCAAGCTGCTGCACACCCTGGCGAGCCTGGAGCCGCAGCCGGAGAGCGTGCCGATCAACGCGCTGGTTCCGGTGGAGGGCACGCCGCTGGAAACCCAGGCCCCGCTCGACGTGTTCGAGTGGATCCGCGCCATCGCCGTCGCCCGCATCCTGCTGCCCAACGCCATGGTCCGGCTCAGCGCCGGCCGGCTTGCCATCAGCCCCGAGGCACAGGCGCTGGCCTTCCTCGCCGGCGCCAACTCGATCTTCACCGGCGAGAAGCTGCTGACGACCCCAAATCCGGAGCACGACTTCGACCAGAGCCTGCTCGCCACGCTCGGGCTGCACGCCAGGGTTCCGGACAAGGAGGCACACCACCATCACCACGGCACTGCGGCGGCTGAAGCGGGATCTCGAGCGGCTGAAGGCGGAGTTCCGGTACAGGTCGCTTAACCTCCCCGCCGGGGCGGACTTCACCTCCAACGACTACCTCGGCCTGAGCCGGCATCCGGCGCTGGCGGACGCCGCCCGTGACGCGCTCGCGGGCGGCGACGGCTTCGGCGCCGCCGGCTCCAGGCTCCTGCGCGGGCACCATCCGGACCACGCCGAGCTGGAAGCCTTCGCGGCCGACTTCTTCGCCGCCGAGAAGGCGCTCTACATGAGCACCGGCTTCGTCGCCAATTACACGCTGTTCACCACCCTGGCCCAGCGCGGCGACGCCATCGTCTTCGACGAATGGATCCACGCCAGCGCCAAGGAGGGGATCCACGCCTCCCACGCCAGGCGCTACAAGGCGCGCCACAACGACGCGGCCTCGTTCGCCGAGGCCGCCTGGCGGGCGAAGCGGCGGGGCGCGCGGCAGATCTGGATCACGGTCGAGAGCGTCTACAGCATGGACGGCGACCTCGCGCCCCTGCCCGAGCTCGTGGCCCTGGCGGAGGACATGGACGCCATCCTCATCGTCGACGAGGCCCACGCCACCGGCATCTTCGGCGCTCGCGGCCGGGGCTCGAGCGAAGGGATGGAAGGCGAGCGGCTGATCACGCTGCACACCTGCGGCAAGGCCCTGGGCGCCTCCGGCGCGCTGGTCTGCGGCCCGTCCGTGGTGATCGACTACCTGGTCAACGCCGCCCGCCCCTTCATCTATTCGACGGCGCCGCCGCCGCTGGTGGCGGCCGTGGTGAAGCGGGCGCTGGAGCTGGTCGACGAGGAGCCGTGGCGACGGCAACGCCTGCGCGAGCGCGCCGCGTTCTCGAGGGCGAAGCTGCGGGCGGTGCTGGGCGCCATGCAGCCGTTCCCGGACAGCCAGATCCTCCCGGTCGTCCTCGGCGGGGCGGACCGGGCCGTCGCCGCGGCCCAGGCTCTGCAACGCGCGGGCTACGACGTCCGGGCGATCCGGCCGCCGACGGTGCCGGCCGGCACCTCCCGGCTCAGGCTCACCATCAACGCCCTGCACACGGACGAGGAGATCGCCGGGCTCGCCGAGACGCTCGGCCGGACGCTGGGCGCCATGGCGGAGGCCTCGGCGGCATGAGCGTCATCGTCGTCAGCGGCACCGACACCGGCCTCGGCAAGACCGTGTTCGCGGCGATGCTGACCGCGGCGCTCGACGGGGTCTACTGGAAGCCGGTGCAGTCGGGCACCGCCGACGGGACCGACGCCGAGACGGTCGCCCGGCTGGCGGTGCTCCCGCCGGAGCGGATCCTCCCCGAGCGTTACGTGCTGTCCCAGCCGCTGTCGCCGCACCGCGCGGCCGAGCTCGACGGCGTCGAGATCGACCCGGACGCGCTGGTGCTGCCGGAGCCCCTGCCCGACGGCGGCCCGCTCGTCGTAGAGGGCGCGGGCGGGCTGCTCGTCCCGCTCACCCGGCGGACGCTGTTCATCGACGTCTTTGCCCGCTGGGGGGCGCCGGTGGTGCTCTGCGCCCGCACCGCGCTCGGAACCATCAACCACACGCTGCTGTCGGTCGAGGCGCTGAAGGCCCGGGGCGTCCCGCTGCTCGGCATCGCCTTCATCGGCGAAGCGATGCCGGACAGCGAGCGCACCATCGTCGAGTTTTCCGGTGCCCGCAGGCTCGGCCGCCTGCCGTGGCTCGATGAGATCTCCTCGGAGGCTTTGCGCCGGGCCTTCGCCGAGAACTTCGTGCGCGAGGACGTCCTCGGAGGGTCTGCCGATGCCTGAGGGCCTGCCCCCGCCGCCGTCGCCGATCTGGCACCCGTTCACCCAGCACGGCAGCGAGGCGCCGCCGATCCACATCGACCGGGCCGAAGGCGCCTGCCTCTACGCCAGCGACGGCCGCGTCATCATCGACGCGATCTCGTCGTGGTGGGTAAACCCCCACGGCCACGGCCATCCGCGCATCGCCGAGGCGGTGGCCGAACAGGCGGGCAGGCTCGACCAGATCATCTTCGCCGGCTTCACCCACGAACCCGCCGAGCGGCTGGCGGCCAAGCTCCTGGCCATCACCGCACCGGAGCTGGAGTTCGTCTTCTTCTCCGACAGCGGCTCGACAGCGGTCGAGGTGGCGGTGAAGATGGCGGTCGGCTACTGGCACAACTGCGGCCACGTCCGGCCGCGGATCGTCGCCATCGAGGACGGCTACCACGGCGACACCTTCGGCGCCATGTCGGTCGGCCACCGCAGCGTCTTCTCCGCCGCCTACCAGTCGATGCTGTTCCGGGTGGACCACCTGCCCTTCCCCGCGGCCGGCCGCGAGCAGGCAACCATCGACGCCCTCGCGGCGCTGCTGGCGGAAGGCGCGGAGGAGATCGCCGCGTTCATCTTCGAGCCGCTGGTGCTCGGCGCCGGCGGCATGCGGATGTATCCGCCGTGGGTGCTGAGGGCGCTGGCGGACCTCTGCCGCGACCACGGCGTGCTGCTGATCGCCGACGAAGTGATGACCGGGTTCGGCCGCACCGGGACGCTGTTCGCCTGCGAGCAGGCCGGCTTCGTCCCCGACCTCGTCTGCCTGTCCAAGGGGCTCACCGGCGGCGTCGTGCCGATGGGGGCGACGCTGGCGACCCGGGAGATCTACCGCGGCTTCTACGGCCCCGAGCGGGCGACGATGTTCTTCCATTCCAGCTCGTTCACCGGCAACCCGATCGCCTGCGCCGCCGCCCTGGCCTCACTCGAGATCTGGGACGAGGAGCCGGTCTTCGAGCGGATGGCCGCCATCGCCGCTTTCCACCGCCGCCGGCTGCCCGCGTTCGCCGATCACCCGCGGGTCGCCGACGTCCGCCAGGCGGGGACCATCGCCGCGATCGAGCTCTGCGTGCCGGAGGGCGGCTACCTCGCCTCGGTCGGGCAGAGGCTCTATGCCTACTACCTCGCGGAAGGGGTGCTGTTGCGCCCCTTGGGAAACGTCGTGTACGTATTGCCGCCTTACTGCATCTCTGAAACCGAGCTGGAACGGATCTACGATGTCATCGAACGGTCCCTGGACGTTATCGGGAATTGAGCGACAGAGCGCCGATCTGGTCGATCCGGTGCGCCGCCACCTCGCCACCCTGTGCCATCGACCGGAAGAGCATGCGCGGTTCCTGAACACGCTGTCGCTGCTCGAGCACATCGGCAGCCGCAAGATCATGACCAGCCAGACCCACGGGCCGCTCCACTGCGAGACGCTCAAGCATCTGGCCGAGGAGGCCCGCCACGCCTTCTTCTTCAAGCGCACCGCGGAGAAGGTGGCGGGCCGCATGCTCGACTACTCCGACGACGACGCGATGATGCCGTCCTCGGCGCGAATGTATTTCGGCCGCCTCGACGCCACCGTCAGCCGCATGCTCGAAGCCGACGTCTCGGCGGAGGTGCCCTACCTCTACGTCTCGATGATCGTCGAGCTGAGGGCCATCTGGGCCTATCGCCTCTACCACGACGTGCTGAACGAAAGCGGGCTCAACATCTCGCTGAAGGGCCTGCTGGCGGAGGAGGAGCTGCACCTGCCGCAGATGGCCGAGCGGCTGGTGGCCTTGGGCGAGGACCTGGAAACCCGTGTGCCCGAGTTCTCCAGGCTGGAGGACGGCCTGTTCCGCGGCCTGTGGAAGGCGCTCACGAACGTTCCCACCCTGCACTGACGCAACGGGGACATCACTGCGCGGCACGTCGCAGGGGACCCGTGTCCCTGCCCGAAACGAATTGAAGGGCCCTCACCCTCCCGCTCGCGTGGCTCGCGGGCGCGCGCCGCTTCGCGGAGCGCCCCTCTCCCACGGCTTCGCCGCGGGCGAGGGCAAGTTCGGCGGGATCTTGCCGCGCGGCTCCCTCTCCCGCGCGCGGAACGCGCAAGTGGGAGAGGGTCGGGGTGAGGGCCTAACGACGATCCGTTACGAACACAAACATCGGGACGGATGGCGATCGACACTGCTCCCTGCCGAGTGCGGGGACCGCCCGGCAAAAGCTGCGCCGCCTACCTCGTCGCGGTCGCGCCGAGGCAAAGCCAAACCGTAGCAGCGCGGACGTCCGTCAGCCGCGTCCGGCCTCCATGGCGCCAACCAAGAGCCCGATCGCGCATGATCCAGGAAAGCCCCAGCTATGGGCGGGCGCGGCGCTCGGTTCGGGGCGCCGCCGGGGGTGTGGGGTCCTTGCCGGTCCCGTTGGGCTGGTCGCCGTTGGTCTCGGCGAAGAGCTCCTCCACCTCGATCCGGCCCTTGGTGCCGAGCGAGAGGATGCCGAGGCCGATGAACACGAACACGGCGCCGATCAGCCAGACCGTGACCCGCTGCGATGGCGGCAGGGGCTCCGCCAGCATCCTCGCGCCGGCGGCGCCGCCGAATGAGACCGCGGCCCCCGCCGCCCAGTAGACCAGGCGGGGGAGCCGCAGCAAGAAGCGAGGGCGCTGCCGTTCGGGCACCGGCCTACTGGCCGGTGGCGCGCACCAAGGTGATCAGGACCGCGGCGAAGATCGCCGAGGTGATCACGCCGCTGATGCTCGCGCCCAGAGCGTGGGGCATGATGATCGACTCCGGCGCCACCTCCGAGACCGTCTTCTGCGCCACCTTGGCGGTGGTGGGCACGCAACTGACGCCGGCGATGCCGATCACCGGGTTATACTTCCGCCCGGAAGCGAAATAGAGCACGTAGCCGCCGAGCAGGCCGCCGATGGCGGAGAAGGTCAGCGCCACGATGCCGATGATCAGCAAGGTCAGCACCGTCGGGTTGAGGATGGTCTGCGCATCGCACAACACGCCCAGCAGCAGCCCGAGGAAGAACGTCGCGCCGTACAGAACGGTCGTACTGAACAGATCATAGAAGTGGGTGAGCCCGCTTTCGCGAATGATAACGCCGAGGAACAGGGCGAGGAACAGCGGCGCCGCCACCGGGAAGAGCAGGCAGAGCGCGATCACAGCGACCACGGCGAAGACGATCTTCTCTTCCGGAGCGATCTTTCGCGTCTTCTCCAGCGGCATCGGCAGGCCGCGGATGTGCCGAGGCACCATCGCCTTGATCAGGTACGGATAGCCGCCGTAGGTCAGCCCGAGATAGAGATAGCCGACGACGGTGATGGGGACGAAGATCTCGGGCGCCAGCACCAAAGCCGCGAACAGCACCATCGGCCCGTCGGCGCCGCCGATGGTCGCGGTCGCCGCCGCCTGGTTCAGCGGCAGCCCCAGCCAGACGCCGAGGGGGAAGGTGATCAGCGTGCCGAGCTCGGCGCAGATGGCGATGAACATGCTGCGGAACGGCCGGGCCATGACGAAGCCCACGTCCAGCAGCGTGCCGATGCCGAAGAAGACGAGGCAGGCGATCAGGCCGTTGGAGAAGGTGAAGGTGTAGACCGGCTGCAGCCAGTTGATCTGCAGCACGTTCATCAGCGCGTCCGGCTCGCTAGCGAGCGGGTCGAGGAACAGCGTCCCCTGCCGCCCACCCTCGAAGAACAGCACGCCGGCATTCACCGCTACCATGCCGAGCCCCATCGGGATCATCAGCAGCGCCTCGAGCACGCCCTTCTTGCCGAGGTAGATCAGGGCCACACCAAGGAAGATGAGGAAGATCCGGCCGAACATAATCTTCGGCTCGGATTCGGCGAGCGTCGCGATGCCCTGAAACAGCGAAAGAAAATCGACGTCTCCCATGGCGGCCCCCGGCCTCAGGTGATCGACAGCAGGACCTGGCCCGCGTCTACGGCATCGCCTTCCTTCACCGCGACGCTGGACACCGTGCCGTCCTTGTGGGCGGAGACCACGGTCTTCATCTTCATCGCCTCGATGACCGCGACCTTGTCGCCGGTCTTGACGCTGTCGCCCACCTTGACCGCGACCTCGAGGATCACGCCGCCGAGCGGCGCCAGCTTGTCGTTGGCGGTGCCGGCGCCGCCAGCTGGCGCGGCCGGAGCCGACGGAGCGGCCGGAGCCGAGGGCGCCGCCGGCGCGGGCATGCGCGGCATGCCGACGGTCGAGGTCTGGTAGAAGGTGCTGCCGGCGTCCTCGGTAACGTCCTCGACGACGACGTCGTAGGCCTTGCCGTCAACGGTAATCCGCAAATGTCTGGTCATGGCGTGATCCTTGGCATCGTCACGAAAATCAATGGTGGTCGAGGCGCGGGGTGTGCGAGGTCTGGTGCTGGGTTCGGCCGAGCGCCGACCAGGCCGTGCTTCTGCCCGCCTCGCCGATGTGCACCAGGCGGTGCGCGCCGATCACGGCGTACACGGCCGCGGCGACCGCGGCGACGTGGGCGGCGGTCTCGTCTCGCGCCGGCGTCACCGAAATACTTACCGGCGTCGCCGCCGCTGTGGCGCGGGCGCGGGCGTCCTGGCTGCGGGCCAGGACCACGACGATGACGCGGATCAAAACCGCGCAGAGCAAGGCGATGACGGTCATCAGCCCGAAGGCGAAGAACGTCATCCCGATCACGGAGCTCAAGTCCATTGCTGCGTTCCCTCTCCCCTCGGCAATCGGCGCATCTGCCCGCCCTTAGAGCGGGATCAGCCCGTGCTTCTTCGGCGGCCTGGTTTCGCGCTTGCCGAGCAGCTTGCGCAGCGACAGCGAAATCACCGAGCGCGTCGTGCCGGGCTCGATGATGTCGGTGATGTACCCGCGCGACGCAGCGAGGTAGGGCGAGGCGAACTCGGAGCGGTACTCGGCGACGAGCTCGGCGCGGCGCTTCTTCGGGTCCTCCGCCGCCTTGAGCTCGCGGCCGTAGAGGATGTTGACCGCGCCTTCCGCGCCCATCACCGCGATCTCGGCGGTCGGCCAGGCGAAGACCATGTCGGCGCCCAGCTCCTGGCTGCACATGGCGAGGTAAGAGCCGCCGTAGGCCTTGCGGCAGACGATGGTGATCTTAGGCGTCGTCGTGCTGGAGTAGGCGAACAGCATCTTCGCCCCGTGGCGGATGATGCCGCCGCGCTCCTGCTCGATGCCCGGCAGGAAGCCGGGCACGTCGACGAAGGTGACCAGCGGGATGTTGAAGGCGTTGCAGAAGCGGATGAAGCGGGCGCCCTTGTCGGAGGAGTCGATGTCGAGGCAGCCCGCCTTCTCCATGGAGTTGTTGGCGAGGATGCCGACGACGACGCCCTGGATCCGGGCGAAGCCGACCATGATGTTGCGCGCGAAGCCGGCCTGGATCTCCAGGAAGTCGCCGTTGTCCACCACCCGCTGGATGATGGCGTGCATGTCCATCGGCTCCGAAGGGTCAGACTTGACCAGCGCGTCCATTTGCGGGTCGTCCGCGAACGTGATCGACGGCGTCGGCCGGTGCGGCGGGTCCTCGGTGTTGTTGCCGGGGAGGAAGCTGAGCAGCTTGCGGGTGATGGCGATGGCGTCCTGGTCGTCTTCCGCGACGAAGTGCACGTTGCCGCTGACGGTCGCGTGCATCATGGCGCCGCCCACGTCCTCCATGCTCACTTCGCGGCCGGTGACCGACTTGATGACCTGCGGCCCGGTGATGAACAGCTGCGCGTTCTGCCGGGTCATGATGATGAAGTCCATCAGGGCCGGCGAGTAGGCGGCGCCGCCGGCGCACGGCCCGGCGATGATCGCGACCTGCGGGACGACGCCGGACAGCCCGACGTTGCGGTAGAACACCTCGCCGTAGCCGGAGAGGGCGTCGACGCCCTCCTGGATGCGGGCGCCGCCGGAGTCCTTGAAGCCGACGAGGGGGACGCCGTTCTTCAGCGCCAGGTCCATCGCCCAGACGATCTTGCGCGCGTGCATCTTGCCGAGCGTGCCGCCGACGACGGTGAAGTCCTGGCTGAAGGCGGCGACCTCGCGCTCGTCGACGTAACCGGTGCCGACGATGACGCCGTCCGCCGGCAGGTCCTTCTTCTCCATGCCGAAGGCCGTGCAGGTGTGGCGGATGTGGGCGCCGTACTCCTGGAAGGTGTCGGGCTGATACAGGGCCAGCAGCCGCTCGCGCGCCGTCATCAGCCCGCGTTCGTGGCGCTCCTTGGCCTTCTCCGCGCCGCCGGCGGCGAAGATCTTGCTGCGGCGCTCCTTCAGCTTGTCGCGAAGCTTTGCGTCGAGAGGCATGTTCGTTCCCATCCCTGTTGCTTGCACACGAGCGGGAGCTCGACGCTCAACGCCACCCGTGCCGGCGCCGCTTTGCCCGTGTGCGCGTCAGAGGACGCCGCGCCCGGTGCATGCGACCGCCCGTACTCCCAACCAAGAATTCCGTTGACGCGGTTGCTGTTATGGTTCGCGTCGTCGCCGGCCGTGCGGCCCCCGTTGAGCCGGGCGAAAATAGGTCGCAGGTCGCGCGGCTGTCAAAGCAAACCTGTGCCCGGGTCGGGGCCATGCAGCGGCTGCATGGCGGCCTCTCCGATCAGGGCCGCTCGGCGCTGACCTCGTCTCCCCCCGACAGGGGCTCGGCCTCGCCCCGCGGGTCCAGGCCGCCGGCGACCGGCGTCGTGCGCGGCAGCGGCAGGAACCGCACCTGTTCCTGCGCCGGCACCGGGCCGCGCCGGCGCATGCGCCAGACGGCGAAGGTGGCGGTGGCGGCGCCGATCAGCCCGGTGAAGGCGAAGAGCCCGGACGGCCCCATCGCTTCCATCAGCACCGCCGCCCCCGGCGGGCCGAAAGCGGCGCCGACGCCGTAGGCGGTGATCAGCGCCGCGCTCGCCGCCACCACCTGCGCCGGCTCCAGCCGGTCGTTGGCGTGGGCGACGCTCAGCGGATAGAGGGTGAAGCCGACCGCGCCGAGCAGCGGCGCCAGCGCCAGGGCGGCGTAGGCGGACCAGAGGCCGGCCGCCACCAGCCCGGCGCTCACCGCAACCAGGCCCAGGGCGACGGCGACCAGGGCGTGGCGGCGGTCGCAGCGGTCGGACAGCCGGCCCACCGGCCACTGCAGGATCAGCCCGCCGACGATGACGAGGCCCATGAACTGCGCCGTCTCGCCGATGGCGAAGCCGAGGCTGCGGGCATAGACCGGGCCCAGCGCGTAGAAGGCGCCGAGGATCATGCCAGACGACATCGCCCCCGCGGCGCCCAGCGGCGACAGCGCGTAGAGCCGGCGCAGACCGAGCCGCACCCAGGCGCCGGGCGCGGGTGCGGTGATCCGGGTCATCGCCACCGGCACGACGGCCAGCGAGACGAAGGCGGCGCAGAGCATGAACAGCACCATGCCGGAGGGGTCGGGCAGCGGCAGGAGCATCTGCCCGAAGCCCTGGCCGAGGTAGACCGCGATCATGTAGAGCGACAGGATGCGCCCGCGCAGGTCGTTGCTGGCCTGGGCGTTGAGCCAGCTTTCGACGCAGGTGAAGAGCCCGGCGAGGCAGACGCCGCTGACGAAGCGCAGGACGGCCCACGGCAGGGCCGCGGGCATGAGCGGGAAGGCCAGCGTCGCCGCCGACAGGATGGAGGCGAAGCCGGCGAAGGCGCGAATGTGGCCGACACTGCCGATCACCCGGTCGCAGTAACGGGTGCCGATGATGAGGCCGACGAAGTAGGTCCCGCCGACGAGGCCGATGATGAGGCTCGAGGTGCCGGCGTCGTCGAGCCGGAGCGGCACCAGCGTGCCGAGGAGGCCGATGCCGATGAGCAGCAGGAACGTGCTGGCCAGGAGGTGCCAGAAGGTCAGCGCCAGGCGCTTCATCGGCGGACCTCGCCGCCGCTCGGCGAAAAGCCGTTGCCGCGCCCGCAGACGCGATCGATCCTGTCCACCCGGCGGCGCCATCGCCGCGCAATAAGCGCTGACACGACGGGGCGAAGGATGACGGACGCGGCAGGCCCGCTTGTGGGCATCAGGGTTCTCGATCTCAGCAGGGTGCTGGCCGGACCGGTGGCGACCCAGCTCCTCGGCGACCTCGGCGCGGACGTGGTCAAGGTCGAGCGGCCCGGATCCGGCGACGACACCCGCGCCTGGGGCCCGCCGTACCTGAAGGACGCAGCGGGGCAAGAGACGGGCGAAAGCGCCTACTTTCTGAGCTGCAACCGCAACAAGCGCTCATTGACGATCGACCTCGGCAGGCAGGAGGGACAGGAGCTGGTGCGCGCGCTGGCCGCCCGCGCGGACGTCCTGATCGAGAATTTCAAGGTCGGCGACATGGCCCGCTTCGGCCTGGCCTACGCCGACCTCGCGCCGTCGCTGCCGCGCCTCGTCTACTGCTCGATCTCCGGCTTCGGCCAGACCGGGCCCTACGCGGCGCAACCGGGTTACGACTTCATGGTCCAGGGCATGGGCGGGGTGATGAGCATCACCGGCGAGCCCGAGGGCGAGCCGACGAAGGTGGGCGTCGCCGTCGCCGACGTGGTCTGCGGCCTCTACGCCGCCGTCGCCATCCTCGCGGCACTCCGCCACCGCGACGGGAGCGGCCGGGGCCAGCACATCGACCTCGGCCTGCTCGACAGCCAGGTGGCCTGGCTGGTCAACCAGGGCATGAACTACCTGGTCTCGGGGCGGCCGCCGCGCCGGCTGGGCAACGCCCACCCGAACATCGTGCCCTACCAGGTGTTCGCCGCCGCCGACGGCTACGTGATCATCGCGGTGGGCAACGACGGCCAGTTCCGCAAGCTTGCCGCATGCGTCGGGATGCCGGCGTTGGCCGAGGAAGCGGACTACGCCACCAACGCCGCCCGGGTGCGCAACCGCGAGAAGCTGGTCCCCATCCTTGAGGCGCTGGTGCGGGCGAAGGGGCGCGACCACTGGCTCGCGGCCCTCACCGAGGCGGGCGTGCCCTGCGGGCCGGTCAACGACGTCGGCCAGGTGTTCGCCGATCCGCAGGTGCTTTCGCGCGGCATGCGCATCGCCATGGCGCATCCGGCGGCGGGCGGCGACGAGGTGGACCTGATCGGCAACCCGCTGAAGCTGTCCGCCTCGCCGGTCACGTACCGGCGTCCGCCGCCCCTGCTCGGCCAGCACACCGACGAGGTGCTGGGCGAGTGGCTGGGGCTCGGCGCCGACGCCTGCACGGCGCTGCGGGCGCAGCACGTGATCTGACGATCCCTGCGTCGGCGAACGCGCCGTCATCGCCGTTTCACAAAGGAGTCGTTTGACCGGGGCCGTCCAAACCTTCTCAACTTGCCGGTAAAACGGTGTCGAAGCTGACGCACGAGGACGGAGCATGCCCAACGGTACGGTCAAGTGGTTCAACGCCACCAAGGGGTACGGGTTCATTCGCCCCGACGAGGGCGACAAGGACGCGTTCGTTCACATCACCGAGGTCGAGCGCTCGGGCATGGGGACGCTGAGCGAGGGCCAGCGGGTCCGCTTCACGCCCCTGCAGCAGCCGCGCGGGCTGAAGGCGGTCGACCTGATGCCGGACGAGTGACGGGCCAGCCGGACGCCGGTGCTCACAGCGGCAGGCGGACCTCGACCACCCCCGGCTCGTCCATCTTCGTCGTCCGTTTGAAGCGGAAGACCTCGCAGACCTTCAGCATCGGCCGGTTCTCGCGGAGGACGTCGCCGAAAATCTCCTTGATGCCGCGGGCGCGGGCGTAGTCGATGATCCGCCGCATCAGGAGCGGGCCGAGGCCCAGGCCGACCAGGTCGCTGCGCAGCATGATCGCGTACTCGGCCTTCTCGCCGTCCGGGTCGGCGGACAGGTGGACCGCGCCGTAGACCTCGCTCTTGCCCGGCACGCCGCCCTCGGCCAACACCAGCGCCATCTCCCGGTCGTAGTCGATCTGGGTCAGGCGGGCGGCCAGCGGATGGGTCAGAGCCTTCTTCGGCGCGAAGAAGCGCATGCGGATGTCCTCCGGCGACAGCCGGGCGAACAGCCGCTGGAAGGCCGGCTCGTCCTCCGGGCGGACCGGACGGAGGAAGAAGGTCCGGCCGTCGGGAAGGGTGAGCTTCTCTTCGAGCTCCTTCGGATAGGGGCGGATGGCCAGCCTCTTTGCCGGGGCGATCGCGGCTTCGCGGACACGAACCCGGGCGTCCAGCGCGATGACCCCCTTCTCGTCGGCGAGCAGCGGGTTGATGTCGAGCTCCACCACCTCTGCGAAATCGATGACGAACTGGGAGATCTTGATCAGGGTCAGCGCGACGTCGTCGAGCGCCGCCTGGGGTCGGCCGCGGAAGCCGAGGAGCAGCTTGTAGACGTTGGTCCGGGCGATGGCCTCTCGGGCGAGGTGCATGTTGAGCGGCGGCAGCGCCAGCGCCGTGTCGCTGAGGATTTCCGCCGCCGTGCCGCCGTGGCCGAACAGGATCACGGGTCCGAACTGGGGGTCCTCGGTGGCGCCGACGATGAGCTCGAAGGCGTTGGGGCGCTGGATCATAGGCTGGATGGCGAAGCCCTCGATCTCGACCGGGCCGACCCGTTCAGCGATGCGCTGGAGCATGGCCTCCGCGGCGGCGCGCACGGCGTCGGCCGTCGGCAGGTCGAGGGCGACGCCGCCCACGTCCGACTTGTGGGTGATCTCCTTCGACAGGATCTTCAGCGCGGCCGGGAAGCCGAGGCTTTCGGCCATGGCCGCCGCCGCGGCCGGATCGGGGACCGCCCGCGTCGGCACCACCGGGATGGCGTAGGCCTCCAGCACCGCCTTGGCCTCGACCTCGCTCAGCCATTCCCGGCCCTCGGCGAGGGCGCCGGCGATGACCTGCCGGGCCGCCGCCGTGTCGGGGACGAAGTCCTCGGAGACGGACGGCGGCGTTTCGGTGAGTGCCGCCTGGTTGCGGCGATAGTTGACGATGTCGATGAAGGCGCGCACCGCCCGCTCGGGCGTGAAGTACGTGGGGATGTGGTTCTCCGCGAACAGCCGCCTCGCCTCCGCCGCCGCGTCCTCGCCGAGCCAGCTCGTCAGCACCGAGTGGCGCTTGCCGCCGACCGTGGCGATCACCGACCGCGCCGCGTCGCTTCCCGAGGCGATGGCGGTGGGGCAGTTGAGCACCAGGACGGCGTCGGCGTTGGGATCCTCCAGCAGCACCTCCAGCGAGGCCGCGTACCGCTCGCCCGGCGCGTCGCCGATGATGTCCACCGGGTTGCTGCGCGACCAGGTTGCCGGCAGGACCGCGTCGAGCTTGCGCATGGTGTCGGCGGAGAGCTCGGCGAGCTGGCCGCCGTAATCCATCAGCGCGTCCGTCGCCATCACCCCGATGCCGCCGCCGTTCGTCAGGATGGCGAGCCGGTCGCCCTTGACCTTCAGCCCCAGGCCCATGGTTTCGACCGCGCCGAACAGGCCGCCGATGTCGTGGACCCGGAGCATGCCGGCGCGGCGGAAGGCAGCGTCGTAAACGGCGTCGCTGCCGGCCATGGCGCCGGTGTGCGAGGCGACCGCCTTGGCCGCGGCGGGAGAGCGGCCCGACTTGATGACGATCACCGGCTTGAGCCTCGCGGCCGCCCGCGCCGCCGACATGAACTTCCGGGCGTGGGTGATGGCCTCGATGTAGAGCAGGATGCCGCGGACCTCGACCTCGCCGGCAAGGTAGTCGAGGAGGTCGCCGAAATCGACGTCGGCCATGTCGCCCAGCGAGGCGAAGTGGGAGAAGCCGATGGACCGGGCGGTGGCCCAGTCGAGCACGGTGGTGACGATGGCGCCGGACTGGGCGACGAAGGCGAGGTGACCGGCCTTCGGCTGGATGTGGGCGAAGCTGGCGTTGAGCCCGGAGCGCGGGGCCAGCACGCCGATGCAGTTGGGCCCGACGATGCGCAGCGTCGCCGGCTTGGCCGCGGCCAGCATCTCCTGCGCCAGGGCGTGGCCGACGACGTCACCGCCCTCGCCGAAACCCGCGGTGATCACCACCGCGGCCTTGGTGCCGCGGGCGGCCAACGCGGCGATGAGCCCCGGGACCGCCGGCGGCGGCGTCGCGATCACGGCGAGGTCCGGCGCGATCGGCAGCGAGGCCACGTCGGGGTAGGTCAGCACCCCCTCGATGGCCTTGTGGTTGGGATTGACCGGCATGACCGGGCCCTGGAACCCGGAGTGGAACAGGTTGCGGGCGACGACGGCGCCGATGGACCCGGAGCGCTTGCTGGCGCCGATCAGGGCAACGGACGACGGATTGAACAGCGAGTCGAGATTGCGGATGCTCACGACGGGATGATGATCCAAGCGGTTGAGGCGGGGCGGAGGGAGTGCAATTAAAACATTATCCGCAAACGGGGAAAAGAGATGAACCCGTGGCAGGCGTCGCGGGCGGAGCTGTTCGCCGGCGCCAAGCCCGGTACGGGCGGCGCCAACATGGCCGCGGCCTGCCTCGACCGTCACGTGGCGGCGGGGCGCGGCGACCGGCTCGCCTTCCGCTTCCTCCGCCGCGACGGTAGCGTCGAGGACCTGAGCTACGGCGAACTCGCGGCCCTGAGCAGCCGCTTCGCCAACGTGCTTTCCGGCCTCGGCGTGCGGGCGGGCGAGAGCGTCTTCGCCCTGCTGCCCCGGGTGCCGGCGCTCTACGTGGCCGCGCTCGGCTGCCTGAAGGCCCGCGCGGTTTTTTCGGCGTTGTTCGCGAGCTTCGGCCCGGAGCCGGTCCGGGTGCGGCTGGAGCAGGGCCGGGCGCGGGTGCTGATCACGACGCCCGGCCTCTACGAGCGGCGAATCCGGCCGCTGGGCCCTCCGCCGGCCTCGCTCGAGCACGTGATCCTGGTCGACGCGCCGGGGGGGACGAACGACTTCGCCGGCCTTCTCGCTGCCGCCTCCGAAAGCTTCGCCATCCCGCCGACGGCGCCCGAGGACCCGGCGCTCCTGCATTTCACCAGCGGCACCACCGGTGCACCGAAAGGCCTGGTGCACGTCCACGACGCCATCGTCGCCCATCATGCCACCGCCGGCGCGGCGCTGGATCTCCAGGCCGGCGACGTCTACTGGTGCACCGCTGATCCCGGCTGGGTCACGGGGATCTCCTATGGCCTGCTCGCCCCTTTGAGCCGGGGCGCCGCCAGCATCGTCGACGAGGAGGACTTCGACCCGGCGCGCTGGTACGCCATCCTGAGCGGCGAGCGCGTCGCCGTCTGGTACACCGCGCCGACCGCGATCCGGATGCTGATGAAGGCGGGCGCCGATATGGCGCAGGGCGTCGATCTTTCCGCCCTGCGTCATGCCGCCAGCGTCGGCGAGCCGCTGAACGCGGCGGCGGTGCACTGGTCGCGGCAGACGTTCGGCCGGCCGATCCACGACACCTGGTGGCAGAGCGAGACCGGCGCGATCATGATCGCCAATCCGCCGGGCGAGGAGGTTCGCGCCGGATCCATGGGCCGGGCTCTTCCCGGCGTCGAGGCGGCCCTCGTTCGCCGCGAGGGCGACGCCGTCGTCATGGCTGGGCCGGGCGAGGACGGCGAACTCGCGCTGCGCCCCGGCTGGCCGTCGATGTTCCGCGGTTACCTCGCCGACGACGAGGCTTACCGGAAGTGCTTCGCCGGTGGCTGGTACCTAAGCGGCGACTTGGTGCGCCGTGACGCCGACGGCTGGTTCTGGTTCATCGGCCGCGGCGACGACGTCATCCAGTCCGCCGGTCACCGGATCGGCCCGTTCGAGATCGAGAGCGCACTGATGGAGCATCCGGCGGTGGCCGAGGCCGGCGTCATCGGCCGGCCCGACCCGTTGATCGGCGAGGCGGTGAAGGCCTTCGTCGGCCTGCGCGACGGCTTCGCCGCCGACGAGGCGCTGCGCCGCGACCTGCTCGCCTTCGCCCGCCGCCGCCTCGGCGCGGTGATCGCGCCGCGCGAGATCGCCTTCTCGCCGTCGCTGCCGAAAACCCGCAGCGGCAAGATCATGCGCCGGGTGCTGAAGGCCCGTGAGCTCGGGCTGCCGGAGGGCGATCTGTCGGCGCTGGAGCCGGAGCCGGCCGGCGATACGGGGCGAGGCGGCGTAGGCCGTTGTGTCCGGCACGACAAGCTCATATAAAACCGGCGACTTGCAGGGCAGCGGCCGGTCGCCGCCGGCTTGCGCAAAACGAGAACGCAGCGGACCCATGCCGATGAACTACGCTGCCGCGCGGCGCACCATGGTCGAGAACCAGATCCGGACCAACCGGGTGCGCGATCCGCTGGTGGTCGACGCCATGAGCCAGCTGCCGCGCGAGCTGTTCCTGCCCGAGCGGCTGCGCGGCATCGCCTACGCCGACGAGGACATCCCGCTCGGCAACGGCCGCTTCCTCATCGAGCCGCTGGTCGCGGCGCTGCTGTTGCAGACGGCGCAGATCAGGAGCGACGACGTGGTCCTCACCGTCGGCTGCGGCACCGGCTACCTGGCGGCGCTGGCGGCTTCGATGGCCAGCGCGGTCGTCGTCCTCGAGGACGACCCGGACGTCGCCGCGCAGGCGAGCGCCGTCCTCTCCGAGCTCGGCATGAACACCGTCGCCGTGGTCGAAGGGCCGCTGGGCGAGGGCTACGCCAGGCAGGCGCCCTACGACGTCATCATCTTCGGCGGCGCCGTCACCGCGGTGCCCGACGCGGTCGCGGCACAGCTCGCCGACAAGGGCCGGATGATCGCCGTCACCCGCAAGGGCACGCGCGACACCGGCCGGGGCACCCTCTTCATCAAGGCCGCCGGCACGCTCTCGTGCCGGGAGGTCTTCGACGCCGGCATCCCGTTCCTTCCCGGCTTCGAACCGCAGGAAAGCTTTACCTTCTGACGCCACGGCACGGGGACGCGGATCGACGGGAGCCGGCCGTTACGGCTCCGGATCCATGAGGGGATGACGGGACGGCCTGATGCGCCTCCGCTTCGCGTGTTTGTTGAGCTTGCCGCTCTCGGTGGGCTTGTGGCTCCCGGCGGCTCAGGCGCAGACGCTGGAGGAGGCGCTGTCGTCGGCCTACCTCAACAACCCGACCCTCGCGGCCGAGCGGGCGGCGCTGCGCGCCACGGACGAGCGGGTGCCGCAGGCGCTGTCCAACTGGCGGCCGACGCTCGAGGCCTTCGGCGGCGTCGGCAAGCGCACCACCGACACCAACAGGCGGACGACGCTTGGGGGCGGCGGCCGGCAGGACCTGACGCCCAGGTCCTACGGCGCTCAGGTCACCCAGCCGCTGTTCCGGGGCGGGCGGACCATCGCCGAGACCCGCGCCGCCGAGAACGCGGTTCGCGCCGGACGGTCCCGGCTCGACTCGGTCGAGCAGCAGGTGCTGCTCAGCGCGGTCACCGCCTACATGGACGTCTACCGTGACCAGGCCGTCCTCGACCTGCAGATCCGCAACGAGCAGCGCCTCGGCCGGCAGCTGGAGGCGACGCGCGACCGCTTCCAGGTCGGCGAGGTGACGCGCACCGACGTTTTTCAGGCCGAAGCGCGCGTCGCCGGCGCGACCGCCGCGCGGGTCGGCGCCGAAGGCTCCCTGGAGCGCTCCCGCGCCACCTACCGCAACGTCGTCGGCGAGGTTCCGGGCGTGCTGAAGCAGCCGTCCATCCCCCGCGACCTGCCGAACACCCTGGAGCGGGCCGTCACCGCGGCGCAACGGCAGAACCCGGACATCCTCGAGGCGGAGTTTACCGAGCGCGCCTCGCTCGACACCGTCGATCAGATTCGCGGCGAGGGCCTGCCGACCCTCAACCTGCAGGGCACGGCGGAGCGGGGCGAGGACATCACCTTCGAGAACACCCGGACCGATGCCCTGGAGGCGGTGGTGAACCTCGACGTGCCGCTGTACCAGGCCGGCGCCGTCGCGTCCCGGCTGCGCGAGTCGAAGCAGAACGTCGTCGAGAACCGGCGCATCCTCGACCAGCGGCGGCTGGATACGATCGAGGCCGCGACCAGCTCCTGGAACAACCTGCAGACGGCGCGGGCGGCGCTCGCCTCCTTCCGCAAGGCGGTCCAGGCCAACGAGGTCGCCCTAGAGGGCGTCCAGCGCGAGGCCGAGGTCGGTGCCCGCACCGTGCTCGACATCCTCGACGCCGAGCAGGAGCTGGTGAATTCCCAGGTCGATCTGGTGGGTGCCGAGCGCGACGAGATCGTCGCGACCTTCGAGCTGAAGACCGCCGTCGGCGAGCTCAGCGCCCATGAGCTGGCGCTGCCGGTGCCGTACTACGACCCGGCCGTCCACTACGACGACGTGCGCAACCGGTGGTTCGGCAGCGACAGCGTCGGCGGCCTGCGCGACGAGAACTTCCCCCGCAACCGGTAGGCCCGAGCCGCCGTTTTGAAGAAACGGGGTTGCACCGGGGTAGCGGAGCGCCGTTCAACATGACCTTGCTGGGCAGGTAGGCGCATCCGTTCACGGCTTCAGCGCGGCGACGACGCCTTCCAGCGTCTGGATCCGCCGCCGGGTCATGCCGGCGTGGACGTCGGCGCCGATGCGCTGGAAGCCCAGCAGCGCCGTCCGCAGCGTCGCCAGCGCCTCCTCCAGACGGGTCGGGTCCTTCTCCCGCTCGCCCAGCGTCCACAACGCCATGCCCAGGTTCACCCGGGTCAGCGCCAGCTCGCTCGGCGCCCGGTCGCGGGCGCGCACGTCCAGCGAGGCGCGGTAGGCGGCGATCGCCGCCTCCAGCTGGCGGCTGCCCGGCTCGCGCTCGCCCAGGGCCTGCAGCGCCCCGGCCATGGCGTTCTGGGTGGCTGCCCAGCCCAGCGGGTGCCGCTCGCGGGTGCGCACCTCCATCGCCGCCGTGTAGGCTTCGACCGCCTGCTGCAGGCGTTGCGTCCCCTCCTCGCGCTCGCCGAGCGACCGGAGCGCGTTGCCCAGCGCATGCTGGCTCGTGGCCCACTCCAGCGGCAGCCGGTCGCGGCTGAACACCTGCAGCGACGACCGCAGCGCCGCCGCCGCCTGGCCGAGCCGGGTCGTTCCCTCCTCGCGGCGTGCCAGCGCGGTCAACGCCAGTCCGAGGTTCTGCTGGGTCTTGGCCCAGCGGAAGGGCAGATCCTCCCGCGTGTAGACGTCGAGCGCAGCGCGGTGGGCGGCGATGGCCTCCTCCAGATGCCCGGTGCCCTCCTCGCGCTCGCCGAGCGCCGAGAGCGCCGCGCCCAGGCTGCTGTGGGTCTGCGCCCAATCGAGTGGTCGGCGCCCGCGGCTGTACACCCCGAGCGCCGCGCGGTAGGCGGCGACCGCACCTTCCAGCGACGCCGTGCCTTCCTTGTTCTCGGCCTGCATCCTGAGCGCGTCGCCGAGGTTCGTCTGGATCCGTCCCCATTCCAGCGGCAGCCGGTCCCGCCCCAGTGTGGCCGCCGAGCTCCGGAAGGCGGCGACGGCGTCGTCGATCCGGCCCTCGTTGCCGGGCCTGCGGGCCAACGCCAGCATCACGCCGCCGAGGCGGCTTTCCGCCATCGCCCGCTCCAGTGGGAAATGCTCCGGCGCGTAGACCTCGATCGCCGAGCGAAGCGCGGCCACGGCCTCGTCCAGGCGCTCGAGCGCGCCGCTCCGCTCGCCCAGGGCCTGCAACGCCGCGCCGAGGTTCAGTTCCGTGCGCGCCCAGTGCAGCGGCAGCGCCTCGCGGGTCAGGCTCTGCAACGCCTGCTGATGCACCGCCACCGCCTCGTTGAGATGGGCCACGCCCTGCTCGCGCTCGCCGAGCGCCCTGAGGGCGATGCCCAGGTTGTTCTGGGTCACCGCCCAGGAGACCGGCAGCCGCGAGGGGGTGATCGCCTGCAGCGCGCTTCGGTAGGCCGCCACCGCCGCCTCGAGCGTGGCGGCATCGTCACGGCGCAGCCCCAGCGCCCATAGCGTGGCGCCGCGGTTGTTCTCGACGATCGCCCAGTGCAGCGGCAACGCCGACCGGGTGTAGATGTCGCGGGTGGCGTCGTAGGCGGCCAAAGCCTCCTCCAGCGCCGAGGGGCTCTGCTGCATCTCGCCCTGAAGCCTGAGCGCGTTGCCGAGCGCGGTGTGGCCCAGCGCCCAGAGCTCCGGGTCGGCGGCGCGGTCGAGGCCGGCGAGCAGCGCCTTGAACCGATCGACCGCCCGCTCCAGCCAGTCCGGATCGTGGCCGCTGCGGCCGATGCCCATGGCGGCGGTGGCGAGCGTCAGCTGGATGCGCGCCGTTGCCGCGGCGCCGAGGCCGGTTTCGGCCGCCGCGGCCCGTTCGGCTTGCTCGGCCGCCGGCGTCAGCAGGCGGGCCAGCGCATGCGCCTGCTCCTCGGTCGCGGGGTCCATCCAGGCCAGCGCGGTGGCGTGGACGATGGGGGCCAGGTCTTCGCCGAAGTCGGCCGGCAACTCCAGGCTGTCGCCGACGGGGCGGTAGGCGCGAACCTCGCCGAACGGAGTGACCGCGGCGGAGAGGAAGCGCAGCCGCAGCGTCTTGCCGGCATCGACCACGCGGCCCCAGACGAGCACGTCGGCATGCGCCCCGCGGAGCCAGGCGCGGCCGGTTCTGAGCGCCGCCGACAAGGCCTCGACCGGATCGCCACCGTCGTCGTCGCGAAGCGATGCCGAGCGGCGCTCCACCTCGATGCCGGGGAAGCCTCGCAACGCCGCGGCGATGCGCCCGCTCTGGCCGTGGTCGGCGGCGTCGCCGACCAGGTCGGCGACCATCACCTTGAAGCCGGCGTGCGTCGCCTTGGCCGGCGCCGGCCATGGGCCGGCCGCGGCCGTTGCGTCTGCGCCGCCCGAGCCGGCACCGGCGGACCATTGCCCTGCCGCCGCGGTCTCGTCGCCACCCTCGTGGACGCTCATCGGCCCGAGCTCGTCGAAGCGGAACAGGCCGAAGGCGCGGTTGCCGTTGTAGTCGAGGATCCTGAGGTCGTCGGTCTGCTTGACGTCGTGGGCGACGCTTTGGAACCGCGCGCCGTAGCGGCTCCGGGCGAGATCGTAGGGGATCTCCCAGGCCAGGAACTTCTCGATGCCCTTCGACCGGAGTTTGGCGAGGAAGCCGGGATCGGCGGCGTTCTGGTAGGACGTGAGGACGGCGAGCGGGCCGCCCCCGGTAACGAGCAGGATGACCTTCATGGCGTAGCCCCTTGGACGTCAGAACCCGGGTTCTGCCGCTCTCCGGTCCCGCCCCTGCGGCTCGCGCCTAGAAGTCGATGCAGCGACCCTTGCGTTCCCAGTCGCCGAAGCGGGTCGGCTCCGGGCCCTTCGGCCCGCCGACTTCCTCTTCCCCGCCCGCTCCCTCGCTGGCCTCGTGCCTCGTCGCGGCGTCGTTCCTCCCGCGGGCCGTCTCGGCGTGCTCTTCCGTGGCGGCTTCTTTCTTCGCGCTGTCCGCCTGCCCCGGCGCGGGTTCGGTCTTTTTCGTGTCACCGTCGCTCATGAATTTCTTCGTCCGCTCCGATTGGCAGGTGGACTGCGATCCTACTACATTACCGGCGGGCCGCGAAACGGCGGTCTGTCTCACCATTGGAAGAGGTTATGGGCACCGTTCGCACCGCGATCCTGCTTGCCGGCCTGACCGCCCTGTTCATGGCCGTCGGGTTCTTCATCGGCGGCCAGAACGGCATGTTGATCGCGCTCGCCATCGCGATCGCCATGAACGCGTTCTCCTACTGGAATTCCGACAAGATGGTGCTGCGGATGTACGGCGCGCAGCAGGTGGACGCCCGTACCGCGCCGGAGCTCGTCGGCCTGGTCGAGCAGCTCGCCGCCCGGGCGCAGCTGCCGATGCCCAAGGTGTTCATCATCGACTCGGCCCAGCCCAACGCGTTCGCGACCGGTCGCAACCCGGAGAACTCGGCCCTTGCCGCGACCACCGGCCTGATCAGCCAGCTCAGCCACCAGGAGCTGGCGGGCGTCCTCGCCCACGAGCTCGCCCACATCAAGAACCGCGACACCCTGATCATGACCGTAACGGCGACGCTCGCCGGCGCACTCGGCATGCTCGCCAACTTCGGGCTGTTCTTCGGCAACAACCGCGACAATCCGCTGGGCGCCCTCGGCACGATCCTGATGGTGATCCTGGCGCCGCTGGCGGCGATGCTGGTGCAGATGGCGATCTCGCGCGCCCGCGAGTACGGCGCCGACCGCGCCGGCGCCGAGATCTGCGGCCATCCCCAGTGGCTCGCCTCGGCCCTGCAGAAGATCCAGGCGCGCGCCGAGCGCATCGACAACGTCCAGGCCGAGCGCAACCCAGCCACGGCGCATCTCTTCATCATCAACCCGCTCCACGGCCGGTCGGTAGACAGCCTGTTCTCGACCCACCCCAGCACCGAGAACCGCGTCCGCGCCCTGCGCGAGCTGGCGGCCAGGACCGGCCAGTCCGGCCCCTGGGGCTGAGACGGCCGTTCCTCTCCAGCCGGCGCCGCCCAGGACACGCGGGAAGGCGCCGGCGGCGCCCGACCCTCGGGCGCTGGCGCTCGATCTCCTCGGCGAGGTGCTGATCCGCCACCGTCCCGCCGACGAGGCCCTCGACCACGCGGCGGATGCGGCGCGGCTGGAGCCGCGCGACCGGGCGTTCGCGATGACCCTGGTCGCGACCACGCTGCGCCGCCTCGGCCAGATCGACGCCGTCCTCGGCCGCTTCCTGGAGCGGCCGCTGCCGCCGCGGGGCGCCGAGGCGCGGAACCTGCTGCGGCTCGCCGTTTGCCAGCTCGCCTTCCTGCAGACGCCGGCGCACGCGGCCGTGCACACGGCGGTGAGCCTGGCAGCCCGCCGGCGGCCGCTGCGTCCGTACGGCGGCCTCGTCAACGCCGTGTTGCGGCGGGCGTCGG
>Ga0209573_1000772_pt1 | contig 59203 bp, 39 predicted proteins | sample TNRBio252014_DNA_FD_185870 | JGI IMG/M metagenome (GOLD analysis project Ga0209573, IMG submission 185870) | Wastewater treatment Type I Accumulibacter community from EBPR Bioreactor in Madison, WI, USA - TNR Reactor_6/25/2014_ DNA (SPAdes)... | ecosystem: Engineered > Bioreactor > EBPR >...
CCGAGAATGAGCGTATCCGCATGCTTCGCGACCGCCTTTACAAAGGCCTGTCGGACATTGATGAGGTTTATGTCAACGGCGACATGGAGCAGCGTGTTCCGCACAATCTGAACATCAGTTTTGCCTACGTCGAAGGCGAATCACTGCTGATGGCGGTCAAGGATCTGGCGGTGTCGTCCGGGTCGGCCTGCACCTCGGCTTCGCTCGAACCTTCTTACGTGCTGCGAGCTCTCGGCCGCGAGGATGAACTGGCGCACAGTTCGATCCGCTTCACCCTCGGCCGCTTCACTACCGAGGAAGAGGTCGACTACGCGGTCAAGCTGCTGCACGAAAAGATCAGCCGGCTACGCGAGCTTTCGCCGCTGTGGGAAATGGTCCAGGAAGGCGTCGATTTGAGTACGGTCCAGTGGGCCGCCCATTGACAAGGCATATCAGGCATCAAGGAGAATCATCATGGCATACAGCGTAAAAGTTCTGGATCACTATGAGAATCCACGCAACGTCGGTTCGTTTGGCAAGGACGACGAGGGCATCGCCACCGGCATGGTCGGTGCGCCCGCCTGTGGCGACGTCATGAAGCTGCAGATCAAGGTCGGCAAGGGCGGTGTCATCGAAGACGCCAAGTTCAAGACCTACGGCTGCGGTTCGGCGATCGCATCGTCTTCGCTGGTCACCGAGTGGGTCAAGGGCAAGACCATCGAGCAGGCGCTGGACATCAAGAATACGCAGATCGCCGAAGAACTGGCGTTGCCGCCGGTCAAAATCCATTGCTCGATTCTCGCCGAGGACGCGATCAAGGCGGCGGTCGCCGACTACAAGAAAAAGCACGCCGATCAGGCTGCCGTTTGAGATCGCAGCACTGGGCGGAAGCCAGCACAAGCAAGGTCGCAAATGCAAATTACAGCAGGAGGTTTTGATGGCAGTGACGCTTTCTGAAAGAGCCGCCAACCACGTCGCGAATTACATGGTGAAGCGCGGCAAAGGTATCGGTTTGCGTCTTGGCGTACGCACCAGCGGTTGCTCGGGCATGGCCTACAAGCTCGAGTTTGCCGACAGTGCGCAACCGGACGATGTCGAATTTGAATCGCATGGCGTCAGGGTGCTGGTCGATCCGAAGAGCATGCCTTACCTCGACGGCACCGAACTGGACTACGCGCGCGAGGGGCTCAATGAAGGCTTCAAGTTCAACAACCCGAACGTCAAGGACGCTTGCGGCTGTGGCGAGAGTTTCAACGTTTGATTTCCCAGGGCGCGGAGTGGCGGTAGCTCGATGGCTTCGCTGCGTAGACTACCGCTCCTTGCCGGTCTGCCCCGAGCAGCGCCCTGACTGAAAAGCATGGACTTCAACACCGATCATTTCTTGCTGTTCGAACTGCCGGCCAGTTTCCGTCTTGACGTGGCAGTGCTCGACCGGCGCTACCTGGAGATGCAGTCGCGCGTTCACCCCGACCGCTTTGCGAGCGCGGGTGACGCCGAGCGGCGCCTCTCCTTGCAGTGGGCGACACGGGTCAATGAAGCCTATCAGACGCTCAAAAAGCCGCTACCACGCGCCAGATACCTGCTGCACCTGTCAGACCACGACGTCGGCAGCGAGAACAATGTCTTGATGCCGACCGACTTTCTGATCGAACAGATGGAATGGCGCGAGGCGGTTGGCGAAGCGCGCGCGGCGGGCGAGCACCATGAGCTCGAGCATCTCCACCATCGCTTGCAGCACGACATCGCCCAACGTTATGACGAGCTTGCCGCGCTATTCGACGACGCTCACGATCTCGAACAGGCGGCGGATCGCGTCCGGCGCCTGATGTTCATCGAGAAGCTGCTCGTCGAACTCGACGAGGCGATGATCGCCTGCGAAGAGTGAACAGCGAACAGCGAACAGTGAACACGGAACACAGAAGAGTGAATAGCGGCTACTGAACACCAGGCAGCAAGTGCAAGGCAGTCGCGTAGCCTTGGTTTGCCTGGCGTCGTAGAGCTTATTCTCACACCGGTAACAAGTCTCAGGACCTCAATTTCTTCATGGCGCTATTACAGATTGCGGAACCCGGCGAGTCAGCAGCGCCGCACGAGCATCGGCTGGCGGTCGGCATCGACCTCGGGACGACCAATTCACTGGTGGCGACCGTACGCAGTGGTCTGGCCGTCGTCCTTCGCGACGAACTCGGTCGTCCACTGCTGCCCTCGGTGGTCCGCTATCTGCCCGATGGCAGCAGCGAGCTTGGCTACGAGGCGCAGGCGCAGCAAGCGCTCGACCCGCGCAACACCATTGGTTCGGTCAAGCGCTTCATGGGCCGCGGCATTGCCGATATCGCCAATCGCGAGGCCATGCCTTACGTCTTCGAGGACAATTCGGGGATGCTGCGCCTGCATACCGTCGCTGGCGTGAAGAGTCCGGTTGAAGTCTCCGCAGACATCCTGCGTGTTCTGCGCTTGCGTGCCGAAGCGGCGCTGGGCGGCGCGCTGGTTGGCGCGGTGATCACCGTGCCGGCGTACTTTGACGAGGCGCAGCGGCAGGCGACCAAGGACGCGGCGAAACTCGCCGGACTGACGGTGCTGCGCTTGCTCAACGAGCCGACGGCGGCAGCGATCGCCTATGGGCTGGACAATGCCGCGGAGGGTGTCTATGCCGTCTATGACCTTGGCGGTGGCACTTTCGATATTTCGATTCTCAGGCTGTCGCGGGGAATCTTCGAGGTTTTGGCGACCGGCGGTGACTCGGCGCTTGGTGGCGACGATTTCGATCATCGCATCTTCTGCTGGATCATCGAAGCCGCTGATCTCAAGCCCCTCTCGGTCGAGGACGCCAGCATGTTGCTGGCACGGGCACGCGAAGCCAAGGAATACCTGACCGTACACGGCGCGGCGCCAATCAGCGCGCGTCTGACCAGCGGCGAACGGGTTGAGCTGCAGTTGACCACCGGAATCTTCGCCGAGATCAGCCAGACGCTGGTTGCCAAGACCATTCAGCCGGTCAAAAAGGCACTGCGCGACGCCGGCCTGTCGGTCGGTGACGTCAAGGGCGTGGTGATGGTCGGTGGTGCGACGCGCATGCCGCAGGTACAGCGCGCGGTGGGTGAATTCTTCCGGCAGGATCCGCTCAACAATCTCGATCCGGACAAGGTCGTGGCCATTGGTGCGGCAACGCAGGCCAATCTGCTGGCCGGTAACCGTGCCGCCGGTGACGACTGGTTGCTGCTCGATGTGATTCCGCTGTCGCTCGGCCTGGAAACGATGGGTGGCCTGGTCGAGAAGATCATTCCGCGCAATGCGACGATTCCGACGGCGCGCGCGCAGGAATTTACGACTTTCCGCGACGGCCAGACGGCGCTGGCCATTCACGTCGTCCAGGGCGAGCGCGAGTTGGTCAGCGATTGCCGTTCGCTGGCGCGTTTCGAGCTGCGTGGCATCCCGCCGATGGTCGCCGGCTCGGCGCGCATCCGCGTCGCTTTCCAGGTTGATGCCGATGGTCTGCTGGCGGTGAGTGCCCGCGAACAGGCTTCCGGAGTTGAAGCGAGCATCATCGTCAAACCTTCGTACGGCCTTTCCGACGACGAAATCGCCGGCATGCTCAAGGACTCGATGACGCACGTCAAGGACGACGCGCAGCGGCGCGCGCTGAAGGAAACGCAGGTCGACGCGCAGCGCCTGCTGGAAGCGGTGCGCGCGGCGCTCGCCGCCGACCGCGAACTGCTGACGGCCGACGAGTTGGCGCGCGTCGAGGAAGACATCGCCAAGCTCGAGAGCGCAGCGCTCGCCGACAACCGCCGCCAGATCATGCTGGCGATGGACGATCTCGAAGCCGACACCAAGGACTTCGCCGCGCGGCGCATGGACAAATCGATCCGGCGGGCTTTTGCCGGCCGCAACATCAACGAGCTTGACGTCGATTCCGCGGCCAGCACGACGGGAGAAACCGCATGACCCAGATCATTGTCCTGCCGCACGTCGAGCTGTGCCCGGACGGCGCCGTGTTCGACGCCCGGCCAGGCGAATCGCTGTGCCAGAACCTGCTCGAAAACGGCATTGCCGTCGAGCACGCTTGCGAAATGTCCTGCGCCTGTACCACCTGCCACGTCGTTGTTCGGGAAGGTTTCAACGCCCTCGAGCCTTCCGACGAAGTCGAAGACGACCTGCTCGACAAGGCCTGGGGCCTGGAGCCCAATTCACGCTTGTCGTGTCAGGCGATGATCAATGACACGCCGCTGACCATCGAGATTCCGCGCTACTCGATCAACATGACCAAGGAAGGCAAGCGATGAAATGGACCGATATCAATGAGCTGGCCATCGAGCTCGTCGAAGCCCATCCGGAGGTCGATCCGCTGAAGATCAACTTCGTCGACCTGATGAACTGGGTCGTCGCTTTGCCCGGCTTCGAAGACGATACTCGCCACTGTGGCGAAAAAATTCTCGAGGCGATCCAGCAAGCCTGGATCGAGGAGCTGGCATGAAGCCCGACGATAGCGGCGGGCAGCAACGCAACGTCCTCGGTGGCCTGCTCGGCGCGTGCAGCGAGCATCCGATGACCGGTTTTTTTCGCGACGGCTGCTGTAACACCAGCGAGGAAGATTTCGGCAGCCATACCATCTGCGTTGTCGCCACCGCCGACTTCCTCGCCTTCTCCAAGGCCAGTGGTAACGACTTGTCGACGCCGCGCCCGGAGTTCGGATTTGCCGGCCTGCAGCCCGGCGATCGTTGGTGCCTCTGTGCCGCCCGCTGGCAGCAAGCCCTGCTCGCCGGCAAGGCGCCACAGGTGGTTCTCAACGCCACCAACGAAGCCGCGCTGCTGGTCGTCAGCCTCGACGATCTCAAGCCACACGCCATCGACCTGAACTGAAGCGCAGCGCACGAACACCGGCGGACGCCGATGATCCGTGCCCTGGGCGTCGCGTGGGCGGCATGAGCGTTCCTGGCGGATGGCTATCATCGGCATGGGGCAGGTGCGACAATGGCGCCGCCACTTAACGGCTTTGATCGGGCGAACTCCTTTGACGACCCGCCACTCACCGATTGCTACTTCGAGCGCCTCCCTTGACCCCTTTGCAAACCCGCATCTGCCGTGCCCAGCCATGAATATCAGAGTCGCCACCTACAACATCCACAAAGGCGTCACCGGCATTCGTGGTCGGCCCCGTATTCACGACGTGCGGCAGGCCCTGCAGGCGATCGACGCCGACATCGTTTTCCTCCAGGAAGTCCAGGACCGTAACGAGCGCCTGGCACATCACCCCGATCAGCCGCTGGGAACGCAGCTCGAGTATCTTTCGTTCGGCAGCTATGCGCATCGCGCCTACGGCATGAACGCCGTTTACCCGCACGGGCATCACGGCAACGCCATTCTCTCGCGCCACCCCATCGTCGACTTCGTCAACCACGACATCTCCGACCACGTGCTCGAAAAGCGCGGCCTGCTGCACGCCGTGATGCGTGTCGGCCGTGGCCGGGGCAGCGAGGTACATCTGATCTGCCTGCACCTCGGCCTGATCAAACGCAGCCGCGTTCGGCAAGCCACTTTTCTGGCTGACCTGGTGCAGCGCGAAGTCCCGCCGGATGCGCCGCTGATCATTGCCGGTGATTTCAACGATTGGCAGCAGCGTGTCGACGGCCTGCTGCGCAGCCGTCTCGATGTCGAGGAGGTCGCCGTCGCCGCCAGGTCCGCATCACGTGCCAAGACGATGCTCAACTGGCTGCTCACCTGGCGCAGCGACAAGCAGTCGGGCGCCGGCGTCTCGCGGACTTTTCCCAGCTTCGCCCCGTGGCTGACCCTGGACCGCATCTACGTGCGCGGCTTCGAGGTCCTCGACATGCACGTTCCCAACGGCCTGGTGTGGGCGCGTTGCTCGGATCACGCGCCGCTGGTTGCCGAGTTGAAACTCTGAGCGGCCTGCGCCAGTGGGTGGGCGCTGTTTGACTATTGATCGAGGCTGCGCTGGCTCAATCTTTCTGGGCAATTCCCGGTGGCAGCGCCACTTTGGCGATACGTTTCGCCAGCGTATAGATCCTGCGCATCTGATCGACGAAGGACATCTGCATGCGTACCAGATCGAGGTAATCCGGATCGTCGGCGACAAGCCGTGTCGCTTTTCTCTCCAGCAAGCGCTCACTCTGGTCGCGGATGGTGTCCTTCATGATCATCACCGATTCCGCCGCCCGTTGGTCATTGTCGCGAACCGCCTGGACCGCCAGTTCCACAGCCTTCAGCGTGGACGCGAAGAGCGCGACCAATATCGCTTGGGTTTCGCCTTCCGTCGCCGATTTGATGTTGACCTGCTTGCGGGCCAGGGCAACCATATCGGTTTCGATAACGTCCGCCAGGTTCTCCAGATTGTCGGTCGCCACCATCAGCTGTTGCATTTCGGCGCTTTCATGTTCGGTCATGTGGCCGACGCGAATCTTGCCCAGATAGCGAAAAATCTCGGCCTCCAGAATATCGACCTCGTCGTCGCGACGGGCGATATCCTCGATGCGCTCAAGGTCTCGATCCCTGAGTGCCGGCCCGACGTCGCGCAGCATGCCGAGCGTGATCTCGCCAACCCGTCCCAGTTCCAGGCGCACCGCTTGCAGCGCCACCGATGGTGCTTCCAGCGCGCCATCATCGAGGTATTGGGTTTGCACGATTACCCCCGGCGGTAGTGCGCGGTCTGGTACCACCCGCTCGGCCAATTTGGCGAACCAGCCGGTGAAGCCGATGAACAGCACCGTGTTGAGCACGTTGAAAAGCGTGTTCGCATTGGCGATCTGTCGTGGCACTTCGGCTGCCGCTCTGGCTGCGCCCTGTAACTCCGGGCTGGCGGGTGAAACCCACACCGACAGGTCGACCAGTAGCCAGATCACCGGCAACCAGATCAGGGTGCCGATGACATTGAAGGCCACATGCACCACCGAGGCCCGTGTCGCTTCTGCCGACTTGCTGCTCAGGATACCCATGAAGGCCGTCGTCGCGGCGGTGCCGATATTGGCGCCGAGTGCCAGTGCGATGCCGGCCGGCAGCGCCAGCAGGCCTTCACTGGCCATGGCGATGGCGATACCCACCGTCGCCGCCGACGACTGCACGATGGCGGTGAACAGCGCGCCGGCGGCAATCCCCGCGAGCGGGTTTTCGAGTCCTTTGAGGATGGCCAGGAAGGGTTCATAGGTGCGCAGCGGCGTCATGCCGCTACTCATCAGCCCCATGCCGTAGAAGACCAGGCCGAGGCCCATGATCATCATGCCGTAGTACTTCACTTTTTCCCGCTTGGCGCTGAACATCATGAAAAAGCCGATGGCGACCGGACCAAGCGAATAGGCGGAAAGGTTGAAGGCAAGCAGTTGCGCGGTCACGGTGCTGCCGATGTTGGCGCCCATGATCACGCCGACCGATTGCGTCAGAGTCATGAAGCCGGCACTGATGAAGCCGACCACCAGCAGCGTGGTGACCGTCGATGAATTGAGTATGCCGGTCACAAAGGCGCCGGTCAGGGCGCCCGTGAAGCGATTGGTCGTGAGCTTGGCGAGCACCGTTTTCAAGGCCTGGCCAGCGGCTTTCTTCATGCCCTCCGACAACAACTGCAGGCCGCCGAGAAACAGCGCCAGGCCGCCGAAAAGACCCAGGAACAACTGCACCCAGTCCGGGGATTCGGCAACGACATCGGGCTCGACGGCAAATGCCGAGAAGGCGATCGCCAGCAGCAATACCGGGACGCCGATACGCAGCAGGGAGAACTGGAGGTTCGGGAAGGTGGGCGGGGCAGTTGGCAGTGATCTCATCGGTACCCTTTGCATGAACTTGGTGACGGGAAGTCGGTCGCAGAAAAGCTTTGCCGCGACTGCAGAAAGTGCCACGCAGCTTCGCTGTTGCGCAATGGAACAGACAATGGCCGCCGCTGAGTATAGGAGGCGCGCACCAAGGCGGTCAATCGAGCGGCACAGCAGCACTGCCGCAGTCGTACTTGCCTGGCGAAGGCGGCGACACGCAGCGGGCTGATGGCGGCGGCACGCCTCGCCACAGTCTCGGTACCGGCGCGATAGCTGTGGCGTTGCAGCAATTGCGCCCGCGCCGAGGGAAAAGGACCTGGTCGCGCTATGAACTGAAGAGCGTTAGTGGTCATGATGCGGGGTTGTGCACCGCACCAAAAAAAGTGTTATAGTGGTCTCAATTGCTTACCTTATAACGCTTCCCAGAAGCTCCATGTATATCGTAGATGATCCAACCCTGGCGCTGATTGCTCGGTTCTTGGGCGATGTCGCGTCTGAAGCTTACTCTGATGAAGAGTTCTTCAACCGCCAGCTCAGCGCTGTCGAAGCCTACGTCGAGGGCTTTCCCGAGGACGAACGCGACGCACGAGCCCTGGAGTGGATCGAGTCCAACGCCATGCACTATCGCCAGCAGTGGCAGAAGCAGACGGCGATCAGCACCTTGGCGAGTCGACGCTGTCCCGATTGCCCACTGGCCGGTGGTCACCAGGAAAAGCCTTGCGCCATCCACCGCCGCTGGCTGCGGCTCCTCGAGCGCTACGCCGCGGACAAACTCTCTTCACATGAATATGTCGAGATGAGCCTGGCGTTGTTGGCGGCCCACAAGAGCTGGCTGAAAGTGACTCGGCGTCGCGAGCCCGCGGATTCGGCGCGGTCGACGGCCTTGTACGCCAGCTGACTCGCAGGCGCGGAGCGCCGCTTCCCCCCTCAGGCAACACATTTCGCCAAAAAAAATGAGCACAGCTGTGCATTTATCCCTCCTTCTAAAGCGGTGTTGTTGGCGATACTTGCTACATGCGGTCGCTGGCGGAAAGGTGACCGTAGGCGATTAAGGCCTGGTGTAGGCAGCGGGCGCCGGGGTGAAGAGTCAAGCCGCTGGACCATGCAGCCGTTTTCTCGAGCTGAGGAAGGGGCAGGAAAGGAGTCTGGAAATGAAAGTGATGATGGTCGTTGAAGGCGACTGTTGCGGATTGAAGATCGATCCGGAGGATGACGAAGGTAGCGCCTTGCTAGCCGCGTTTGGAATCACGGGTACGTTCTACCGCCGGCTCGGCGGTACACAGGTACCGCTTGCCTTATCAGCAGCGCAACTGAGCGCGAGTTATGAGGGGACGCCGGCGGAAGTCGATTGAGCTGCCGCGCGACCGAGCCAGCGGCCCCTTGCTGGCTTCCTGACTAACGGTCATGACATGTCGAGACACCCCTGATGATGAAAGCCATGACCGTTTTCCCTCTTCCCCTGACCCTTCTCCCGCGAGGGGAGAAGGGAGTTTCGTGAGTCGCTTGCGCGACTTTCACATTAAACTGCGGCCACTGGCTCACCGCCGAGGGCCGCAAGCAGATCGTCGAGCAGTTGTGCGACTTCGCCGCTCATCAGGGTGAAGTCGAGGTCGAAGCGCTCGTCTTCGTTGTCCGCCTGGCCGTCGGCCTGCTCCTTGAGGATGTCGAGGAAGGCCAGTCGTTTGATCTGCAGGTTGTCGTCGAGAACGAAGGAAATGCGGTCGTTCCAGGTCATCGCCAGACGTGTGACCACTTTGCCGGCCTCGATATGCTGCCGGATTTCCTCGCCTTCCAGGCTGTGCTTGACGTAGCGCACGGTCGCTTTTTCGGCGGAGCGCAGTTCGAGATCCTGGTCGAGCGTGAAGCCCGCCGGCGCTTCGCCGCCGGCCACCCAGCCGGTCATTGCCGCCGACGGCGACTGGATGACCTTGAGTACTTTGGCAGGTACGCCGTCGACCGACTTGCGCAGATGTTCGAGCAATTCCTCGGCTTTCGCCGGCGACGCCGAGTCGATCACCAGCCAGCCGTTGCCCCGGTCAATCCAGGCGAAGCTGGTGCGCCCGCGAACAAACGCCCGCGGCAGCAGTTCGAGAGTCATCTCTTCCTGGATTTCACGCATTTCCTTGCGCCCGATGCGGCGCCCTTCGGCCTCTTCGATGGCTTTTGCCTTGTCGCTGGCAAAACGCTTGACGATCGATGCCGGCAGCAGCTTTTCTTCGACACCGAGGGCCAGCAGCCATTGCTGGTTGACCGAATGGATGAGCGCGCCGCCGTCGCGTGGCGCAACCCAGCCGATGCTGCGTGGATCGGTCGCACTGCACTCTTGCAGTGTCAGGCGGGCAAGCTGTTCTTCCAGCGCTGCGGCATCAATGGCCCAGTTCTTGGGGAGGCGGTAGAGATAAAGGTTCTTGAACCACATGGGCGGACTCGAAATCGGAAAAAGGCGGCAATTATAGGCCTGAATCGGCGGCTTCTTGCCAGCTCAACTTTACCCGCCGGCCCGTGAGCGGTAGGTCAGCCGCTTGTCGCCAGGGCGAGGCGGCGAGGAAGCACGGATGCGCGGCAGAGGCAAAGCCAGGCCACGCAGCGCTCGGCTGGCCTCGGTTGCGCGCGGGGGCTGACAACACAGGCTGGTCGCGGTTAGAATGCCGCACTTGCGCCGGCGCTTCGGGCCGGTGTGCTTGCCAAGTGGCTATGCCGGGAGTGCGTTTTTGTGCATGGTCGTGCGTGCGCTTGACTTGGCGACGGGCAGTGCCCAGGTGGCGAAATTGGTAGACGCAGCAGGTTTAGGTCCTGCCGCCGCAAGGTGTGGGGGTTCGATTCCCTTCCTGGGCACCACAAGGCTAGACGCAGCAAGGGTTTCAGGGCGGTCCGTGTAATTTCCCGTGTAAGAGTTGCAGTTATCCACAGGTTTTGGGCTGGTTACGTGGCCCGCTGTAACGATTGACGGATGAGTAGCGCCACGGTTTTGATGTTTCAATGCTCACGCAAGTTGATGGCGTTAATGTGAAAGTCGCGCAAGCGACTCACGAAACTCCCTTCTCCCCTTGCGGGAGAAGGGGTAGGGGAAGAGGGAAACGGTCATGACTTTCATGATTTGGGGTGTCTCCACGTGTCATGACCGTTAATGTGAAAGTCGCGCAAGCGACTCACGAAACTCCCTTCTCCCCTTGCGGGAGAAGGGGCAGGGGAGAAGGGGCAGGGGAGAAGGGGCAGGGGAGAAGGGGCAGGGGAGAAGGGGCAGGGGAAGAGGGGTTTTTGATCGGGTGCATAGGCACCACTAGCAAGTTCTATATGATTCTATCTAAAACAAGATAGACATATATAGACATTGCTAGATATGCCTGGAGCCATCATCCGGCAGCAAACATCAAACCTTGAATGCCTTCATCACCTCGTCCCCCAGGTGGTTGCTCACCTTCACGGCGGTGCGCCCGGACTTCGGCTTGTCGAACGGCCGCGAGGTGTCGCTGTTGAGGGTTGCTGTGCTACTCTGCGCAGCACCCCGCCATAAATCGAGATTTCATGGTCCGTTGCCACCTCGTCGAACTGATGCGCCGCCACCAGCTGAAAACGACCGAGTTGGCGCGGCTGGCGCACGTCAATCGCAGCACGGTGGCTGCATTGACGCGCGATCGGGCGACCCGGGTCGATCTCGCCGCGCTGGAGCGAATCTGCACGGCCCTCGGCTGCGGGCTCGGTGATTTGCTGGAAATCGTTCCGGACGAGCCTCCGCAAAACGACAACCCGCCGACTGCCGGAGCGACCTGAATGCCCATGAGCATCAGTCGCTGGCAGGCCGTCGCCCAGTCGCAGTTCGCCTGGGAGCGCGAGGCACTGGACTGGCTGCGCAAGCAGCTTCCCGATCGCGAGCCCTGGCACGCCTGGACCAACTTCGAATTCATCGACGAGGAGGGCAAGGTCAACGAGGTTGACGCGCTGATCCTCACGCCGGCGGGTCTCTTCCTCATCGAGATCAAGAGCCGGCCCGGCGTCGTCACGGGCGACGCGCACACCTGGCTGTGGGTCACCGACGGTCGTGAACGCGCCTACGACAACCCGCTGATCCTCGCCAACCGCAAGTCGAAGCGACTGGCCAGCCTGTTGCGGCGGCAGCCATCGGTATTCAAGGCGAAGCTGCGCTTGCCCTTTGTCGAGCCGCTGATCTTCCTGTCGGCCACCAGCCTTGACTGCAAACTCGGTGGCACGGCCCGCTCGGGCACCTATCTCCGCGGTCAGCCGGACAGCGAGTCCGATACCGGGATCATCGACGCGCTACAAAACGGAACCGCCAGTGCCCGCGCGATGCAGCTCGGCCGCGTCGATCATCAACACGCCCGCGTGCTCGCCCGGGCCATGGCAGAGGCCGGCATCAGGCCTTCGAACAAGCATCGCAAGGTGGCCGATTACCAGCTCGGCGCGCTGTTGTCGGAAGGAGGCGCCTACCAGGACTGGGAAGGCACGCACACCGCGATGGAGGCCGTGCGCCGGCGTATTCGCGTCTACACGGTCGCTGCTGCCGCCACTGCCGATGCGCGCAAGTCGCTGGTTCGCCAGGCGCAGCGCGAGTTCCAGATTCTCGAAGGCATCGATCACCCCGGCATCGTCAAGGTCAAGGACTACCAGGACAGCGAACTCGGCCCGGCGCTGATCTTCGATCACGACCCCAGGGCCATCCGGCTCGACTTCCTGCTGCGCGAAGGGGGGCAACAGCGAGGCCAACAACTCAACGTAGACCAGCGCCTGCAGATCGTCCGTGACCTGGCCGAGACACTCAAGCATGCCCACCAGAAGCGCCTCTACCACCGCGCCCTGTGCCCGCAGAGCATCCTGGTTCAGGATGTCGCCGGCGCAACGCCACGGCCGCGCATCATGAACTGGCAGACGGGCACGCGCGAGGGCACGCAAGGCAGCGACAGCGTCGATCCGGCGCGGCGCACGGTCGGCGGCACCATGCACGTCGAGGAGTATGTCGAGGACCCCGGCCTGGTCTATCTGGCCCCGGAAACCTCGCAGTCCGAGGCGCAGCACGGCCCCAGCCTGGACGTCTTCAGCCTCGGTGCGATCAGCTATCACGTCTTCTCCGGCCGGCCGCCGGCCAGCTCGGTGCTCGATCTCGCCGAAAAGTTGCGTATTGGCCAGGGCCTGCGCCTGTCGGACGTGCTCGACGGTTGCGGCAAGCAGCTGCAGGAGCTCATCCAGTACAGCACCCATCCCGACGTGATGGGCCGCTACGGCAGCATCGACGAATTCCTGCAGGACCTCGACAAGGTCGTCGATGAACTGACCACCCCGGAGCCCGAGGCCACCGTCGATCCGGCCGATGCCAAACCCGACGAACGCATCGAAGGCGGCTTCACGGTTATCCGCAAAATGGGCCGGGGCTCGTCGGCCGACGTGCTGCTGGTCCGCGAGGACGCCAGAAGCGAAGAGCTGATCCTCAAGGTCGCCCTCGACGCCAGCCTCAATGACCGTCTCAGCGCCGAGGGCGAAGCGCTCGCCAAGCTTCGTCATCCGAACATCGTCGAGTGGCAGCGCACGCTTACCGTCAATGGTCGGACGGCACTGCTCATGCACCAGGCCGGCGAAAAGACCTTGGCATTCGGCATCCGCGAAGAAGCCCGCCCGTCGCTCGACCTGCTGCAACGTTTCGGTGAACAGCTGATTCAGGCGGTCGACTACCTCGACCAGCAAGGCGTCCCCCACCGCGACATCAAGCCCGACAACGTCGGCATGTCGCAGGGCGGCAAGGGGGGCAAGGGGGGCAAGCTGCAACTGGTGTTGTTCGATTTCTCGCTTACCAGCAGCTCGGCCGAAAACATCTCTGCCGGCACGCACCCCTATCTCGACCCCTTCCTCTCGCTGCGCAAACCGGCGCGCTGGGACCTTCAGGCGGAGCGCTTTGCGCTCGCCGTCACCCTGCACGAAATGCTCACCGGTGTGCTGCCGCGCTGGGGCGATGGCAAGACACAGCCGTCGATGCTCGATTGCGAAGCGACGCTGGCCAGCGAGCGTTTCGACCCCTTGTTGCGCGACGCTTTCACCACCTTTTTCGCCAAGGCGCTGAACCGCAATCCGCAGAAGCGCTTCGACAATGCCGAAGAGATGCTGCGCGACTGGCGCCACATTTTCGAGGCGGGCGCGTCGGCAGGCCAGCAGTCGGCTGACCCCTTCGAAGCCGTCGCGCGCCTGGCCACCGCCAGCACCAACATGGCCGAACTGGGCTATAGCGTCGAAGCGCAAAACGTGCTCGAAGCGATGGCCATCCACAACGCGCGCGAGTTGCTGGCCGTCGATCGCGTCCGCTTCCGCTATCTGCGCGGCGTCGGCGATCGCATCCGCAAGGAAATCCGCCTCAAGGCCAAGGCCCTGGCGGCCATCCGGCCGGACCTCGTGCAAGGCCGCCCAACGCTGCACGAGGTCGACGACGATGCGGCCGCGGCCGGCGCCATCAGCGTCAACGAGCTGGCCGCGCAGTTGCTGCCACGTCGCCCGGCCGGCGACGATCGTGTCGAAGAAGCCGCACTGGCCATCTACCTCGGCCTGGAAGAGGTAGATGGTTCGACCCCATGCACCCCATGCACGCCATCGCCCCTGTGGACGCCGCTGGGCGTTGCCGCCAAAGCGCTGGCTATCGACCGCAACGAGCTTTCCGCCGCCTTGCTGAAAGCGCGCGAGCGCTGGCTGAAAACGCCGCAGCTCACCGAACTGCGCAACCACTTCGAAAGCCTGCTTTCCACCCAGGGCGGGGTGATGACGGTACCCGAGCTGGCGTCGGCGCTGCTCGCCATGCGCGGCTGCGCCTCGCAGGACGACGCCGAGCGGATGCGCCTGGCCACCGCCGTCGTTCGCGCCTGTTGCGAAGCCGAAGCCCACCTGGAGCGCCTGCGTTTTCAGGAATTCGAGCACCGCCCCCTGCCGCTGATCGCCGTTTCCGCAGAACTCGCCGAATACGCCCGCCGGCTCGGCGCGTCGGCGGACGCCTGTGCGCAAGCCGAACCCTTGCTGACGCCGCAGCGAGCCCTCGAAACCCTGCAGTCGGTGTCCGCGCCGGAGACCAATCCTGCGCTTTCGGCGCAGCGCCTGTTGCGCCTGGCTACCGCGGCAGCGCAGCGCGCGGCGCTCTCCAGCCGACAGGAAATCTATCCGCGCGGCATGGCTGCTTCTCTGGCCTTGCGCCAGTCGCTCGGCGCGCTGATGGGGGTGCGTTTTCTCAAGCCGAAGGACGTGCAGGATCGCGTCGCCGGCCGTTACCCGGAGGCACAGCCGCTGCCGCGCCGCCCACTCCTCGACACGCTGCTGGCCGACGTCGGCGCGCTGCTGGTGTGGAGCGACGACGCCCCGGCCGGTCCGGGCTACCTGCCCTCGACGCAAGCGCTCGGCCCGTCGGCGGGTACGACCACGCAATACTCCCGCGCCACCACGGCCATGGAACGCGCCTTGCCGGCAGCGGATGCTGGCGCCAACGAGACCTCCGCCGCTGCCATCGAGGCAGAAAAGCTGGAAGAACGCCTCGCCCATGCGCAAAAGGCGGGTGGCCTTCTCGTGCTGACCGTCGAGCCGCGGCTGGCGCACCCTGTCGAAGCCGAATTGCTGCGCCGCTTCGGCCGTCAGCGGCTGAGTTTCGAGGCGCTCATGCTCAAGGCCCTGCGCCAGCAGGCCGCAGTCTTGAAGGTCAATTGGAATGTCGTGCTGATGGCCGACGCCGCCACCCCCGCCCCCGCCAGCAGCGACTGGAGCCGTCTGATGCGCCTGGTGCACAAGGCATTGCCGCAGGTAAAGCAGGCGCTCCTCGAAGCCACCGCCCCGGTGCTGCTGGTCAATTCCGGTCTGCTCGCCCGTTATGACTTGATGCCGCTGATCACCGACCTGCGCGACGAGGTCGGCCGGCCGGGCAAGCTCGCCAGCCTGTGGATGCTGCTGCCGATGGCGGCCACCGGTCTGCCGACCATCGACGATGTCCCCGTACCGGTCATCACTTCCAGCCAGTGGGCGAATGTTCCCGTCGCCTGGGCCAGGAACCTGCATCGTGCACCCTCCGCCGCCGCCGCGGCTTGAACGCAGAAATTGCGCACGAATTGAAGCCCTCCGATGATCGATGCCAAAGTCCTGCTCGCTGACCTGACCCGCCTGCTCAAGCGCCTCGAAGACGACCTGCGCGAACGCGCGCTCAACCCCGCCAGCGAAGTGCCGGAGTTGCGCATCCAGCTTCAGGCCGAGTGGCTGGCGGCGCGTGACGCCGGACGCACGGCCGAGACTTTCGAATCCTGGGCCGGGCAGGTCATCACCCAGGCCGGGGTGCACTGGCTACTGAGCTGCGTGTTTTTGCGCTTCATCGAAGACAACGGGCTGGTGGAGCGGCCATGGATCGGCGGCACGCCGCAGTCGGGCCGGCTGGCCCTGGCACGCGACCGGCATGACGCCTACTTTCGCGAACATCCGCACCAGAACGACCGCGACTATCTGATCGCGTGTTTCAGTGAGGCCGGCGCCTTGCCGGGCCTGCACACTTTCTTCGACGAAACGCACAACCCGGTCTTTCGCCTCGGCATCAGCGGCGATGCCGCGATGGCAGTGATGCAGTTCTGGCAGGAGGTTGCCGCCGATTCCGGGGCGCTGATTCGCGACTTCACCGATCCGGCCTGGAACACCCGCTTTCTTGGCGATCTGTACCAGGATCTGAGCGAGGCCGCGCGCAAGCGTTATGCGCTGCTGCAGACGCCCGAGTTCGTCGAGGAGTTCATCCTCGACCGGACGCTCACCCCGGCGATCAACGAGTTCGGCTATCGCCAGGTGCGCATGATCGATCCCACCTGCGGCTCGGGTCACTTCCTGCTGGGCGGCTTTCATCGCCTGGTCGAGGAGTGGGCAAGCAAGGAGCCCGGCCGCAATCGTCGCGACGTGGCCCAGAAAGCGCTGGATGCGGTGGCCGGCGTTGACCTGAATCCGTTCGCCGTCGCCATCGCGCGTTTCCGCCTGCTGCTGGCCGCATTGCAGGCCAGCGACGTGCGCCGGATGGCCGAGGCGCCGGATTTCAGGATTCATGTCGCCATCGGCGACAGCCTGCTGCACGGTCACCGTTTCGGACTGACCGCCACGACCGAGATGTTCCAGCGATCGAAAGACTTCGCCGAGACCGGCCTGGCGCATGGCTACGCCAGCGAGGACCTGGCGCAGGTGCAGGCCATCCTGGGCCGGCAGTACCACGCGGTGGTGGGGAACCCGCCGTACATTGTCGTCAAGGACGCCGCGCTGAATGCGGCCTATCGGAAGCGGTACGCCAGTTGTCACCGGCAGTATTCGTTGGGCGTGCCGTTCACCGAGCGCTTCTTCGATCTCGCATTGACAGGGCGCGAAGGCCAGGCAGCCGGCTTTGTCGGGCTGATCACCGCCAACTCATTCATGAAACGCGAGTTCGGAAGCAAGCTGATCGAGGAGGCGCTGCCGCGGCTGGACCTGAGCCATGTGGTCGACACTTCGGGCGCGTACATCCCGGGGCACGGCACGCCGACGGTGATTCTGTTCGGCCGGCATCGGACTCCAGTGGGCGATGGCGTGCGCACGGTGATGGGCATCAAGGGCGAGCCCAGTACGCCGGAAGATCCGGCACGCGGGCTGGTGTGGTCGGCGATCGTCGGGCAGATCGACCGGGCAGGATCGGAGAGTGAGTTCGTCAGCGTGGCGAACACAGCGCGGGCGACGTTTGCCAGGCATCCCTGGAGCATTGGAGGCGGCGGTGCTGCCGACTTGCGCGAGCGTCTCGAAAAGCCCAATTTGACGCTAAAGGCCAGTGGCGCAGACCTTGGTTACCTCGTTATCACGGGTGAAGACAACTGCCTGATGCTGCCGATTGGCGCTGTTGACCGACTGGGATTCAAGCACTGCATGCCGATCAGCGAAGGCGACGCGATACGTGATTGGCAGTGCGCGTCTGATCTTTCTGTCTTATGGCCCTATGACCGGCTCGGTGGAGACCTCGAACCTGCTGAGTGCGTCACCCATGTCGATGGACTGTGGGCGTATCGCTCGCCCTTGAAAGAACGTAAGGTGTTTGGCGTCCCGGTGGAGCAGAAGGGGCTTCGGTGGTGGGATTTGCGTGAGGTCTATCGTGCCCGGCTCGATCGGCCGCTAACGATCACCTTCGCCGAAGTCGCCACCCACAACCACTTCGTCCTCGACTGCGGCGGCAAGGTCTTCAAGCAGACGGCGCCGGTCATCAAGCTGCCAGCCGGAGCCAGCGAGGACGAGCACCTGGGGCTGCTCGGGCTGCTCAACTCGTCGGTGGCGTGTTTCTGGCTGCAGCAGGTTTGTCACAACAAGGGCCGCCCTGGCGCAGACGTTGCGGGTGCGGACGAGCGTTACGAGATGCGTTACGCGATCAATGCCAGCAACGTGGCCGAATTCCCGCTGATCGACAAGCGCCCGGTCGATCTCGCCGAAACCCTCGACCACCTCGCGCAGGAACTTGCCGCCAGCAGCCCGGCGGCGCTGCTCGCGTCGTCCTGCCCCGACCAGGAACCCGCCCACGGCCAGGATCGGTCTCATCCTCACCTGGAATAAAGGAGTTTTGACATGCAGGCCATCGAACTCGAAACCACCATCTCGCCTGAGGGCGGCATTGTGCTGCCACCCGACTGCCAGGCGATTTACGGACGCCATGCGCGCCTGATCCTGCTGCTCGACGATGATCCGTCGACCGTCTCGCCCACCCGCGCCGACCGAGCACAGCGTCAGGCGGCACTGCGTCAGGCACTGCTTGCTGTCGCGCAGGCGGGCACTTTCGCCCACATCGATGATGCGTCGGCCTGGCAGCGCGAGGCGCGCGTCGACCGGGCTCTGCCGGGGCGCGAGGACTGAACCATGTGGCTGGCTGACAGCAACATCATTATCCGCGCCACATCAGTCCCCGGCCATCCGCTGCAGGATTGGTTGCTGCAACAGCTTCCCGCGATCTCGGTGGTGACGCGAATCGAGGTGCTTGGTTATCATCGCTTGCGACCCGATGAGGAAATCCTGCTGCGAGCCCTGCTATCCTCGCTCGACGAATATCCGATCACGGCACGAACCGCCGCTCTCGGCATCGCTCTACGACAGCAGCAGAAAATGTCGCTTGGCGATGCCCTGATTGCCGCGACCTGCCTCGAACACGGGCTGCAACTCGCAACGCGCAACGCTGGCGATTTCAACTGGATACCCGGCCTCAGCGTCGACCCTCTGGATTCAATTGCCCCGTGACCCTGCCTACCCGCGCCAGCCTCGACGCCGCCCGTCGCCAGTCCGCCCACCTGCGCCGCCAGATGATCGCCACCCAGGAAGAGCTGGACTGGCGCTGCTACTGGCTCTACGGCCTGCTGCCGGCGGCCGGCGGCGCCGACCCCGCGGCCTACGAGCACCCGACGCCGCCCGAGGTGGCACTCGGCGAGCGCGCCTTCGAGATCGTGCTGGCCCGCCGCATCGCCGCCGGTACAGAGACCACGACCTGGTTCGAGCGCCACGGCTCGATACCCGTCACCGAGATCCCGGTCCGCTGGCCCGAGGACTACCGCCAGGTCGTGCAGCGGCGCATCGACCTGATCGGGAACGACCGCAACATCGGCCTGATCGAGCGCCCGGAGTACAAACGTCGCTGGAACACGCCGGCGTGGGATTTGCTGGAGCAGGCCGCGCTGCGCGACTGGCTGCTGGCCCGCCTGGAGTCTCCTCGCTATTGGCCGCACCTGGACGGCAGCGGCAGCGACGCCACTCCGCAGCTACTGTCCACCAGCCGGCTCGCCGACGCCGCCGGGCGCGACGCCGAGTTCATGCAGCTCGCCGCGCTGTACGCCGGCCATGCCGACTTCGACGTCAATCAGCTCGTCGCCAAACTCGTCGCCGCCGAGTCGGTCCCCTTCCTACCTGTGCTGCGCTACACCGACACCGGCCTGCGCAAACGTGCCCAGTGGGAAGACACCTGGGCCCTGCAGCGCCGCGAAGATGCAGGCGAAGATTTGATCCGCAGCGTCGGCAAGATCCCGGTGCCGCCCAAGTACCAGAGCAGGGACTTCCTGAAGACCGACTTCTGGCGCCTGCGCGGCGGCCTGGACGTGCCCAAGGAGCGCTGGATCAGCTACCCCGGCTGCGAACGTGGCGCCGACGGCAGCCTGCTCATCGCCTGGGCCGGCTGGGACCATCTGCAGCAGGCCACCGCCCTGGCCACCTACTTCATCGACATGAAGGAAAACGAGGGCTGGAGCCGCGAACGCTTGCAGCCCTTGCTCGCCGGCCTGCTCGAACTGGTCCCCTGGCTCAAACAGTGGCACAACGACATGAACCCCGATTTCGGCGCACGCATGGGCGACTATTACGCGAGCTTCGTCACTGACGAGGCGCGAGCACTGCAATTCACGCTCGATGATCTGCGCGCATGGAAGCCGACTGCGTCGTCGATCAAACGTGCCAGAAAGGCCAATCCATGAGCGTCAGCAAACGGGTTGACTATGCAGGCTGTGCCCGCCGGCATTTCGACGATGCGAGCAAACTGCATCAATCGGGGAGCCACGCGAATGCCGGGCAGCTTTATGGTTTCAGCGTCGAGTGTGGTCTGAAGGCACTGCTGATTCAATCGGGTACGCCAGCGGACAAGGAAGGCAGCATCGTGGGAGAGTTCAGGGAGCATCTGCCCCGGCTTGCCCAGATCATCACCGAGATGACGACACTGCCCGACGGGCGTTCAGCAAGCACGCTGCTTGCCGGGGTACCGCATCTTGGCAGGATGCATGACTGGAAAGTCGAGCATCGGTACTGGAAGTTGAGCGCATTGCCACGCCAATCACTGCCCAACTGGGCGGCCGCTGCGCAAGAGATGGTGAGACACCTCGACATCGTCAAACAAGGAGCGCTGTAATGCACACACTCCGCTTCAACCAGGCGCTACGGCAGGCAGCCGAAGCGACTCAGGACGCGCGCTTGCCCACACGCTGGCCAGTGCTGCTGGTACGCGACATTTACGGTCGTCTTCGTTTTGCGGTGGACGCCTGTCGCCCCCACACGCCGGATGACGAAGAGGAACGCGCGGGAGCTGCACCACCTGACGACGAGGTGTATCCGATGGCGGCCTATGGGCTGCTGAAGGAGGCAACGGCGCAACTCCGGCATTACGCCACGGCCGATGACGTGCTGTTCAGGGACGATTTTTTCAATCCGGCAACGCTGTTTCAAAACCCGGATTGGCACGACACACTGGTTCCCGCCTGCGAAGACCCAGACGGCAATCTCCACCCTGAATTGACGGTTCGCCTGCTGGATCGGCAGATCATTGGCCAGGATTGGTTGCATACCACGCACGAACGCGCGCCAGGTGCGCCTCCACGCGTTGTCTTCTACGGACTGAAAGGCGGCGTCGGTCGTTCTACCGCGCTGGCCATGTTGTCTTACAGCTTTGCCCGCGCGGGCAAGAAGGTGCTGCTGCTGGATTTCGACCTCGAATCTCCCGGCTTGTCCAGCCTGCTGCTGCCGGTCGACCGTGTCGCCGGATTCGGTTTGGTGGACTGGTTCATCGAGGATGGCGTTCGACACGGTGACTCGGTGCTGGAAGATCTGGTGGCAGACAGTCCGCTGGCTGAAAACACGACGGGGAGTATCCGCGTAGCTGCGGCCATTGGCCAAGGTGAATCGGCCTACCTGGCGAAACTGGCGCGCGTCTATGCGGACCTTCCCTCGCCGACGGGGCCCGAGCGCTTTGCACAGCGTATGCAACGCCTGGTGCAAGCACTGGAAGCGCGCGAGCGGCCCGATGTTGTTTTGATCGACAGTCGCGCAGGGCTGCACGATCTGGCGGCCATTTCGATCGCGACCCTGGCCGACCTGGCACTGCTTTTTGCCACCAACAGCGAACAGAACTGGCAGGGTTACCGGCAGCTTTTCGCCCACTGGCAACAGCGGCCGGCCGTGCTGCGGGGTGTGCGCGAACGGCTGTGGATGGTACGGGCAATGTTTCCAGAGACCGAGCAGAAAGAGCGCTTCGACGCCTTTCTGGAGCGCTCCTACGACTTGTTCAGTGAGAACCTGTACGACGAAATCGCCCCGACTCAGGCTGAACCCGAGAATGCCTTTGCATACGCTCTGGACAGTGAGGCTGCGCCGCACTTCCCACTGATTGTGCGCTGGAGCGCGAGGTTTATGGAGTTCGACCCCATGGCGTCAGACGCTCGCGGTGGAGTGGGTGATGCAGATATCGATCTGACGTTTGGTCCATTTGCCAAACGTATCGCATCGATCCTTTTCGGGGACTGAGCGTGAGCATGACACCGCAAGACAGGAAAAGTCTGAGGCAAGCCATCGCCGAGGGCTTGCCTCAGGTTGCGCATGCGGGAGCGACCACGCAGCAACCTCCGGCATTGACGTATGTGCCACCCAGCCATGCCAAAGCACTTCATCCGGAGATCTCGGTGGTCGAAGGAATACGAGGTGCCGGCAAGAGCTTCTGGTGGGCGGCGCTGTCCTCAGCTGAGCACCGCAAGTTCGTGGTGAGCGCGTTCCCGGATGCCCATATCGCCCCAAGCACGATTATCCAACAGGGTTTTGGTGACGCAGCGGGTTCGCAAGACGCACCAAGCAAGGACGTGCTCGCCAGCCTGTTCCGACAGTTAAAGAACGCGCGGACAATCTGGCGCGCGGTGGTCGCTCACCAGCTCAAATTCCCCGCCCCATTTCCGCAAACGGCAGCGGACGGTATGGGCGTCTGGGCTGCTCGCACCGCCTGGGTCCATGACCACCCGGAGTCCTTTGACAGCATGCTGCTCGGCGCTGACAACGCACTTCATGGCGAAGGCAAGACCTTGCTCGTGCTGTTCGATGCGCTGGATCGGCTCGCCGAAACCTGGGCTGACATCCGACCCCTGGCACGCGGGCTGCTGCAGGTGGCCCTGGATATGCGCTCCACGCGCGCGGTCCGCCTGAAGCTCTTTGTCCGCCCGGACATGCTGGAGGATAAGGCCATTATCGGTTTCCCCGATGCGTCGAAGCTGCTTGCCCGCCGAGCCAATCTCAATTGGCGCAGGGTGGACCTCTATGCCTTGTTCTATCAATGTGTCGGTAATGCAAGCCAGGGAGGGTCCTTGTTTCGTGACCTGACCGCCACCAGCTTGTCGCTGGAGTGGCAGAAAGCGGACAGCCTGTGGCTCATCCCGAAGGAACTTTGCGGCAACGAGGACTTGCAGGAAAAGCTCTTCGAATCCCTGGCTGGCAAGGCAATGTCGTCTTCACCAACCGGCCTCAAGCGCGGCAAGCCGTATAAATGGGCCGTCAACCATTTGCAGGACGGTCGCGACCAGGTCAGCCCGAGGAGTTTTTGCGAGGCTCTGCGCAAAGCTGCGGAGCTGAGTCTGAGCGATTTCGAGGACCACGAGTTGCCGCTGCACTTCAAGTCGATTCAGGCAGCTGTTCACACCGCTTCACAAGTGCGCGTCGACGAACTGGTGCTCGAAGACTATCCATGGGTGGAGCATGTCATGTCGCCGCTGCGCGGTGAGCTGACCGTGCCCTGCGTTCCGACGGACATCGGCGCGATATGGAAGCGGCATGGTGTTCTGGAAAAGTTGGGCGATGAACTGAACGACGCTGGAAAACTGGTGAAACTGCCGCCCCAACACCTTGCCGAGGGTGTTGACGGCGTGTTGCTCGATCTGGCCGAGCTTGGACTGATCCAGCGGCTGTCTGACGGCCGTATCCAGATGCCCGACGTTTACAGAATTGCATTTGGTCTCGGCCGTCGTGGCGGGGTCAAGCCGTTGAGATGATTATGGTTTGACAGGGAGATCAAAATGACACTCATCAGAGAACTGATTGCGATCCCGGAGCAGGTGCACCAGGGCGACTTCGTCCTGAAACTGGCCGACGGCGTAGCACATGCTGAGGCGACGCTGCGTGACTACGTCGTGACGCCGCAGCTCAACGCCTGCTTCAATGACGCGCTGAACTTCATCAAGCAGTCGGTGCAGGGGGGCAGCAGCAAGGCGGCGTACCTGCATGGCAGCTTCGGCTCCGGCAAGAGCCACTTCATGGCCGTGCTCAACCTGCTGCTCGACAACAACATGTCGGCCCGCTCGCTGCCCGAGCTGGCCAACGTCGTCGCCCAGCACAATGACTGGACGCAGACTCGCAAGTTCCTGCTCGTGCCGTATCACATGATCGGCGCGCGCAGCATGGAGTCGGCGATCCTCGGCGGCTACGCCGAGTTCGTGCGCCAGCGGCATCCCGACGCGCCCATTCCGGGTTTTTATCTGTCGGAGCGCCTGTTCGAGGATGCGCTGCGCATGCGTGGCCGTCTCGGTGACGAGGCCTTCTTCCGTGATCTGAACGCAGGGTCGGACGCCGGCAACGGTGATGACAGCGGCTGGGGCGAGCTGAGTGGCGGCTGGGATGCCACGAGCTTCGAAGCCGCGATGCTTGAGCCACCGAGTGGCGACGACCGCGTGCGCCTGGTCGGCGATCTGATCAGCTGCTACTTCACGGCCATTGCCGACGTTGCCGAGAGCCGCGGCGAAGCCTTCGTGCCGCTCGACGACGGCCTCAGCATCATGAGTCGCCATGCCAGGGCGCTTGGCTACGATGCGGTGATCCTGTTCCTCGATGAACTGATCCTCTGGCTGGCCAGCCGGGCGGCCGATGTCAGCTTCGTCAGTAGCGAGGGCACCAAGCTGGTCAAGCTGGTCGAAGCCGGCAACGCCGATCGGCCGATTCCACTGGTCAGCTTCGTCGCGCGGCAACGCGATCTGCGCGAACTGGTCGGCGAGAACCTCGCCGGCTCGCTGCAACTGCAGTTCAGCGACGTGCTGCGCCACTGGGAGGCGCGCTTCCATCGCATCACGCTCGAAGACCGCAACCTGCCGGCGATTGCCGAGAAGCGGCTGCTCAAACCCTTGTCCGAAGCGGCCCGGCAAACCTTGGGCAATGCCTTCGACGAATTCCAGAAAGTCAGGCCCGAGGTCTGGAATACCTTGCTGACCGAGACCGCGGACAAGGAGATGTTCCGCAAGGTCTACCCCTTCAGCCCGGCACTGGTGCAGACCCTGATTGCCGTATCGGAGGCCTTGCAGCGTGAGCGCACGGCCTTGAAGCTGATGCTGCAACTGCTGGTCGATCGGCGCGATGACCTCGAACTGGGCCAGATCATCCCGGTTGGCGACCTTTTCGATGTGATCGCCGATGGCGACGAGCCGTTCTCGGAAGCGATGCGCATCCATTTCGACAACGCCAAGCGGCTCTACAAACAGAAGCTCTTGCCGCATCTGGAGCGGCAGCATGGCGTGACCTGGGAAAACATTCGTATCGGCGACGCCGACCCGGCCAGGGCCCGAGTGCTGCGCAACGACGCGCGGCTGATCAAGACGCTGCTGCTGAGCGCCCTCGTTCCCGAAGTCGATTCCTTGAAAGCCCTGACAGCGCAGCGTCTGGCCGCACTGAACCACGGCACGATCCGCTCGCCCATTCCCGGCCGGGAAACCCAGGACGTGCTGCGCAAGTGCAAGGAGTGGGCGGCCGACATCGGCGAGATAAAGGTCACCGACGATACCAACTCACTGATCTCGATCCAGGTCACCGGCGTCGACATCGAGCCCATCGTGCGCGGGCCTGCGGCCTCCAGCGATAACCCGGGCAACCGCCGGCGCCGCGTGCGCGAGATGCTGTTCGAGCAACTCGGCGTGACCGACAGCAACGACCTGTTCGCCACCTACACGGTGCTGTGGCGCGGGACCAGGCGCGAAGTCGAGGTGCTGTTCGAGAACGTCCGCGAGCTGTCGGACGAAAAGCTGCGTGGGCGCCCGGGTAGCTGGACGGTGGTCATCGACTTCCCGTTCGACGACTCGACGTTCACCCCGGCAGACGACCTGGCTCGTCTCGGGAAGTATCGCGGCGACGACACGCAGACGCTGGTGTGGATGCCGTCGTTCTTCAGCGCCAAGGCGCAGCATGATCTGGGCCGCCTGGTGGTTTTGGACTACATCCTGACCGGGGAGCGCTTCAACGAGCTGGCTGCCCACCTGGCGCTGGTCGATCGCGCACCGGCGCAGGCGCTGCTGCGCAACCAGCGTGACCAGTTGCAGCAGCGCGTTCGGCAGTATCTCGAGGTCGCCTACGGCATTGCCGGCGACTCGCGCGATGCGGTGGTGAATCCGCTGGCGCCCGAAGATCAGTTTCGCTCGCTCGACCAGACGCTGACGCCGCTGCCGCCGGTGGGGGCGAACCTCAAATCGGCCTTCGAAGCTCTGCTCGACCAGCTCTTCAGGCACCAGTACCCGGCGCATCCGGTCTTCGATGCCGAAGTGAAACCGGCCGCAGTAAAGAAAGTGTGGCCGGAACTGGAGCGTGCCATCGCGACCGCCGACGGGCGCGCGCCGGTCGGCGACCGCGTGCTGCGGCAACTGATTCGCTCGATCGCCGACCCGGTGCAGTTGGGCAAGACCGGTGAGACGCATTTCGTTCTGGGCAACCACTGGCGCTCGCACTTCCTCCGCGAGCAGGCCAAGGAGAGCGCCACAATCACGGTGGGTAATCTGCGCAAGTGGCTGGACCAGCCGCTGGCGATGGGCTTGCCGAGCGAAGCGCAGAACCTGATTATCCTCAGCTTCGCCGGGCAGACCAACCGCAGCTTCGTGCGCGGCAAGGTCCCCTACACGCCGAGCATCGATCAGTTTCCGGACGACCTGGAACTGCGCGAACAGACGCTGCCCGACCCGGGCGACTGGGAAACCGCCTGCAAGCGTGCCGCCGCGCTGTTCGGCCTGACCATCCCGACATCGCGCAACGCGGGCAACGTCGCCAGGCTGGCCGAAGAAATGCAGGCCAGGGCACGTGAAGCACGGGAGTCGATCGGCAGCCTGGTCAAGACGCTGACCGAGAAGTCCGCCTTGTACCCGGCCGCTGGCGACAACCATCGCCTGCAGACGGCCCGTTCCGCGCTGGCCTTGCTTGCCGGCCTGTTGAATGCCGAAAGCGCGGCAGTGGTTACGACCCTTGCCGGGGCAACGATAGACACCTCAGAGGTCGCCATGTGCCGGACACTGGCCAGGGCACGTGAACTGGATGAAGCGGTGCGCACCGGAGCGTGGGACATCTTCGAGGCGATGAAGACGCTCAGCGACGAGCGGCAAACCGCGGCGCGGGCGATTGTCGCCAAGGTGTGCGAGACACTGGCGGCCGACGAGCATGCGATTGGCTTGAAGGCGGCGCTCGACGAGCAGCGTGGCAAGGCCGTGCGCTTGCTGACCGTGACGCCGCAGCCACCACAGCCGCCACAGCCACCGCCTCCACCTCCACCTCCACCGCCGCCGCCGCTCGTGCCGGCGGTGATTGTGCAGGAATCCGCTGCGACTGACCTTGAAAGCACGCAGGCGCTGGCCCTGCTCGACGATCTGCACGCCAAACTCGACAAGGACACAGACCTGCGGCTGTCGATTTCATGGCGGCTCGAAAAGCCGGGGAGCAGCGAGTGAGCGGTGCCAGCGGGCCGCTGTCCTTGCCGCAGATCGAGGCGCAGGCGCTCGCGGTGCTGGAACGTGCGAGCGACGCAAAAGTCATCGCCATCCAGACCAGGACGAAGGCGGCGTGGCCGGACGCCATCAAGCTGTCGGGCCGGCCGTTCCGGCTGTGTTGGTGCGAAAGTCCGTTGATGGCCCGCGAAGCGCTGTCCAGCCTGGAAGAGGTGGCCGACGAGCAGGCCGGGGCAGGGCTCATCCTGCTGACGCCGCTGTCTGCACGCGACCTGGGCGGCGACGTCGTCGCGCGACTGGCCCGTGCGCAGGTCTTTCAGCCCGACGCCTGGGGCATGGTGCAGCAGCTTTTCAAGGCGCGCGAGGTCGACGCGCGACTCGGCCGTTTCCGGTGGATGGCGCAACTGCTCGTCGAGCGCTCCAGCATGGGTGCTTACCCGCCCGTGCCCAACGGTTTCCTCGACATGGACACGGCGTGGCGTCATGTCCTTGGCCGGTGTTTGAGTCTGCAGGCAGCGAAGCCGGATGCGGCAATGCTGCTGCACTGGTCTCTGGGTCCCGACTCGGCCGGGTATTTCGACGATCTGCCCGATCAGGCCAAAGCGCAGATCGCCGCCTGGCTTGGCGATTCGGCCGGAGCGGTAGGCACGCTGGTCATGGGTTGCGTAATGGCTGGCAACACGCAGGATGCCGTCCCGCTCGGACTGGTGTGCGGCGTGCTGTTGTCCGCTCAGGGCGAAGGCGTGCATGAGCTTGCCGCCGCCGCGATACGCCTCGAACGCTTCATGGGGGACAAGCGCATCGGCATTGCCGAGGGGCGCGCGTGGGCGAACGATGCGGCAATGTGCCTGAAGACCTTGACGCCGGCCTTGCGTCACGAGGTGATCGAACGCGCCGAGTGGCTGTTGCGCGAACTGCATGTCGATGTCTACGCGCATCTGAGCGATGTGCTGCCACTCGGCCTGGAACAGCGGCTTGCGCTACTCGCGGATGCGCTCAAGGCCTTCATCGCCGGGCCGGCGACGGCACAACTTCAGGCCATCGAAGGCGCGGCCGATTCGGTAACACGTCATGCCCATGCCGATCCGACAAGCACACGCATGCTGCGCGTGAACATGGCCGTTCGCCTGTGTCGATGGATGATGGCCGAGCGGCCAGACAGCAAAGGTTCGAGCGGGCGTCAGGCAAGCGGCTTCGCCGAGCTCGCGCAAGGCTATGCCCACCAAGGCGCTTTCGTCGATTGGGCACGTTTCAAACTGCTCGGCGGCGACGAGCTGCCGGGCCTTTCTTCAGCCTTTGTTGCCTTGCGCGACGCGGCACGCACAAGAGCCGAGGCGTTCAATCAAAGCTTTGCCAAAGCCCTGCAGGTCTGGAATCGCGAGCCCCGGGCAGAGCCTGCATGCATGCCGGTGGAAGCGATCGTCGAACGCTTCCTCGCCCCGCTGGCAAAGCAAAGCCCGGTGCTATTGCTGGTGGCGGACGGACTGAGTTATCCCATTTTTCGGGAGCTTTTCGAGGACCTGGAGACCCGGGGCTGGGACGAGCAGGTCACGTGCGCGCCGATGACACTGGCGGTCGGCATCGCCGCCTTACCGACGATTACCGAAGTGAGCCGGACTAGCCTGTTGTCGGGTCGCCTGGTGGTCGGCGCAGCAGCGCAGGAGAAGAGCGCGTTCGCGACGCATCCTGCCCTCGTCGGCGCGTCGCGCGCCGGAAGCAGGCCGGTGGTGTTCCACAAGGGCGATCTCTCGGACGCCGAAGGCTTGGCGTCGACGGTTCGCGATGCGATCGCCTCGACGCAGCAGCAGGTGGTGGCCGTCGTCTACAACGCCGTTGACGACCACCTGAGCGGCTCGAACCAGATCCAGGTGCGCTGGACGATCGACGATCTGCGGCTGCTTGGGCCCTTGTTGAGCGAAGCACGCCGAGCGCGGCGGCTGGTGGTGATCACCGCCGACCATGGCCATGTGATCGACGCTGGCACGGTGCAGCGTGGCCAGGGGGAGGGCGATCGCTGGCGGCTGCCGTCGGGTACGCCGGACGCGAGCGAGCTGCTCTTCGAAGGTGGTCGCGTGAAGACGCCCTCCGGCAACGCGGTGCTCTGCACGTGGTCGGAAGGCGTGCGCCACGGAGCCAAAAAGAACGGCTATCACGGCGGGGTATCGGCACAGGAAGTCGTCGTGCCGCTGAGCGTGTTCACACCACGCAACATGGTGCTCAAGGGCTGGCAGGTCGCGGCAGCGCCACAACCGGATTGGTGGGCGCCGCCGGAGGCCGCATTGCCGGCAGGAGGCCCTGAAACGCCGTCGCTCCCGAAGAAGCCGCCGAAAGCGAAACCGCTGGCTGCGCCCACACCACAGATCGACCTGTTCGCTGGGACGCTACCTGCGGCGTCACCCGACACCGCAGTGAACTGGATCGACGCTCTGCAGGCGTCGCCCGCCTACGCGGCGCAGAAAGCGCTGGCGGCGCGCGTGGCGCCGAGCGATGCCGACGTGCGCTCCTTGCTGGAAGCATTGGCGGCTCGTGGTGGAAAGCTTTCCAAAGCAGCACTTGCGCAGCGCCTTGGCATGCCCGCGATGCGCATCAGCGGCTTTGTCAATGCCGCCAGGCGCGTGCTCAACGTCGATCAAGCCGCGGTACTGGTGCTCGACGAGACGGCGGCTACGGTGGAGTTGAACCGGGAATTGTTGGGGCGGCAGTTTCGGGTGGCGGTGCGATGAGGGTGTGCATCACCGTGAACGCGGCCAGCAGACTTCTTCAAACCTCGGTCGATAGCGAGCGGTCAAGGTCTAGGGGCATCGGATGTTCAATCTAATAGTGAGAGGTCGCCCGTGGGCCGACGGGCGGGATTCGTTTCCCGCGGAGCGTGTTTTCGAGTGCACGGAGAAGACTCTAGCGGAGCGGTACAGGCCCGCGGGAGTAATTGACATGGCAGCCTTAGCGCAATTTCCTACTCTCTTTGTCGAAGAAACACACGGCCGAGGAGATCAGGTTGCGCGCGTTGGCGTCCTCTTGAGAGGCCGTATGGTTGGGCGTGAACTAGCGCTTGAGTACGTCTACGACGCCGGCATTCCGCCAATCCCAAATGCGCATTTACAGCAGTTCGCGGGCGAGCTGGGGATCGACGAATCCCAATTCTCTCGGACACACTGGTCGGTTCAGTCCGGCGATCTGTTTAGATCACTCTTGCGGAACCTTCAGCCTCGAAGAAGCATGCCATCGGTCTTTAAGATTCCCGATTCAGAGTCAATCGATAGAACTCTGTTATCGGCCATGATGCCGTTTCATCCAAGTTTCAATGCTGTTTACGAAATGCTACAGCGTACAGCCGAGAAGGTTGGACTTCGCTGTTGTCGTGCTGACGACTTTTGGGAAGATCAGGCCGTTATTCAAGACATAGTCGCACTTATTGATCGTTCGCGCGTGGTCGTATGCGACTGCACGGGGCGAAATCCAAACGTGTTCTATGAGATTGGGATTGCCCACACGCTCGGTCGTGAGGTCATCTTGATCACGCAGTCGACTGAAGATATCCCCTTTGACCTTCGTCACTTGAGGCATGTCCGCTACTTGAACAATGGGGAAGGGTTGGTTCAGCTTAGCGAACGACTTCAGCCGCGCCTTGAGGCTATGGGCTGAACCTTGGGAAAGTGATGGCGCTCACGACGCCGCTCCAGAGGGAGAGGATTTCCGCTGTTTCGCTGGGACTGTTTGGAGTTAAGTCTGCAATGAGGAGTCACAAGTGATCAGTCCGCAACGCCGAGCCGAGGTCATTGAGGCCTTGAGACGCGGCACGGTCCCCAAAGCTGGCCTGGATGCACTGGCCGTGGGCTATGGTCGCCTGCAGGGAACACTCGATGAAGAGTTGGACGCCGTGGCGTCCGGACGTGGAGCCTTCAAGGCTATCCGCGGCGAATACGGCTCGGGGAAAACTTTTTTTGGCCGTTGGCTGCAAGAACGAGCTCGGGCGCGTGGTCTCGCGACCAGTGAGGTGCAAATCTCGGAAACCGAGACACCGCTGCATCGCCTGGAAACGGTGTATCGCCGATTGGTCGAACGCATTGCCACGGCGGACAGCGGCGAAGGTGCGTTCCGGGGCATCGTCGACGGCTGGTTCTATGCGTTGGAGCGCGACGTGCTGGAAGACAGCAGCCTCGACCCGACGGACGAGGTGAGCCTGCTCGCCAGGACCGAGGCGCTAATGGAAGCGAGATTGGCCGGTGTGACCAGGGTGGCGCCGGCTTTTTCAGCCACGCTTCGCGCCTACCGCCGCGCGCTGCAGGCCGGCGACAAGGCCACGGCCGATGGGCTGATGGCCTGGCTCAGCGGCCAGCCCAACGTCGCGGCATCGATTCGGCGCTCGGCTGGTGTGAAGGGCGATATCGATCACTTCGGCGCGACCAACTTCCTGTCCGGCTTGCTGACCATGCTGCGCGACTCGGGCTATGGCGGCCTGCTGCTGGTATTGGACGAAGTCGAGACCCTGCAACGCATGCGCGCCGATACCCGCGAGCGGGGCTTGAATGCCTTGCGCCAGTGGATCGACGAGATCGATGCCGGTCGTTTTCCGGGGCTATATCTCCTGATCACCGGAACCCGGGCCTTCTATGAGGGGGCGCAAGGCGTTCAGCGCCTCGCTCCGCTGGCACAACGACTGCACGTCGATTTCGGTACCGACTCGCGCTTCGACAACCCGCGCGCTGTGCAGGTGCGCCTGCCAGCTTTCGGTCACGACTCGCTGCTCGAAGTGGGACGCAAAGTGCGCGACATCTACGCCGAAGGTGCCGTTGCCGGCGATCGGGTGCATGCTCTGGTCGATGACGCCTATGTCGAGTCCCTGGCCAAGGCTGTCACCGGGAACCTGGGCGGCAGGGTTGGCGTGTCTCCGCGGTTGTTCCTGAAGAAGCTGGTTGCCGACGTGATGGATCGCGTCGATCAGTTCGAGGACTTCGACCCGCGCAAGCACTATGCGCTGACCATCTCTGAGAACGAGATGACAGCGCAGGAACGTGCGTCCGTGGGCGTCAGCTCGGTCGATGACATCGAGTTGTAAGCAGCTGGACGCTCCGGGCGCTTCGGGCGGCAATCAGTGAGCGTGGAAGGCTTTGAGCGCCTGCACGGCGCCTTGCAGTACCACATCGTCAACTCGCTGGGCTGGGCGGGCCTGCGCTCGACGCAGGCCGAGGCGGTAGCACCGATCCTCGAAGGCAAGCATTGCCTGATCCTCGCGCCGACGGCCGGTGGCAAGACCGAGGCGGCAATCCTTCCCGTGCTGTCGTGCATGGCGAGCGAGGAGTGGCCGGGGACCAGCGTTCTGTACGTGTGTCCGATCAAGGCGCTGCTCAACAACCTGGAGTCACGCTTGTCCGGCTATGCCGGCTTCGTCGGCAGGACGGTGCAGGTGTGGCACGGGGACGTCGGGCAGGGAGCTAAGGCGCGGGCCAGGCGCTCGGCGCCGGACATCCTGCTGACCACACCGGAGTCCCTCGAAGGGATGCTGATTTCGACGAAACTGGATCGAGCGTCATGGTTCGGCGGTGTCCGCGTCGTGATCGTCGATGAATTGCATGCCTTTGCCGGTGACGACCGCGGCTGGCACCTGCGCGCAGTGATCAAACGGATCGAGGCTTACGCCAGGCAGCCGATGCAGAGGATCGGCCTGTCGGCGACGGTGGGCAACCCGGATGAACTGCTGGACTGGTTTGCCGGAGCAGGTGAGCGCCAGGTCGTCGGCTCGTCGTCGGTCAGCACGGACGCCGATGTCAGCATCGATCATGTCGGCTCGATGGCCAATGCGGCGACGGTGATCTCACGGCTGCACCGTGGCTCGAAACGTCTGGTTTTCTGTGACAGCCGCGCCAGGGTGGAAGAACTGGGAGTGGCGCTGCGTAGCCTGAACACCCGTACCTTCGTGTCGCATTCGTCCTTGAGTGCGTCCGAGCGGAAGCTTGCCGAAACCGCTTTCGCCGAAGAGCAGGACTGCGTGATCGTCGCCACCAGCACGCTGGAGTTGGGGATCGATGTCGGTGACCTGGACTACGTGATTCAGATCGACTCCCCGAGCACGGTTTCCTCGTTTCTGCAGCGGATGGGGCGCAGCGGCCGGCGCACCGGCAGCCGCCGCAACACCCTGTTCCTGACAACCACTGACGAGGCCTTCCTGCTGGCTTGTGCGATCACCACGCTGTGGCGCGAGAGGTATGTCGAGCACATCAAACCGCCGCCGCTGCCGTGGCACATGGTGGCGCAGCAGATGATGGCGCTGGTGCTCGAATACCCCGGCCTAGCTGCGCACGAAGTGGTCGGCGTGGCGCGAACTCAGTTCCCCGAACTCGATCGGGAAACGGTCGCGACGGTGTTTGCTTTCATGGCGGCCAAAGGCGTCCTGTGCGTCAGTAGCGGCCTCGCGTCGATGGGGCCTGAAGGCGAGAAGCTGTTCGGGCGCGCTCATTTCCTTGACCTGCTGTCGGCGTTTGCGAGCCCGATGACGCTAGCGGCACGCCACGGTTCCAGCGAGCTGGGTCATGTCGATCCGCTGGCGGTTCAGCAGCACGGCCCGACGGTCCTCCTGCTTGGCGGCCGAAGCTGGAAAGTGATTTCAGTTGAGTGGTCCAGGCGCACGGTGTGGGTGGAGCCGAGCGACGAGAAGGGCAAATCGCGCTGGCTCGGGACGTCTCGCTGCCTGGGTTTCGAGGTCTGTCAGGCCATGCGCCGGGTGTTGTTGAAGGAAAGCGATGCGGAGTTGGGCCTGTCGAAGCGGGGCATTCGGCAACTCGCTGAAGTCCGTGAGCTGATCTCCGCGCCAGAGCGCCAGGGATCGCTCCTGCTGGAGCAGCTGCCGTCCGGACGGCAGCGTTGGTGGACATTTGCCGGCGGTGCAGTCAATAGGGCATTGGCGCTGAGACTCGCTGAGCTTGGAAGCATACGGGTGGATGATCTGTGGCTGGAGACAGGCATCGGGGTCCCGGTAACGAAGCTCATGCAGGGTCGAATTGAGCCTGTGGCAGTAGCAGCATTTGCCGCCAGCCTGGCGGTGCGCGCCCAGTTGAAGTTCGCTGCTTGTCTTCCCTCTGACTTGGTGGCCGCAGTTGTTCTAGGTCGCTCGCTCGATGAAGCGAATCTGCAGCGACTCGTGTCAGGAGCGCTCGGTGGCGTGGGTAACGGTCATGACAGTCGAGATACCCCGGATGATGAAAGTCATGACCGTCCCCCTCTTCCCCTGACCCTTCTCCCGCGAGGGGAGAAGGGAGTTTCGTGAGTCGCTTGCGCGCCTTTTCATTAAGGGCACTAGCGTGGGGCTTTCACCAGCATGATCAGGAGAATGGCCATGACCGCGGCCGCCCCTGCCGCAGGCGAGTCCGAGCTTACCTGTGCGAGAGGGCATCAGCGACCTTCGCCCGCTCCAGTTTGTGGAAACCCATGCCGAGGTTGGCCGGGTTGATCTGCAAGTCGAACGCCGTCGTTTTCACAGCCTTCTGTTCGTCGCCGGTCAGGCGCGCCAGGCGGTCGGTGAACGTATCTGCGATGCGGAATTCCATGTCTGCTTTCTTGCCTCGGTTACAGTCCGGCCGTCAGGTCGACGAGGCTCTGTGGCAATACGTCGCGCTCCTGCAATGCCGCCCTGACGCTCTCGCCAATGTCGGGGGCGATGGCCACATACTCGCTGGTCCACCCTTTGAACTTCGGATGCACGGCAAGGAAGCGGTCGGCGCTCTTCTTCAGCGCATCTGCCGAGCCAATCAGACGTTCGGGGTTGCGCTTGCAGGTGCCGAAGCGAATTCGTTGTTCGTCTTCGTTCACCGCCACGAGGTCGATTTCGACGTCGGAGCGATCCCAATAACCACGGATGCGCTCGCTGAGCGCGAAGTCGCCAATACCCAGGCGGCTGCGCTCCTCGTATAGCTGGCCCGCGAGGTCTTCCAGCGCGTAGCCCTCGACGTCGGTCAGACGCCCATCGGCCTGGTCGATCAGGACGTCGATAGGCCAAAAAAGCGACCGCCGAAACGGGCCGCTGCAAGGCCGACAGCCAGGCGCGCAGGAAGTTGTCGCGGATGTAGTAGCGGCCGCTGCGTGCCCGCGCCGGCGAGAAGATCGGCAGGCGCCGCTCGATCATGCGGTAGCGTTCGCTGAGGACTTTCAGATAGCCCCCGACCTGGCGTACCTCGCCGGGACCGGAAAGCTCGACCATCGTCGCTTCGATGTCGGCGTTGGTGCAGCCCGGGTGTCTGGCCAGGTACTGCAACACCATGTCGTAGCGTCCGCGCAGTTCGCGCAGAAACCAGTTGTCGGCTTCGTTGCGCAAGGGTGAGGAACTGGAGAAGAACAGGCTGCGCAGCAAGGGCCGGCGCTCCGCGTTCAGCACCCCCTGCTCGTAGGCGTCGCGATAAAACTTGGGTACACCCTCGAACAGATTCCACAGAAACAGCAGCCGTGAAGGATCGTCGTTGGCGTGGACGCGCAGGATCTCGAGCACCGAGGCGATGTCGAGATGCCCCAACTCGATGGTATCGGTGCTGCGGTTGAACAGCGGTGCATCCCGGTCCTCGAGCACAGCGGTCATTTCGGCGTGCAGCGAGCCGAGCACGATCAGGCCGCCGACGACCTCCGCCGCACGCGCAGCAAGGCGATCGACTTCCGCTTGCAGCAGCGAACAGAAGTCGGCCAATTGTTTGCGGTGGAAATATTGGAACTCATCGAGCGCCACCACGTAACCGGCGCTGGCCAGCCGCCCGATCAGTTGTGCCAGTTCGCCGAGGCTGGAAACCCGCGCGTCGATCCCGAACGTCTCCAGATAGCCGTTGCAGGCGGCTACGACACCTGCAGGGTCGGAATCCGGGATTTGAATGTAGAGCGTTCTGTCGATAGCGGCTGCGCGCAGCGCCTCCTGGATCCGCGCGGTCTTGCCGATACGCCGTCGTCCGGAAATCTGCAGGAAGAACCACCGCCGCCGCTCGAGAATGCGCTGCATCTGTTGCAGCTCGGAGCGGCGGCCATAGAACGACCATGGAGCCATGTCAGTCATGTCGAATGCGTTGCGCGCCTTAATATAAAAGTTTTTACCTTAACCGAAGAACCGCAGCAAACTATTGAATAATAGATAGAAAGAGCTGTTCACGAGAAGTCCAGAGGGCATGGCAGCAAAGCTAGGCCCTGAACACCTTCATCACTTCGTCCCCCAGATGATTGATCACCTTCACCGCGATGCGCCCGGATTTCGGCTTCTCGAACGGCCGTGAGGTGTCGCTGTTCAAGGTAGCCCAGGCCTCCGGGTCGATCTCGGCCTTTAGTGTCGTCTTCAGGGACTTGTAGGGGTCGTTGGCGCCGAGGAAGTAGGCGTGGCGGACGAAGAAGCTTTCTTCGTTGTAGTCGGTGTCGATGAACCAGCAGGCGATGCCGTCGGCGCCATCGCTGACCACTTCGCCGGTTTGCGGCTTGAAGACGTCGACGCCGTTTATTTTCAGTCGCAGCTTGCCGTCGGGCGAATTTTCATCGTCTCGGAGCAGGGTGATGTCCGGCTCGCCGAAAATCACGAAAAGGTTGCCCTGGCCGGTGTTCTTGAGGTCCTCGGCCATGTGCAGGTCGGCGTTCATGCGCGCCTTGAGTACCGGGATACGGCCGAGCTTGCTGAAGTCGGTGGCGTGCGCCTCGTAGTTGAAGGCGCAGGCGATCAGCACGTCGAAGCCGCCATCGCCGGCTTCGCGCGCGGCGGCGACGAGGTCGGCGCGCTGGACGGTGCCGAACTCGGGGCCGATGAAGATCGCCGCGCGCTTGTCGCTGCCGGTTTCGGCGCTGCCTTCCAGGTAGCGGCCTTCGGCGCAGACCAGATCGCCGGGCCAGGGGGTGAGGGCGGTGAAGCTGATCCGCCCCTCCTTGTGCGCCTGCTGCACGCCGGCCGTCTTGAGGTTTTCGAGGACCATCTGCGGGAATGACTGTTTGGCCACGTAGTCGGCGCGATCTTCGTTCAAGCTGTCGATCAGTTCGTCGTCCTCGTCGACGCCGAGGACGCGGTGCGGGCTGAGGCTTTCGACGGTAAAAGGGCCGGCGACGCGGACGGTCTTCCTGTCCTCGTAGGGCTTGTCGTAGAGCGTCTCGAATTCGGCCCTGGCGGCGATCGAAGCGTCGATTTCCTGCTGCCGCGCGATGCGCGCCTGCCACCAGTCGCCGTGCAGCTTCTTGGTCGCGTCCGGCCACCTGGCGTCGGCGTCGCGCGGCAGCTCCCACTCGTGCCAGGATTTCTGCAGCGCCGCGTTCAGCGCCTCGCGCAAGGGCTCCAGCTTCGCCTGCCACTGCTCCCAGATGACGTCGATCTCGGCGTTGTTGGCGATCGACTTGAGCGTGATGTGCGGCACACGCTCATAGACGAAACCGTGGCGGATGTCGCCATGCACCGGTTGAGAACTCGGCGCGGAACGGGTGACCTCGGCTTCCTTGATCTGGCCGGCGCGGGAATCGGCGAGTAGATAGAAGGGATAGCGCGCGCCCATGATGCGAGCGCGCGCCAGCGCCAGCGCTACGCGCGAGGTGTCGATGGTGATCCAGCGGCGGCCCCATTGTTCAGCGACGGTAGCGGTGGTGCCGGAACCGCAGGTTGGGTCGAGCACGAGGTCGCCCGGGTCGGTGGCCATTAGGATGCAGCGCTGAACCAGTTTGATACCGCTTTGAACTACGTAGATCTTCTCGTCGGTAAAGCTACCAGTGCCGGTATCACTCCAAATATTACCAATCGCTTGCGCTCGAAAATCGTCGAGGAAGCGCACGTAGCGAAGACTATTCGTCGCTTGACCAATGCGGTTCGCCTTGATAAGCCGGCTCATACCAAGTTCGCCAGTTTTCCAGTAGCCCTTCCCAGGGCCAAAACTCCGGCCAGAAAAGCGCACCGGAAAATCACCGGGCGGCCTCTGGGATGAGAGATTGTCCAATGCGAAGACATTGGCGGTCTGTCCCAAGGCACGTTCTTCCTCCGTCAAGGGCCGCACCGAACCGTCGCGCTCGCGGACCCACTTATAGACGCCAGACTTATCAGCCTCAAACCCTTTTCCAAGCAACGGATTTCTAAACTTTACAGACGCACGCTGCTTCGAGAACCACAGGAGGAAATCCGCAGTTCCAGCGATCAACTCCGAGCTCTGTCCAGCCGTCTTCATCACGGTGATTTGTCCGCAGCAATTTTCCTCGCCAAACACCTCATCCATCACCGCCCGTACCCGGTGTACATTCTCATCGCCAATCTGCACGAAGATCGATCCCGACTCGGTCAGCAGATCGCGGGCGACCGTCAGCCGATCCCGCAGATAGGTCAGGTAGCTGTGTATCCCGTCGCGCCAAGTGTCACGAAAAGCCTTGACCTGTTCCGGCTCGCGGGTGATGTGGTCGGCCTTGCCGTCCTTGACGTCGCGGCTGGTGGTGCTCCACTGGAAGTTGCTGTTGAACTTGATGCCGTAGGGCGGATCGAGGTAGATGCACTGCACCTTGCCGCGTAGACCCTCGCGCTCGGCCAGGCTGGCCATGACCTGCAGCGAGTCGCCGAGGATCATGCGGTTGGTCCAGTTCTGGTCGTGCTGGTAGAACTCGGTCTTGTCGGTTCCGGTCGGGATACCGTTGAAGTCGGCGAAGAGATCCGGCGTCGTCTGCCCGGCCTCGTGTGCTCGCTCCCTGGTGCTGCGCAGCAGATCGTCAATCAGAACCTTGGGATGCACCTTCTCCTGGATGTACAGCGGCGGCGCGTGGACGACGAGGTCGCTCCAGTCCTGCTGGTCCTTGCCGCGCCAGACGAGTTGCGGGTCCAGGTCGGTATTTCGCGGGTAGCGCACCTGCTTCGGCTGCTGCTGTTCCGCGTCGAGCACGGACTGGTATTCCGCCGTCGGGATGTTCTTGCGCTTTGCCTCGTCGTGCGTGAGCGCTTCGACGGTCTTGTTGTTTGAACTCGTGGCCATGTCTATTGCTTCCCTGTCGCCGCTTGCGCTGTGGCGGACTCGATCATCTTGTTGAACGCGCCTTCTACCCTGGCGGCAAAGTCGGCCTCGATCTGGTACACCTCGGTGAACTCGGCGAAGGCCCAGCGACCGTAGCTGCCGAGGTGGTTCACGCCGGGGACCCAGTAGCTGTCCATGGTCGATTTCTTCTCGACCGCGTCCTCGCGGCGGTAGCCCTTGATCTCGACGACGAGATGCAGCAGGTCGTCGTCACCATGGCCGTCGTCGACCAGTACGATGAAGTCGGGCAGGTACTTGCGCATCGCCGACCCGAAACGGTAGGGCACTTCGAGGCCGAGATTATGGTTCTTGACGTAGGCGCGAACCTTGGCGTGCGCTTCCGCTACGCGGCAGAATTCCCCTTCCCAGTCGCTGTCAAGAACGACCCAGTTGATGTGGCAAGACCGTGAGCTGCTTTCCCAGCGGTCGGTCTTCGAGGTGTTGAAGCGGACGTGCATGGTCGAGCCGGTCGGGTTGTAGGCATCGAGCAGTGCCTTGATCGGGCGCTGGCCGATGAACTGGCGGGTAATCGCGGCGGTGACCTTGTTGCACGCCATGTCGGCGAGTTCCTGGTACATCAGCAGGGCGGGATAGGTGCCGCCCTTGCAGACCAGGTAGCTGTCCAGCCACTGTCGGGTGATCCGTTTGAGCTGGCCGAACAGATGCAGCTTCGGTTCCTCGCCGGGGTCGCGCCACTTGCTGTAGAGAAGCCGCCTGGTCAGCTCGAAGATCAGCGTCGACGTGCGCACATCGCCAAGATGCTGGAGGCTCATGTCGACGCCTTCACCGATGATGCCGGAGTTGCGGGTGATCGACGGGCCGACGAGGTCGGGGCTCAGCGTCAGGAAGGACTCGTCGTTGAACGCGGCGCTCAGTCGTTCCTGGGGTAACTCGACGCGATAGCCTTCGACGCGGGGGAAGCGGACTTCGAGGGCGTCGCGCTCGGGGCGCATCGCCTTGACCTGTACTGTTTGCCGCGGCGGCTGTGGTGGCGCGATGACCGGCTTGGCGGTGAAGTCGAAGGGGATGCCGAAAACATCGGCATACTCGACGTTGAACAGCCCTTCCTCGTTGAGCTCGTAGGATTGTCGGCGCAGCGCGCGACCGATCACCTGCTCGCAGAGAAGCTGTGTGCCAAAGGCACGAATGCCGAGGACGTGGGTGACGGTGTTGGCGTCCCAGCCCTCGGTGAGCATCGACACCGAGACCACGCAGCGGATTGCGCCGCCAAGCTGCCCCGGTTTGCCGACGGTGTTCATCACCTCGCGCAGCAGTTCCTGATCACTGATCTTGTCACCGGCGCGGGCATCGCCCGAGCGCTCGACGATTTCACGGCGGAAGCGTTCGATCTCGTCGGCGGCCATGCCGCGGAAACTGGCGTCGAGTGCGTCGCCCGCTTCGAGCTGCTCGCTGTCGATGAGCAGCGTATTCGGCCGTGCGAGAGGATTGCCGGTGCTGTCGTCGAAATTGCGGAACAGGGGCAGGCGGCCGTTCTCGAGAGCGCTGCTGCCGTCCTCGCGCTGGCGGTGGAAACCGGAGACGTAATCGTAGACCAGCTTGGAAATCGCCGTGTTCTGGCAGACGATGATGAAGCAGGGCGGAACCTTGATGCCACGCTCGTCCCAAAGCCCGAAGGTCTTTTCGTAATGACCGTAGAGCGCTTGCAAGGCGGTCTGCAGGCGCGTCGGCAGCTTCAGTGGGTCGAGCTGCCCACCCTGGCCGCGGCCTTTCTTCGGCATTTCCTTGCCGATGTTCTCCCAGAGGTTGCGGAAGACCGGCATTTCGTCGCCGGGGATGTTCTCGGCGACCGGCACGCGTGGCAGTTTGACGATGCCGCATTCGATGGCGTCCATCAGCGAGAAGTCGCTCATCGTCCATGGGAACAGCGTGCCTTCGACGTAACCCGAGCCGCGCAGGAAGAACGGCGTCGCCGAGAGATCGATGACCCGTGCTGCACCAAGCTTGCGCTTGACCGCCTCGATACCGGAAATCCACAGGCGGGCGGCTTCGTTGTTCTTCTCGGCTTCCTTGCGCTCGTCGCCCTTCAGTTCTTCATCATCGGCGTCTTTCGGTTTCTCGCGGTAGCAGTGGTGCGCTTCGTCGTTGATCACCAGAATGTTCTTCATGCCCATCAACTCGGGCATCACCCGTTGCAGCATCTGGCCTTCGCTTTCGAGCGTCTGCAATTCTTCGCCGCCGCGGCCCTGCAGCAGCTGGCGCCCGCCCTTGGCCAGCTGGACGCGCTCGCGCAGCTTGAAGGCGTGATAGTTGGTGATGACGATCCTGGCACGGCCCATGTCGTCGAGCATGTCGCCTGGCAACAGCTCGCGGTCCTTGTAGTAGCTGTCGGGGTCGTTGGGCTGCAGAACGCGTAGACGGTCCTTGATGGTCAGGCCGGGCGCGCAAATCAGAAAGCCGCGCGTGAAGTTCCTGCTGGCGGGGCGGCGCACCGCGTTGATCGTCTGCCAGGCGAGGAGCATGGCCATCACTGTTGTCTTGCCGGCGCCGGTGGCGAGCTTCAGTGCCAGGCGCAGCAACTCCGGATTGGCGTCCTGGTTGGCCGCCGCGAGATGTTCGAGGATGCCCTTGCCTTGCTTGCTCAGCGGCGCAACTTCGCTGAGCCAGATCGCCGTCTCCGCGGCCTCGACCTGGCAGAAGAATGGCCGAATGCTGCTGAAAGTGTGGTGACGCCAATGCTGCAGCAGGCGCGCGGTCTCCGGCGTCACCTGCCACTGGCCGGGATTGGGCAAGGCGCGCCAGGAATCGACATGCCCGCGCACCTGATTGATGATCGAAGTGGGGTCGTACTGTTGCTGCTTGGTTGACAGTCCCTGGCTGTCTTCGAAGACAAACGCTTCCTGCTTTCCCTTGGCGGCGCTCTTGCGCTTCCTGGGCTGGGGAATCGGCGTAATGAACTGCGCCCGCCTGCGTGTTTCGAGAACCTGCTCGGTCGGTTGCCCGTCTTCGTTCAGTTCCCAATGTCTTGCGGGGCACGCGTAGGGCGAGTTGAGAATCGGGTGGTCGAAGAAGGGGTTGGACATGGTCGCTATCGGTTGTCCTGGCCACGGGCCAGACGGTTTTGTTCTGCCGCATCGATGATCGGTGGGCGCGCGTCAAAAAAGTCCCGATAGGCGCAGCCCTCACTGCAGGTAATGCAGGAAAATCTCCCGGCCGCAGGAGGCTGACCATGGCGATGGAGCACCTTCTCACCTGGCTGCGCTACGTCCTCGACCGTAGGCGAATGTACAGTAACATCCGGCATAATCCAAAAGCAAAAGAAAGCCGAACTCGTCTCGGATGAAGGTTCTCGGCGCCCCTAACGATCATGACAGTCGAGATACCCCGGATGATGATAGTCATGCCCGTCCCCCTCTCACTTGCAGTGCGCATTCCGGCTTGCACGCCGGAATCGTTCGCCGGGCAGCGAGCATGCTCCCTGAATTCCTCGCCTCACCCCCGGCCCTTCTCCCGCAGGGGGGGAAGGGAGGTTCGTGAGTCGCATACGCGACTTTCACATCAAGAATTGGCTCGATCAGGGGCTGAATTCAGGCTATCAGTGCGGCCCGAGCGCCCAGGCTTTTCACCCCCCGTGACGGTGAACCTGGGTCGATGCTGCTCGTTTGGGGATCTCTTGCAGGGCGGGCGACTGCCCGGCGGCGGCGTGGCGTGAACTTGGGCGGGGGGGCGACCTCCGTGGGGCTCGCGTAGGCGCCGACTGATCCTCGCTGTAGGAGTCACGCTGACCGGGAAATCCAAGACCAGAAGGCCAATCTTTGGCTGTGACCGCGAGCACAGGCGCGCGGCGTCCCGCCGAGCACGAACAAATGGCGCGGCGCGACTCGCGGCAGCGGCGACAACGCGTAGGCCGACACTCGCCTGCGCCGGTGCGCCGATTATCCTTCGCTGCGTGGCGTCGGAACCTTGTGCGCAGAGGGTCTTGACGACGCTCGGTGAACCGGCCTTTAATTCCATTGCCTGCAAAATGTCTTTGCACGCACGACCATTAAGGAGACGGCCATGGGCAGCAATCGCATCGACGCCAGCTTCACTTCCGAGCAACGCGAAAAGGCCAAAGCCGCGCTGGCCAGCCTTGCCGAATCCTTGCCTTTCCTGATTGACCTCGGTACTGACGAGCGGATGACGATGCTCAAGTTCGGCGAGAAGAATCGCTCCTTCGTGGTCAAGGCACTGGCCATTGCCGAAGCGCAACCGGAAATACTCCCGAGCAGCTTCCCGCTCGGGGAATTTCGCAGCGATGTCGCGCTGGTCGAGAGCCTTTATCCGCTTCGCCACGCCATCGAAACCCTGTCGCGCCAAGTGGACGACACCTATTTCGCTGCCGGGAGCGAGGCCTACGCCGCCGCCCTGCGGGTTTATCAATACGCCAAGGTGCACAACCTTGTTTCCGGTGCGCTGGAGGAAGCGATTGGCGACCTCGGCCAGCGTTTTGCCCGCAAAGCCCGCCCTGGCACGCCGGACGCCTGAGTCGGTAATTCCAACGATTCCGGCGATTCCGGCGATTCCGGCGATTCCGGCGATTCCAACGATTAACGATTCCAACGATTCCGCGCACCGCAAGCCGCCAGGCGGCCGCTCGGCCGCTCGGCCTGCGGTCGCCGCTCGCCGGGGGGCGGGTGCCGCGGCGAAGGGTCTCCCGCTGAGCGGGGAATGTCGCCTGCTCGAACTCCTTCGATGGACGATCGCCGCGCGAGAATCAGCCTTCGATCTTGAAATATCGCGCTTGGATCCTGGCGATAGAAGCCTGGGTGAAAAAGATCCACGCGTCGGCAAAAATAATCCAGGTTTTCATGGTCGCCATCGGCGCATCGATGGCGACGATAGAACGATCGATGATGCGCATCGATCCCTATCGATGTCGCGCACTGGCCGTTCGCTGCCGGCGATGCAAGGATGGTTGCGGAAAGATGAGTCTTGGAGCAAAAAGTATCCGCCCTGGGTCGCCACGGATGAAGCATGGATCAAAAAGATCGAAGCGTGATCCGCGCTCATGCAACTGTCGATCAATCCGCTACAAACTTCGCCGGCGACGCCCGGCGCTTCTATCAAAAAGACGCAGCAATCGCTGTTGCGCAGCGATTGTTTCATCACGGCGATGAAACGATCGGCGCCGACGCTGAACGGCTCGATTGACGGCGCCCAGCCGTCGGTCAACAGCATTCAAATGAACACCGCCCGGCCCGGCGGCAGGCAGTCCCGCCGGGTCGATCGAAAGCCGCCCCTTGGATGCGCCGTTTGAACGCCGAACGAGGTATTCCAACAGTGTGCTCGCCCCTGCGGCTGCCGAGCAGCAGCACGATCGCAGATGCGTGCGCACGGCAGCTTGAGGCTTCGCCAAGCGACCGTAGCCGTAGCAGACATCCTCAGGCGGGCATGGGTCGCTTGCTGCCGCAGCTTCACATGAAGAGCAGGGCAGAGAAACCACTGCCAGCGGTCAACAGGCGCAGGGCGACGTCGGTCGGCAGTCGGCTACCAACGGACGTTGCGTCTGAAAAAACAGCCGGCGCGAACGCCAGGTAACTGATCTCGAACCAGCCATCCGGTTGCCTTCGGACTCGGGCAGATCCTCGGCCAGAGCGGTCATTGACGGCACACTATGCGGCCGGCCGGTATGGATCCTTTACCGGCCATCCGGTGGCCAAGCACGCCGAACGGCGGCTTCGATCGTTTCGCTACGCCCGGTTCCGACCCCAAGCCGTCGGTCAGCTTTCTCCAAACCGGCCAGTCAGCCAGGTCCAGATTCTGCGAACTGGGCTGCTCCGAAGCGGCCCTTGGCGACCGCAACCTACCGGCCACGAAGAGACGGTCGGTAACTCGCTCGAAAGCAGTCATTGAAGCCGCCTGGGTGTATGCTATCGACCTAGCCTGAGAAGTGCGGCCTTTGACGAGTTTTTGTCCTCTATAGAATCAGCACTCATAGCGCGCACAGCCTGCTGCGGTAAGGCTTCCACGTTCCGCTCGACGTCAATTTCTGGAGCAGGCGCAGATGCTACGCAGCTAAACTGTCGCCATAAAACAAGCTTAGGCATCACCAATAACTCGCGAGGGCCACTATGCGTGACCGCAACTATCTCTTCAACAATGCTGATTGGCACTCAGTAGATCAACATCAGCGAAAAGAACTAGCCAAAGAAATAGACGGCATCAACGGTGACAGATTGCTTAATACCTCCGTTGACGATTTGTGTGACTACTTCGATGCAAAATACAAAGTTAATATCCCCGTTCTAATGCCGGAAAACATCGTCGCAGGTCAACAAAAAACTAAGATAGATGTGAGCGGAGACCCGAGGCGATATTTCAGAAACCCAGGACAACCGTTCTATGTAAACGGAACAACAATTGAAATTTCAGTACCGTTCGACGGTGACGACGAAGCATTTAAAATACAGCCTACCAGCGTCACAATGAACCCTCCTCGGGCAGATATCAAGAACAAGAATCTCATCATAAAGATAGAAGGCACAGATCTGTCTGGCGAGCAGGTTCGCAGCGAAGTAAATAGAACTATCTCGGACATAGAGGGCTATCTGGTTACGTTACGTTCCAACGCGCAAGGCTTGAACGCACAGATTCGCTCCCTCGCTCGTGCGGCAATTGAGCAGCGGCGAGGTAAGTTGTTAAAGGATCGGAACCTCCTTGGCGACCTTGGTTTCAAGATCAAAGAACGAAATAGTCAGTCCCGCACTTACACTGCACCAGAGGTACGGCGAAAGCTATCCCCGGCGCTTCCCCCTGCAAGCAGCACCCCATTCAAGCCTGAACCAACGCTAGAAACTGCCGATTATGACCATATTTTGAGTATCATTCAAAGCATGGTTAACGTAATGGAAAGAAGTCCTTCGGCATTCAAATCGATGGACGAAGAGTCCCTTCGATCTCACTTCCTTGTCCAGCTTAACGGCCACTACGAAGGGCAAGCAACCGGCGAGACTTTCAACTATCAAGGTAAGACCGATATCCTTATTCGCTCAGCGGGAAAGAATATATTCATTGCAGAGTGTAAGTTTTGGTCTGGCCTCAAGAAGCTAATCGAGACCATAGACCAGCTGCTCGGCTACAGTTCGTGGCGAGACACCAAAGTTGCTGTCATCGTATTTAATCGCAACAAAGACTTCTCGAAGGTTTTGGAGTCGATACAATTGGCAACTAAAGAACACAGCAACTTCAAACGCCAAATCGCAACCACCTCGGAAACCATGTTTCGTTATGTCTTTGCTCACCGTGATGATTCAAACCGGGAACTGCTACTTACCATTATGGCATTCGATGTTCCAGCTTAGTTTCGAGACGGCGCCCAAACGCGCAGTCGGGCGGACACGCGCGAAAAGCCGCGCAGTTCTCTCATTACGTTAGCCATCTCAAAATGCCAGCTATCTACTATCGCGCCTCCAAATTCGGCCCACATTGGGGAGCCGAGCTTCGCGGAACGCACAGGCTGTCTGTAACTTGGGCAGAGTTGGTCTGGGCCGCAGTTACCGTCGGCAAACCCGGCGTAGCTTACCTCCTTGCGCATGGTTGGCATTCCGCCAGTGACATAATCGTCAGATCTCACACCGTTTATGCGAGTCTTCGCCAATCGGGTGGTCGTATCGAGAAAAGCACCCTCTACGAATCGCTGGATCCCACCGAAAAAGGCGCGACCTCATACTTTGTCGGAATGATGGCAGCAAAGATTATTGCAGCCCGCCTGCTTGACACACCTTGGTTATTTCATTTGTCGATGTTTCGACAAACCGGAGGCACTCTGCAGTTGCACTCGAAGTCTGAACCCGATCTTGTCGGTCTGAACAGCCACGGAAATTGGATAATTTTGGAGGCGAAAGGGAGGACGCATCGCTCTGATAAAAAAGCGATGGCTAAAGGCAAGGCTCAGACTCGACAACTGCGAAGGGTCAACGGCCAATTCCCAACCCTTCGTGCCGTGATTCAAGCACATTTTTCGCCGGATCTCGGGTTCTCGATCGAGGATCCAGATGACTACGATGAGAACGCACAGGACCTAGATTTTGATCTGGCGGTCGCTATGAACAGGTATTATTCTGGCGTTATCCCGAGCGATAAATGGAACAGGGAAGACGTCAAATTGTCGGGACGCAAATTTTTAGTCGAAACACATGACGACATTGGCGTAACCGTTGGAGTCGATACCGCCATAACCGAGTCATGGCAAGCGGTCACTCGAACCAAGCAAGCCGGCGCAGCGTCAGCTGCGATAATTACCATTGAGTTTAATGGAAAAATATTCACGGTCTTCCCTGACGGCATAGTAGTTGCGCTGGACGATCGCTGGAAGGAAAACAGAATGATGCGCGACCCCAGCTTGCGCAGAGATGACTAACCATTCGCTCAACCGGACCCATTGCGGCGCGGGGCTTAAGGCCCGGCATTTTATTATGTGATTATAACTACACACAACAAGCGGGGTCAGGTCTTTACTTTTGCCCGCATAAACACCAGTTGTTTTTATCATGATGGCAAGAAGAAAGATCTGACCCGTGTAGCGTGCGTGTAGGCGCGTGTAGGCGTTCGTGATAATTACCTGACCCCGGGATTTTACTGAAGTTATGCACCTAAAAAGTCAACCAATCCACTGCTGCAGCGGCTAGAGGCCACATATGAAGCTTACGTTTACAGGAAGTTTTGAGGCCCTGTCGAGGGCCTTGAAATCTCTAGGCGAGACATGGGACGATTCCCAACCAAGGAAAAAAGTACTGCGGCACAACGGCGGGGTGCTCAATTGGTTTGAGACTACTAGCAATATTTCGTTTCAAGGGCCAGAAGAAAAAAGAGACGCATTAGAGGCAAAGGTTAAAAATCTTTTGTATCCCGAGCAGTTCCCGCCCCCTCCGTCAGCTTCTGAGCAGTCTGATGACCGTGAAGGCGAATCGGTGGAAAGTCCCAGCGAGCAGAAAAGCTCCGGCGAACGATATCTACATGGTGAATTCAACGATTCGGAAGTGGTGATAGGTATCGTCAGCGCAGTGGGAACCGAGACTGCCCGAGTGATTACACCGTTGATCGATCGCCTGCTAGGTTTTGGCTATACGGCCGTGGAAATCAAAGTGTCGTCTCTACTTTCTGGCTCGGATAGCTCCAGCGAGTACGAAAGAATTAGCAACCTGATATTTGCTGGTGACACAATGCGCCAGAAGACGCAAAACAATGGCATTTTGGCCTACGGCGCGTCCAAGCTTATAGCTGCGAAGCGTAAGGCGAGCACTGGGAAGGTTGCATATATTGTCAACTCCCTGAAACATCCCGACGAAGTTGAAGTGTTGCGTAAGATTTATGGTCAAGGATTTTATCTTTTTGGGGTGCACGCCGATAAGAAACGGCGGCTGTATTACCTTGAAAATGATAAAGGGCTAAACGCAACACAAGCATCGGAGCTGGTCGAGGTTGATGAGGACGAAAAGCTACCTCACGGCCAACGGACCAGGGATACATATCACATGGCCGATTTCTTTCTCAACTTCGGGAAGGACACCGATCAAATCAAAAATACCATCCAAAGATTTCTGGAGCTTATTTTTTCCCATCCGTTCAAGAATCCAACGTTTGATGAATTTTCTATGTTCATGGCGTTTTCAAGTTCTGTTCGGTCGGGTGATCTGTCCAGACAGGTTGGGGCAGTTATAACAAATCATCAGCAAATCGTTGCAACAGGTGCAAATGAGTGCCCTGTCTCTGGTGGGGGGCTTTATTGGGCGGAGGTTGATAGTGAAAGCGGTGTTGTGAAAGACGTTCCTGATGGAAAAGACTATACAAGAACTGAAGACTCCAATCGCGCTGAACAGAACGAGATAATTCAAGGAATACTTACAGGTCTCAGGAAAATAGATGGGATCTCTGATGCGGCGCTGCCTAGTATAGAATCTGAACTTAGACGAAGCAGAATCAGTGATCTCACGGAATTCGGTCGGGTTGTACACGCCGAAATGGAGGCAATCATCTCATGCGCTAGAGGCGGGATAAGTTGCATTGGTGCAACTTTGTATTGCACAACATTTCCATGCCACAACTGCGCAAAGCATATAATAGCGGCAGGGATCAAGCGGGTTGTGTATGTTGAGCCGTATCCAAAAAGTAAGGCTTTGGATTTTCACTCAGAGTCTATAGAGCTTAAAACTGCTTTAGATAAAAAGGCGGAGTCGACACACGTTACATTTGAGCCATTTACTGGGGTAGGGGCGCGACGGTTTTTGGATTTGTTTTCTATGAATCTTGGGCTTGGAGATAAACTCCGGCGCAAAAATTCAGATGGAAGTGCAGTCACGTGGTCTAAAGAGAAGGCGATTCCAAGGGTTGGACTTCTCCCGAATTCGTACGTCGAGGTCGAAGGAATTGCTGCGATCTTGTTTGACCGTGCAGTCAGCACATAAAATTGTTGCGGCAGACGTTTGACCCGCTGCTCGCTTTTTCTTCCGAAAAAACAGGCATCGCCCCAAACGCTGCTGAAGTTAGGCGTTGAACGTCCGCTCCCAGCCGAAACGACGGTCGCCTTTGGGTCGTGATGCGACCGACCTCTCGTCGACTTCGTCGCCGGAAGGCGGTCAGTGAAGCTTCGCTTCGCGGAAGCGGCCATTCATCATCGAGTGCTGACGACCCACAGCGGCCGGTCGAGTTCTTTCTGAGCGGCCATTCGGCGCAACAATCGAGGCGGCGGAAGCAGCCCCCTCTGTGTCAGACTAAATGTCGCCCCATTCCACCATGGCCTCGACTCGCTCGACGCCAGCTGCCACCAGCACGCTCACGCCGAGCGAACTCGACAGGATGCTGCGCCGGGTCGCGCCGCGGTCGGGAGCTACTCCGCCATCATTTGCTCCACCGTCATCGGCCCCGTCTATCTGGTCCTCTGCGGGTCGGGTCGGCCTTCTGCACCAACGGCGCATTGCATGGCACGAGAAAACCTGTGAGATGCCAACGCGACGGCGACTTCGGCAGCAGTTCCTTCGTAAAAGCGTGCTTATTTGCCGGCCCAACCAGACCACCCGAGTTCGACACTCTTTGCGTGCCAAACGCATAAATCGCCCCTTGATGCGAGTAAAAACAACGTGTTAACGTTTCACTAAAAATCCTCGTGTAGTGACACGTCACCCGCCAGAGTGCCTTTATTTCAATAGTTTGCAGTGATATAGTCGCGACATGCGGCGCTTACTCGCCAAGGCTGGTCGAGATGCCTCGGAGTCTCGCCGCAGACGCCTCTTGGCTACCTTGGACCACATCGAGGCTGGACAAACTGGCGAAAACCACGTCGAGCGACAAAGACGTCACCCGGTGTGCGGCCTGCCAGCCACCACACCGCCAAACAAGGAGCAGTTCGCGACCATCTCACCGCTTAATACGACCTCCAAGCATTTGTAGTGCCAATTTTTCTTACTGGAATTGTGCATATTCAATGGCTTACGGCGATATCTGTCGAACTCGGGAGACCAAGTCGCAAGGCTTCTACGATTTGTTCACGGATAGCAGTGGTGGTGTTCATGCAAAGACCTTTCAAGCGACATCGGACTAACTGCTATCCCTTTCGGCCTTCACTTTGCTCACGGGTAAAAAAGGAGAAAATTCCGATCCCATAGCGGGAGGCACACCGATCAAGTCTCGTATTTAATTGCGGGATGCGCCCAAACGGCTGCACAATTCCCGTTTCAGTGCGATAAGATCTTCCACTGTGGAAAGTCCGAGGCTGTGGTTGTGGGCCACGGCAGATCGCAAGCTGAGGAATTGAGCGAAGAACGTCCTTGCCTGCTCCCGATCATTGAAACATGCCTTAAGCAGCGGCTCACACAGATCCTTGCCGAGATAAACATTCATCAGCGCGCCCGTTGTAATAAATTGAGGGAGGGAGTCCTCCGCCGAGCGCACCCATCCCTCACGACCACTCCGCCCTTGCCATTCTAAAGCCGCGTCCACCACGGAAAGCAACTTCGGTTTCTTTCGCCCTTCCTCAATAGGCACCGGAATTTTATCGGTCCGCTTCGAGCTTTCTTCAAAAGCTGAAAAGTCGACGTCTGGATACAAAGCAGCAATCAGCTGTTTTCCGAGCTGACGAATATCGTCTGCGTGTAATTCCGCTGGGTTACCCGGAATTTTAATATCTTTCGTACCATGGCGCCAACCTTCCGGTTTAAGGTCAGAAAAATATTCCACCATAGTATTGCGTAGGATTGTTTCAATCTGTAGAACAAGGCGGTAAGCATGGCTATTAATCGCATGCGATGGATTTACAAGATCGTTTACTGTTGCAATTGAATTGGATGCATGCACCAATACTCCATGATTCTTTCGAAGGACCTTCTCCATCAAGACTGAATTCAGTAACGCAAGACAAAGGTCCCCGGTTCGCTCGATTCTAATGAACCCTGCTAAGCGAAGGTCCTCAATCTCTAATTGTCTTGGATCTACTAATTTGCGCTGTTGTCTGATTATCGAGCAGAGTATACCCTTCGCTTTCTCCCCAATTGCGCTCAAACGGTTCTCTATCGACTCGACGACCGTTTCTGAAGAAGCAACATCGGTGAGTGTCTCTGGATAATCCCGCAATGCCCGGCCCGACATGCGCAATGTCGACAGTACCTCATCTATCAAGCACGCGTCCCCACCCGTAAATTCAAGTAACGCTTCCACAGTAATCTCGTCAAGTTCGGATGCTGGACTGGAGATCCACCGATCATCCAAAAGGCTTGCCTGCAAATCCGCTACGGAATAAGGTTGAATCGTGCGGATGCACTTCTGGTCGGGACAAGGCGATGTCGGGTGAAATTGCTTCCAGACCTGTGGAATCCGATACCGGTTCCAGGCCCCGATTAGCACCGTGATAAGCGGAATGTCGGACGAGGACTCCCGAATCGAGCGCGTGGCGCTTAAAGCGGCTATCTGGCTCTCAATTTCCAGATGATGGAAGTCTCGCAACGCGCAACACACGGCTCTCTTGCCGCTTTCTCTAGCTATTTGCAGCGCTTGCCCAACTCGACTCATGACTGCCTCACTGACTTCCGGCACTGGTTTTGGCAGGCTCCGACAGTCGATTTCTAGCAGATGGCCACGAAAGCTGCTCCGGACCCCATCGAGGAACGCTGTCTGGATCGAAACACCGCAGGCCGGCTCAACGAGCCCCCAGTGCCCCTTCTGCATTCTGGAAATCGCATCGAGGATCTGTTTCACACAATTTTTCCAATTTCGTGTTCACGGTAGTTTACTAGGGATTCATGAACTCTGATGCGATCTTTGTCACCAAGTTTGACCATAAAATCTATATATGAAGGATAGGCAACAGAGTACGCTTCGCTGTTTCCGTCTAGGTGTCGGAGCAGCATGTTTGTCATCACGAGGAATTTTAGGGTATTAGCGAAGTCTTCCTCATTTGGCGAAAAGGCATCCTCACTGGCCCAGTTCGCCAAGATCCCTGGAATACCTTTCAACTCGTAGACATGGCTTGAACGATAGCCGTTGGCCACAATGTCGTTGCTGATTGCTAGCATGACCGCTTTTCCGAGTTGGGACAGATTCCAGCCAAGCGTTTCATAGACATAGTCAATGTAGGACGAGTGGCCTCCTGTACCGTCTGGACTCTCCGCGTATACTTTTTCAACATCGGCGAGTGTAATTCGGAGCTCCCTTGTGGCGCGGCGCCTTCGTTCAATAATTTCCAGGAGCTGGCGCCCGAACTCCTGAACAAAGGCCGGGTGTCCAGACGTCTTTTCCTTTACGAGGCGCGCGACGCCGGGGTCCAAGGAGATCCCCAACATGTCCTCGAAAGCCATCCGAAGAAGCTGTTCGACCTTGTCGGAATTCAAATCTCCGAAATCTTCCCGCAGTGGTGTGAGGAAATTTTTGAATGGATACGCGTTGTCGGGATTAGGGCGAATATTGACTTCAAAGTAGAGTTGCTTGAAGCCTGCGTAGACGACTTTGAAAGTATCCGGATTCTGTGAGGATACGCCGCGGAGTATCCTTGCGAGCGGAAATGCGCTCGGCCCATGCGTATTACGGCTCGCCTCAATGTACCGATCAACTTCGTCGATCAGGACAGCAACGCGTTTCATCTTGCACGTCTCCGTGAGGATGGAGGCGAGCGATGCAACATCCTCTGGGCGTCGCAGTCCGAGGGATTCCGTGATACGGGCGGCCAAGGTGAAATCTGGATCACCGTGAAGAGGATCAGCATACACATAACCGACGTTAAACGAGTCCCTCCGACGCGCACTCCCGAGTCGTTCTTTTAGAGCATGTAGGAGCGAGGTTTTACCAATTCTTCTTCCACCCCAGACGGCGCTGGCCTTTTCAGTTTGGAGTTTTTGGAGGGCCGATTCACGACCGACGAACAGGTTCTTGCGGCTGTGGACGACTCCATCTGTGCAAAACAGACCAATGTCGGTGAGTTTCGCCGCTCCCCGATGCAGCAATTGACGAAGTGGTGCTCCAGGAACGCTTGCACCCGAAACCCGTTGCGCTTCCTCACGTCCAATGAGAACAAAGGGGTCTTCAGGTTTGCCGATCCCGAACCTTTCCTTGAGTTGCACGAGACATTCGGGCACCACAACTATACTTCGCGCGTCCTCCTCGTCATTAATATGCGCACTGAGACGACTCCACTGGTCCTCCCAGTCATCTGTTCTCAGCAACAGGTAGAGATGCACTGGCCGATCCAGCCATGCGCTCCTTGGACTGTAGAATTCCGATTTATATCGGCCAAAGTAGCACCCAGCCAACGGCGAAGGGACCAAGGTTCCGTTCAGATCGTGATACATTTCCGATAGTCGGCAGAACGAACGCACGAATTCCCCCCACCGCTTATTGCATTCGCGCCGCAAACCGTCGTTCAGTTTGCGCTGTTTCGCGAGAAAGTCCCATGCTGCCTGCAGGGCGGCGTCGCCCCATGTTCCGCTGGAGGAATCTGAGGGAGGTTCCTCACCGCTTGTCGGGCGGGGGGCTGACAGACCCAATAGGGACTCAATTTCTGAAAAGGTAGTGCTCTTGTTTCGGACAGCAAATTCAATGGCCTCAGTCAACTGCTTCACTCTTGTTGTCGAATCTTGTCGGGCGTTTCTAACTAGAGATGAGATATGAGCGGATGCGGCTCCGCATAATTCGATGAGGCGATCCGCACCGGCCTCGCTTTCGTGTTCTTCGATAGCGTGTTGACATGTCATCACCCGATCACGAAGACCTCGAAGGGCATCCCTGGACTCATTCTTTGATCTTACAGCGGATTCGTCCAAGCCATTCTCGATCGTCTGAATGAGTAGCTCGGCAAGTGGCAACTTGCCACGGAAAATCGCTTCTCGAGCACGTTCAGATTCTGCAGTCGCCCCACTCCGAGCCGTCAGCGCGTCGCATCTCGAGATTAGTCTGGATTTATAGTCACACAGAGCTTCCTTGACCTCATCGACGCACCGTGCCACGTCGCCGTGCGTTCTGGATTCGGCAATCGTGACTGCATGGACCAAGCAGCGCTCCTCTTTAATCCGGTTGAAGTTAACAATGGCGTCGCAATTTCTAAGATTTTCCAGGATTGCGGTGAGATTTGCCAAACACAGGCTAAGCGGCTCCTCTTGCTTCGACCAGCGAACAACGAGTTCGGGAGCGGCGAGCATTACCGCAGGCACGGCGTCCAAGAGGGCTTCAATGCCTCGGGCAGGTTGCGGCGCTGTTTCCGAGTAGCTCGCCGAAAATAATTCCAAAGCGCTTTGAACTGAACTCCAAAAACCTGCGAAAAGTGCATCCTCTTGGGCCAATGCCGCAAGTTCTGACTGGCAGTTTGCCAGAAGAACGGGCTGGGAGTCGCAGGGGAACGCTTCATCGAATGCTTTGCTAGCGGAAAGAAGCCTCTGGATTCGTTGATGAAGCCCCGTGAGGTAACCCGTCGGTCCAAAAATTTTCTTCTGATAAAATGAATTCTCCGTTGTGGAGAGCCCGTGCTTAGTAAACGCCTCGCGCGCCTGTTCTTCAATGGCGGAAGAAACATGATTGGCGCTTTCCCAATCCCTGTGTTGGATCTTCTGGATAATGGAGTTAGAAAGCCGCCGCAGACCCGGAAAAAGCGATTGCCGCTCCGCCTCGGCCACTTCATTACCGTGAGCGACTTGGTGGATGTATTCGCCATTGCCCTGTTGATGGAAAAACTCGAAGATCGTCGTCGTGGCTTCGTCGATGCGCTTTTCGAGATTCCCGTCTGAAATCACGAATGGTTGCTGTTCTATGATGTCGCGGTAAAGTCGTCTTAGTGCAAGGGTTTGCTTGCCGAATTCACATTCATTCAAGCCCAATTTGTAAAACACCCCCATCAGTGCTTCGCTTGAGGAAAAGGCGTGGACTGCCAGAAATGCCCCCGAAAAGCGTCTTCGCATTTTGAAGTCTCTCACATCTCTTGTGGTCATCCCTGCGATCCACCGACCAAAGAGCGCGTGGGATGCCCAGCTTCGAGGAAAAACCCGCTCTTGAGAAGACCAACTCGTAAGGAGGAGTGACGTGAATTTGTGGAAATCCACGTCCGCGGCTTCCGGCTGGAAAACCGCTTGCACCAATTCCAAGAGAAGGGCTGCTTCAGGGTTTCGGCCAACGGCGACAAGTTCTTCGGCCAGTTGTACAACCACAGCCGGTTCCCCATTCTTTTCGAGTGCGTCGGCCGCGATCTCCGGAATAGACCGTTTGGGAACAAGCCTCGGCCAATTCTCGCTCAGGGCTTGAATTTCGCTCTCAATGGTCGTTAGATCAGCCAGCGTAGACGCTATTTGAAGTTGCTTTTGGAGACCATCAAATCGTTCGCAGAACTGAGCGTCCTTTACGCGGCTCGCCGTGTCCATCGCTTCAGACTTCGATTGGCACGACAATCGTCGCGAGCTAACCAAAGCCGCTCGCTCAGCACCCAAGCGATCCTCCTCCTCTAGGAATCGAACGTTGAGAGTCGCGATCTTGACAAGGTCATCTGGAATCGAACTGTCCTCTATCGAAGGGACGACCTTTCCGATGTCTTCGCGAATACTGGCCACTTTCTGTTGCATTCCTTGAAGGGTGCTCGTTGCCTTCGTGTAGGTTTCGGACAGATCAGCCAGAGCGCCACGCATAGTCTGGCAGACATCCATGACCTCTGCCGCGCTTGAGCGCGGAGCACGAAATCCGGTGAATAGTCGAGCTAACCCGTCGCGAATCTCATCCGGGGCTGACGTGAGGGTCACCTGAAGCGGAGTCAGCCATTCATCCAGCCATGAATCCGTCTCTGCCGCCGCGTCGCTTACGTCCATGGCCACTTTTGCGACCTGAGTTGTCTCTTCTTCTAAAGGGTTGGCTTTTGCCAGATCAATACTTGCGACGGCCTGGGACAGGGATTCCACCATCTTCATGAGCGAAGCATGAACATTGATGTAGGCATCCGAGATTCGCTGACCGCCCTGGATCCAAGCTCGTGTGATCTGCAGCGCTCGTTCCACTTTCGGCGCGTCGGTCACGAGGCCTTGTGGCTCTGGTTCCTCGTCCCTTTCCGAGTTGGGGGTGCTGGAAGCATCTTGCACGGGAGACGATGGCGTTTCCGAGGAAACATCCTCCGCAGCAAGAAAAAGCAGAAGCTGGCTCTCTAGCCTCTGATCGTAGTCGAGTAAAATTTTGAGGATTTCTTGCGCCGTATCTGGCTGCAGCATGGCGAAGGCCGAGCCCAAAATTACCATTGCCCTCAAATGGGCATTGTCTGGTTTCAACTCGTCCAGATGCCTCCTAAAAGCTTCGGTGTCCAAGAAAAATCGATCGTCATCTTTAGAAGTAAAAGTCTCTATTGGCAACTTCGCTCTCAGCTCGTCATTCCCGAGATAGAACTCCCTCCACAGCGCTTGATGTACGAACGGACGTCCCTCCCGCACCAAAATCTTCGCCAGTACTTTTCTGTAGTGGGACTTTCCGAGAAGCCAGCAGCATAGCTCACCAATCTTCTGGTCATTCGTGATTGAAATCACCTCACGTCGTCCGAGTCTCTTGGCGGCTGTCTTCACCGCTCGCCGTTCGTCGTCTGCCAATGCTTCCGCCCAAAGTGCTGGGTCATCTAGAAATGGACAGAGTTTCCCTTTCGGGTTCCATGGGTAGGCGTTGATTTTGGCGGGATCAATGGTCATAGCTTCAAAGGAACTCGTCCGTCTGTTCTGTTTAAAAAAACGGTTTGTTGGGCGGGGTTGGCAGGTTGCTTGTTCGAGAATTCGGGGCGTTTGCGGGAGCCGGTTTTCTCTTGCCCACGTGCGGTGCCGATCGCGCGCTCCTGCTTGGCGCGCTCGGCGTTGAGTTTCGGGAGGCGGAAGAGGATTTCGTTGCGGATGGCATCGGGCCAGCGGTAGCGGATGCTCTTGGGGACGGGCTCGCCGCTGGCCTCTTCCTCGAAACAGTCGGGGATGAATTCGCAGGCGGTGGGAAGGTCGCTCCAGCCGTAGGCGGCGAGGACGGCGCGGTCCATCCGCGCGCGCAGCTCACGAAGGCGCCTACTGTCCGGGTCGCGTTCGTCGCCGGTGTGGAAGCGGTTGTAGGTGGGTGGTGAGGCCCTCGTCGTGGCGCACCATCAGCGCCGCCTGATGCTCGTAATACTCTCCCGCGCCGCCTCCAGCGCCGCGTCCGTCTCCCACCCGGCGGGGAATGGCAATGTCTCGAAGCAGTCGTTCGGCGTGTAGCGCAGGTCATTTTTCATCGAGCTGGCGAAAAACCGCGCCCCCAAAATCGTGAATGCGGCTTTGCAGAACCGCAAAGAATTGGTCCGAAGCGGTAAGGATAGGAAATCCAACCGGCCTAGTCGAAGTATGGCTGCTGCCGGGTGCCGCAGTCAATCGCCGACTTCGGGCCGGCATGGGTCACAATTCGCAGAAAATTGCTCCGAGTGGCACCGCAAGCACTGCCCGAGGCTGGGTGCGCGGCCACTCTCCAGCCATCAGGCACGAGCCTCGCCCTGACGAGCGGCGGCTCATCCTGTCATCTGCCCGCACCCACCAGGCGATACGCTGATCGAACTCGAACTCCGGCGCGGGGTGGGCTGAAGAGTCCCACTGCGGATCGTTACCTGCCTGCTCCATAGCGGCCCACAGCGGTGGCCCGCGCGCCGGGACGATGCGCGGTGGCTGGGTTGATTCGCAGATGTGATCGAGGATCGTGCTCGCGGCAACCGAATCATTGACGAAGGCGATGATGCGCATGGCGGCGTGGCAGATTTGGTATTGCAGCGGAAACGCCTCGTAGATGCGCGCCAGCAGAATGGCCCACAGATACCGGGCCACGGCAAGATGACGAGGCTCTTCTCGGGTCGCCGGAGAAATCGGCCCTGGCGATGGCAGGACGGCGGCAGGGGCCAGCGCCGTAACCACAGAGCGCAGCGGTGCATTGGGCGCCAGCACACCGTTGTGCCAACGATATCGCCGAGGAGCAGAACGATGCTGTTTTGAGGGTTAATGGCCGACCGGGCCGAGCTAGCCCACTTCTGGCAAAGCCGATCGACAGGTTCCTGATCCGTTACTGGGCATTCGCGTGGCGTGAGATTCCGATCTCGCTATGCCCGCTTCTGGCCATCAGCCCTTATTGTGATATTAAACCTGAACGGCTTGTTACGTTGCTAAGCATCTCATGAGCAAAAAATTGAGTATGTCAGGTTCAATGGCCGCTTTCGGGTGGCTCGACCTAATCAACGGCTGGTTTGAAGAAAATTCGTAGCCGTCCGGTCCTGGCCGATACCGCCCAGTGGCCAAGCCAAGTTTACCGCCGTAAAGCAGTCGCTCGGGGTTGGCTCGTCCGGCCTCCGTTGCGCCTCCCAGTCTCGCCGACGCCTATAACGCACGTCGTCAAAAGCAGGGGAGCATCGCTCGACGCCCAGGGGCGTGCCCTCCTCGAGGAAGATCTGCGTTCGCCCTGCACCGAGGAAATTACAGACCTCCCGGAATCCCCGGCGAACGTGGTCGAATTTTGGACAGTAGGTCGGCGAAGGCCGTCTCATAGCGGAGACTGGCCGACCTCGATGCGCAGCCATTTTCCGCCGGGAATCCTG
>Ga0209573_1000773_pt1 | contig 59165 bp, 73 predicted proteins | sample TNRBio252014_DNA_FD_185870 | JGI IMG/M metagenome (GOLD analysis project Ga0209573, IMG submission 185870) | Wastewater treatment Type I Accumulibacter community from EBPR Bioreactor in Madison, WI, USA - TNR Reactor_6/25/2014_ DNA (SPAdes)... | ecosystem: Engineered > Bioreactor > EBPR >...
GACGGAAAAGAAGAACGGGTGGCCGATATTGACCGGATGGAAAAGGCTACTGGGTTGAAGCCACTAGACAAACCACAAACGACGAAATGCCCTTGGTTGATTGTGAACGAAGACGCCCACCCGTTGAGCTTCCTAGCCAAGAACGGGACCGGACAACTGAAAGCCACTGCTGGCAGCTTCCTAGCACGTGATCCAGCGATAGCAGAGAAACTAGCTCGACACAACCTAGACAGTGAACTAGCCGCGACTGTATGCCGGTTGTTGAAGTTGTGTTGCGACCCAGGACGTAACTACACCGGCTTGGATGTCGGCCCCAGGTTTGGCTCAATCCGAAAAGGAGGAAATAGTGCAGGAGGAGAAAAGGTCGTTGCCACTTGGAAAAAATACGAGACTTCTATTCTTGAGGCTTGGAGGCTGTGCCAACCACACGTAGACCGGCTTAAGAAATTTGGCTTGCAGTTTGTAGTGGCTGCGCTTGCTTTGGGTCTACTGGGTAGGAAGTCTACAGTACCTGCGGACTGCCCCGAAGATGAATTGCCCCAAGTTTGGGACAATGATCGAGTAGCTGCCGCTATGCAGGGCTTATGCCGGAGTCTAGATAGTGTCGGCAAAACGTCGAAAGACTCTCCAACATCGAGTAGCCATTTGATAGTCGAATTGTCGCGGATGGAAACAAGGATTGTAAACGATAAAGAGGAAGAACGTCTAGCAGCACGGAGGATGCTTGACGCTGAAATTCTGCGTTGCTTGGTTGAGATATTCGGAACTGGTGATTCCATCGAGTACACCCAAACACAGTTTAGGGCTTGGTTCGTCTCGAAGTCCCTAGATAACGGAACTAGCAACGAACCGGAACAATGCCCCTCTCTTAGATGGATTGGTCCCGATTCCACGCTTAGCCACCCCAAACGAGTAGGCTAGTATATCAGCCTTGACACCTAGCCCACTAGCATTGTGCTGGTGGGCTTTCCTTCTCTTCACTTTCAAGCCAGCTCGACAATTACCATAATCACCCCGCCTTACTTCGTGTTCGGTGGGGTGTTTTTATTGGTGAATATGCTCGACCGCTGACAAGTGTACGATAGCTAGGACAGATAGCGACCGCTGAAAATCGAATATATTCGCTTCTAACATACTCTAATTATTCACCTATTATATATCGAATATATTCAAATATCGTTATATGTCAAGCTAGACGTCTTAGAATTGAAATATATTCGACATAATAAAGCGATCGCGACAGGGATCATCAATATATGTATGTACTCCATAGCTACAGGGAGTAGCTAGGAGTCCTCGTTTACCGATGTAAAAATATTAAGTTTACCGATGTAAAAATATTAACGCAAAGACACCGATGTAAAGATACCGTCACTGCTATAAAGATATCGTCACCCATACAAAGACATCGCTATACAAATTTATCTTTAATATATTCTAGTGTACCCCCGTCAAGGATACTTATTTACCTTGATGGATAGCTGGATATATTGGGTCGAAACTTATTGAAATACGCTACTTGCATTTATTTTGGGTTTAATATATGATTTTCAGTAGTTGATATATCTGAGGCTACACAAAGATATATTCAATTTAGTGTCTACACCAGTTTACTTAAACTTCCCTACGGAGATTGACGCAAATGAGTCAGAACAAGAATGTCCTATCGAACCTTATTGAGCCTGCACCGAAGACAAAGGTTGAGCAGCAGGAGAGTAGGGACTTGAGGGCTGTACTTGAAAAAGAAATCTGGTTTCAAACATATCAAACGTCACTTGTTCAGGCTCTTTCAGCCTACAATCCATTACAACTAAAATCACATCCACAGCGGTTGAGGGCTGCGTTGCAAGCAGCGATGTTCATTGCCGATGTTGCACATGAGGAGTATATCAAGCATGTCAACGACAACACTGAGAACTTGCGAAAGTTCGGTTCAACTGTGCCAAGTCTTGAGCCAGCCGGTAGTCCTGAATAGGGCGTTGGTTGGTCGTGGCTATGCTTTGGAGTTCAATGGGACTCTGATGGTTAGCCCTGCGGTACTGTCGTTGATGGATGGAGCGAGTGCCGGTGAAATGGATCATCTTCTGACGAATTTGCCGGTTATATCGCTTACTCCAAATCTGTGAAATATATTCGGTTTTAATGGAGAATGTTGCGATGTTGAAAGTCTATGTGGATATGGCTGATGGAACTGCTCTCGGTGCGATTGGGTGTTTGACGATACCGGAGATCGGGTCTAGCATTAAGGTTGAGGATGTCACTTATCGAGTGGTTGATTCATCGATCTTGTTGACTGGACCATTCTCGATATTGAATCCGCCACAAATGGCTAAGATCACCATCATCGTTGAGAAAGAATAGGCTTGTGGAAGAACAAATCTATTGAGGCTATGCGGCACGATGCACTTGTAGCTGATGAAGTTCGTCGTGCCAATGATCGATATACGGAGCTAGTGGAGTATGTCGAGCAAATTGAAAAACAAATCAGGCTCATGGCTAAAAAAGTCTTGAAAGAGCATGATCCTGTAGGCAACCATCTATCTTCTGTTGAAATCGTGGAATTATTATTGAAAAGAATCCATGACTATTAAGCCGTATTATTGTATCGGTATTGATCCTGGTGCTAACGGTGCTATCTGTATTCTGCCAAGACAGTATAAAGACATACAAATATTCGCATTCAAGAATTATTCTCTTCGTTCTTTGTCGCTTATTCTTGATGAATACTTGAAGCAATCGATTGATATATTCGTCGAAAAAAGTGGATTGCATCCAAGAAATGGAAAGCAGTCCTACTATGCTTCTGGAAGAAATTTAGGTCAGATTGAAGGACTCCTAGCCAAGTTTGATTATACTTTGGTGAGTCCGGTCAAATGGATGAACGCTCTTGATTGTCGAACGAAGGGAGATAAGAACATCACGAAAGTTTTGGCCGAATCTTTTTTTGGAAGATATATCAAGATTACGCATACCAATGCCGATGCTGCCCTCATAGCTCATTATGGGTTTACTCTCTATGGACACGAAGTACGATGCCGACCAAAAAGACGACCACTAAGAAAGTAGTACCGAGAAAAAAGGTATTTATTTCTTCCAAAAAGAACGAAGTGGAGAAACCGGCAAAAATTTCTACGCCTGTACCGAGGGCCGCACCAACTTCGCATAATATGTTCGACGTTAAATGGAGTAAATATATTCCAGAATATGTGATACCGAACAACAAGCAACTTGCGGTGCTTATGCTTCCGAATGTCAAAGAGATTCTATTCGGTGGTGCTCTTGGTGGTGGCAAGTCTGAGTTGCTTCTGATGGAAGCCGTTCGTTATTGCGACATTCCAGGCTTCAGTTCTATTATCTTTCGTCGGCAATTGACGGATTTGAAGCAACCAGGAGCACTTATCAGCAGATCACACAAATGGCTAGGTCGTTGGGCCGATGGTGGATATTGCAGGTATCTTGCCGATGAACATGCTTGGTCTTTCAAGTGCATATATCCTGGCACAGATATTCCAGGCCCAGAAGCTAGACTTCAATTCGGATATATCGGAGAGGCGGCTATTCGAGAACGATACCAATCCGCTGAATACTCTTTGGTATGTTTTGACGAATTGGGTCAATGGCAAGACGATGTGGATTACTTGTTCATGCGTACTCGTATTCGAATTACGGTATGTCCGGTACACGGTCGAATACCAGGAACCGAAGAACCGAAATGGAACGATAACTGTCACCTATGCGCTTGTCTTCGACAAATGCCTCTGCGAATGCGGTCAGCTACAAACCCAGGACCGGCGTGGATCAAAAGACGATTTGGAATTGTGCCTGATCCATTCAAATACAAGACTAAGCGAACCGCCCTCATTGCGATGCAAGAAGGTGAAAAAGTAAACTTCGTCGGTTCACATTCGACGCGACTTTTCATACCGTCTTTTTTGGAAGATAACAAAGCTCTGTCCTCCAAAGATTATCGAGAAATGCTAAGTGAGCTTGCACCAGAAGAACGCTCTCGACTTGAAGATGGTAATTGGGAAGCAAGGCAAGATGCAAGATTCAAGCGTAGTTGGCAGCGTTACTACTCGTTAGCTTCTGATGGATTTTCGCTTATCGATTCATTAGGTCGATCAGGGGAGTTGATGCCATTCTCAATTTTGCGAAACATATTCATAGTCGTTGATCCTGCGGTTACTGTTCGAGAAGGACCAGTAGACGAGCAAATGCGAATTAAAAAATCGTATTGTGCTATTGGAGTCTTCGGTACTACGATAACGAATCAATTGCTCATATTGGAAATGATGAAGTTCAGGAAAGAGATACCCGATATCATCGAAGCTATGGTAGCACTTGATAAGAAGTGGCATCCAAAATTTCACAAAGTAGAAGTCAACGGAGTCGGTATTGGTGTAGCTCAGTATGCTAGTCTGGCAGGTCTATTCGTTCGAAAGAATATTCGAAAGACAGATAAAATTGAAAACTCGATATCAGCAATGATGTTGATGAAGAACGGGCAAATACTGTTCCCAGAAATTGCTCCCTGGCTGGACACCCATGAAGTAGAAGACACAATATTCGGATGGACAGGTTTACCCACTGAAGAAGATGATTTGGTTGACGTTCTTTGTGATGCAGCCCACGAATTGACACCTGAAGTAGCTGCACCTATAGCTAATCCTGAGTTTCGAAGATCGGCACCTAAATATATTAAGGAGCAATTTCTTCCAAAAAACGATTCGCCAACGCTTTCTCCCTTGCTTACCCAAGGTCCACGCTTGTTCTTTCATTGATATATTTCACAAATTTGACTCTACGACTATCTATGATATATTCAATGTACCTTTTTGAAAGGAAATGGCATGAACGCAAATGCTGTGTATGAATTTGAAGCCCGTCTACCAATCGATCATGTGTTAGCCGCTGTTCGACTGGTTCGTTCTGAGGGTTATAGCACCGCAGAACTGTTGAAGTTGCTTGGCTCTGCTTCTGGGGAGCTAGGAGCATTGTTTTCCAAAGGTCCGATCTTCGGCACAACTGACGTAAGTTTTGCTGCTGGTTGGATGGAGCAAGAGGATGCCCAGGAAAAGGTTGATATGATTATCAGCAGCTTGGAGTTGCTCGAATCGAATCCACAATTCGATCCGACTCCATATATTCCACTTATCATAGCCCTTATCGAATGGTTGATTCGTCGTCGAGGCTAGTCCCGAAACTTGCAAAGAGAAGTACCCGCCCCTTCTTCCTTCTCTTTGCAAGTCTTTTTTTTTCTTTTTGGAGGTATGATGTTGTTAGAAGACACTATTTACGATGGACCTGCTTTTGGTGGACCTGAAGTAAAGCTGCCACCAGACTTACAGATCGGGCCGCAACTATTCAGCCATTCATTACAAATGCCGAATGCTTGGCATTGCTTTCCCTGGATCAAAAACAAGTTATGGCCGGTAGCAACTGGGGCCGGTATTGTCATTGGTAATCTGGATACTGGCTACACTCCTCACAAGTATGGTCCAGAAATTCTTTCAGCCAAATCATATATTCAAGGACAATCTGCTGCTGATGGTAATGGGCATGGAACCCATACCATCGGTTCTCACTCTTGTCGTCGTGATGAATCTGGAAATTCAATCGGTCTTGCACCGGATTCCAAAGTTCGCGTCTACAAAGTTCTTTCAAATTCTGGTAGCGGTTCATCTGGCGGTATTGCCCAGGCTATCAAAGATGCAGCCGATGACGGTTGCAATATCATTACGATGTCGTTGGGTGGTCCATCGAATTACGAACCGCAGAACCGAGCTATTGATTATGCTTGGTCGAAGGGTTGTCTTGTCATTGCTGCTGCTGGCAATTCAGGTGGATCGAATACTGTTGGCTGGCCTGCAAAATATCCAAATTGTCTTTGCACAGGAAACTACAAAGAGAATGGAGAAATAGCTTCGTCTTCTTCTGGCGGAAGAGAGTTGGATTGGGCTTGCCCTGGTACAAACATTACTTCGTTTAATACCGATGGAGAGTCATTCAGGCAGATGACAGGAACATCGATGGCTACTCCGATTGGTGCTGGCAAGCTGGCTTGTCTTCTCGAAGTTTGGTTGCGTCAAGGTCGAGCAATGTTCAAGTCTGCCCAAGAAGTTCGAGACTACTTCACCAAAGTATTGATCGATGCCGGAGCACCAGGCTTTGACATAAAGTTTGGCATCGGCATTGCCAATGAGAATTTCCTAGTCGAAGCAATTATCAAAGACTTGGCATTAGGAGCATAGCGATGAAGTTTTATAAAGGCATATTGAACGCTTTTTGGATGTCGATCTTGATGTGGTTGTGGATTGCATATATTGCATACGCACAGCCAGTTGCCAAGATCACTGGACCTGTACAAGTTCCTGCTGGTGAACTTACAGCACTTTCGTCTACTGGTTCATCGGGTGACAATCTTGTTTGGATCACACCGGAAGGTCTAGCCACAATTCAATCTGGTTGTGAATTGATGGACCAACAGATATTCTTCTCCACAACACGGAAAGGAATATATGAGTTTACGCTTATTGTAGCTGACAAAGAGGCTAGGATTGCGTACTCAAGACACACTGTTGCTGTTGGTGAAACAACAGACCCAGGACCACCACCCGTTAACCCTACACCGGCAAAATGGGCTGAACTCCAAAGTATCAGCAAGCAGCAAGCGGACAGTATCAATGACGAACCAACAAGAATTGCACTAAAAGCAGCTTTGGAACGGCAACTGATCGACATAAAAGACAAATGCGACAAGCAGCAATGCCCTACGCTGGCCCAAGCTCAATCGAATATATCAAAGACCATCGATACGACTCTGCTGAGTAGGGAAAACAGGTTCTCCATTTGGAGTCCGTGGAGAGTCGCAATAGGCAAGCCCATCACCAATAAAGGCGTAAAAGACTTGCCAGACTACTTGAATGCTGTCAAATCTTTTGCAGCGGGTTTGTGATGATGCCACTTTTTGATATATTATGGTGGATGTTAGTGACCGGAATGAGCTTTCTGGTCTTTTTTGCCGTGTGCTACTTGGCACTTCTCTTGATGGAGGACCGTTGAATGCGTAGATGGTTTTTGCTTGTACTCTTCTTCTTGTGCTTGGCTTCATTCGATTGCGAACAAGCCGATGCTCAAGAACCAATGGACTGTATGGCTGTTAGCACCGTAACTACTACGGTAACTACCCACCAGACTGCTATGCGAGTTCGCCCACTAGTTAGGACGGTGCGTGCCGCTAGATGTGCGGCTGTGCGAGTCGTTAAAATCGGAACTGCGCCTGTCAGACTTTTATTCGTGTGCAGATAGGTCCAACTCTTTCATCGAAAGTAAACAGCATGTTTGTAGCCTCTGTGTTAAACGCTGATCCAGACAAAGTTGCTGCCTGGGGTAAACTAATCAAAGACATCGGAGTTCCTATACTCATGCTGTTTGCGATGTCTTTTGCAATGTACAACGGTGGTGTATGGATTGGAGAACATATATTACTTCCAACATTGCAGAAGAATGAAGCACTTGTTGATAGTCAAACTCGAAGCAACGAGGCACTACTGACAAGTCTAAACACAATCACTGAAAACATTCGCCAACAGACTGAAGCAAATAGAGTCAACACTGACTCGATCACACGCATATCTAGTGATATTGCTGCGATACGCCGAGCAACAGAAGCAAGTGCTGAAAGTGCTCCAAAATTTTTTGAGGAGCAAAAACTTCAAAGCGAGATTCTCAAAGAACTTTTAAGCAAGTAAAGGAATTATCATGGTAAGTATTGAAGACCTGAAAACGCGAGAAGGCGTATTGCGGTATCCGACTGATGCAGCGGAATTTATTCGCAACTCATTTTCTCCGTTGAAGATTTCAAGTTGTCGAATCCTTTTGGATGCAAGAGACTTGGACACATTGTTTCAAGACAATGGTGGAGCCAGTCTTGTAACTGCCAAAGGTCAAGACGTTGGCCGTTGGGTCGATAAGACATCCAATGCGACCCAATTCAATTTGGCCTCAATTGCTCCACCAGTTTACGACATCACTGGCGGATTCCGTTCAGTCTACTGGGCTGGAAATCGACGGGCACTCATTCAATCTGCACTCAATCTATCTGCGGCTACAACGGTTACTACTGTTACCGCTGTAAGAAAAATGAGCGATGCAGCCTTAGCCCGTATTGCTTCTTTTGGTTCTGCACAACCATTGTTTGCTGTGTCAGCACCACCAGCCGCAAGTGCGACATTCGGTTCTAACGTATCCGGTGGTACTGCTCGATCAGTTACTACTGCTGCGTCTTTTGCTGCACCTGTCAAGGCAGTTGTAACCACTGTCTCAAAGGTCAATGCGTTGACTCCATCTTCTCGCATTCGAATCAATTCTGGTGCATGGGTTGATGAAGCCTTGGGTGCAGGTGCTACTGCCAACTTTGGCACAGCCATTTATGCTCTTGGTGGAAATACAGCCGGTACTGGTGAATTGCTCAACGGCTATATTTATGCTCATGCGTTGTTTACCGCCGAACTGTCTGCCCAAGATTTGATTGACGTTGAAATTTGGATGGCAGAAACTTGTGGTCTTCGATTGTTCTAACCAAAAACCGGAATCATGGCACAAACATCATTATTCACAAACAGAACAACAACCGGCGAATCTGCTGTATTTTCCTTCACCGATCCTGGAACTTGTTATATTCGAGGATTGAATGGGGGCAAATTACAGCTTTTGATTTCTCCGAATGTGTCTCCTGAGCAATGGAAACCATTGGTCAATTTTGGAGATAGAAGGAATCAGCATACGGTATCTGCTCAAGGTGCGTACAAGCTGAAAGCCAATCTTGCTGCGGTGACTTCTACTACTTCGTTGAACGTCATTGTTGAAACTCCGTAATATATTCCACTGAGAATTTTAAATGGCAACACTAGGAAAAACTGACATCGGCGGCACATCGGGCCCAATGAGTTTCAATAACGAATGGGCTGCGGGTCCGTACACTGCTTCTGAAAATGGAACCATTACATCTATATCGATTTATGCGAATTCAGTTGGTGGTGGTTCTACTCGATTCGGCGTGTGGAAAGATGACGGAACTGGTAATCCTGGTGAGCTAGTTGCTGAGTCGGCAAGCAGCACGCTTGCATCTGGTTGGATGACTTTTTCGGCTAGTGGTGTAATTGAAGCCGGTGAAAGCTACTACATCGGTCATTTGTCGAATAACAGTCTTGGTGGTGTATGGGGTGGTACAGCCAAAGAAATTGTCTACAAAGCCAAGACATTTGGAAATCTTAGCAATCCGTTTCCATCCTCTGGCACTTCTACAGTTGGTAGCCGCGACTACTCGATGTACTTCACATACGACCCTGCACCGGCAGAGTCGTTGACTATCAACACGCCGATTACAAAACAACTTATTCAACGCAATCCTGGCGAAGAAACTGCTGACATTGAAATCAGTGGGATAGCAGTCGGCATTGATGGAGCCATTGAAGCACGTTTCGCTGGCGGAGCATGGGCTACAATCGACACTATTGACGATCCTGGTGCTTTCAGTGGCGTATTGGCGAATCAAGCACTAGCCAAGGGAACACTCGAAGTCAGGTTCGTAAACAATACTGCTGTTAATGATAGTGTAACTGATCTTTACACCGGAAGGCTTTATCTTGTAACTGGTGACTCCATTGCTCAAGGTAGCTCTACCAACGCACAAAACCGCAATAGCGTTGATGCCGTAGTGTACAGACAAGACGATGCGTGGATTGAAGCAGATGACCCCGTAGACACCCTAACATCGAACGGTTCGCATTGGCCCCTACTCGCTCAACACCTGACAAGTCATTTTGATTGTCCTATCGGATTCATTACAACGGCTACTGGTAGTAGAGACATTGCTGGCGGTAATAGCGACTACGCAAAGCCAAACGTGAATGGTTGGGGCATTATGACATCCCAATACGCTGAGGCCACGGATAGAGGCGTAGAGGCGTTCTTAGTGCATCTAGGTCCAAATGCTGGTGTAGGCGATACACTCACTCAGGCTCAATACCTGGCAGCTTTAACTCAATGGGCATCTGACATTCGCGCAGACATTCAAGCCAATGTCCCGATCTATCTTGGAGTCTATGGCAGATCGATCAACACGCTTCCAGCCAATCCAAAGATTCGCCGAGCAATTGCCGAAGCAATCAAAGCGAATATATTCACTTGCGGTCCAAACTTGCTAGGACCAAGTTGGTCAGACGGAGTACACCCTAAGACAGATAGCGAAGTCTCGATTACTGCTGCTCGATGGTTCATCGCACTTACAGGCGTAAGGGCACCTAGAATACTTAGAGCCGAATTACGATCTGACCCAAAGCAAGTCGATCTAGTCGTGTCTGGCACATTAGGCGGCTCGAACGGAGACACCTACACAGCCGCACTATTCACAGTCAACAGTGTAGTTCCTACTTCGGCAACTCGAATCAACTCTTCTCGAATCCGATTAGTGTTTGCTGCTGATAGGGCACTAGGCCAAGCATTCATATTTGCTCCTGGTGAAGAACACGTTGGAGCTACACTACCAAAGAGTGTAGCGGTGAATCTCCCAGTCACTATTCATAGTATCAGTAGTGAGGCTCAACCGATAGACCCCGTACAGCTATCACTTGTCAGGCCCAGAGTTGCATCGTCTGAAATTGTTGGTCCAGTAATTTCATCCGTAAATTCAAGAGTTTGACGATGGCTAAACTTGGAAAAAGCAGAGTCGGACTAACAGATTTGCAGATCAACAATCTAGCAATTGTCTCCGGTCCTTACTTAGCTAGTGAAGATGGAACCATAGACGATATAGCCGTATACACCGAAACTCTTGGTGTCAATCTTCGTACCGGAGTTTACTTGCAACAAGAAGATCACGCTACATCGCCAAGACCAACTACGCTTGTAGCTTCCAGCGACTTGATAACTGTTAGTCAACCTGGGTGGCAAATACTCAGACGAACAAGCGAACCTGGAACCATTCAGCGTGGAAAGCGTTACTGGATAGCTTCTATATCAAGCGGTAACATCACCTACAAACTGAACCAGCAAGAAGAAAAATGGTGGTGGGTTCAATCACCTGGAACCGGAACCACTCTAAGAAATCCATTCTTGATTGGTGGTGGTTCAACCATATTCAGAGCCATTAGTGCCTACTGTCTCTACACTCCGATATTGCCTGCACCTGAAGACACATCCCTACAGGCAATGATAAATCGAGCTACCCCAGGCTCAACACTCAAAATACCTTACGGGTTCTACAACGAACAAATCATTATCAACAAGTCGCTCAACTTGGTTGGTGTACCTAATCGTCGTGGCAAGTTACCAATCATTCAAGGTGGTGAGCTAGTTGACTCTTGGACTCCATCAGCGGAACCATCCCATTCTGGAAAGAATGTATGGTACAAAGATGTTAGAATCGGTGGAGTATCACCCGCTGTTTGGATCAGATCATTACAACTAGGCGATCTTGGAGTTCAGATTCTTCAATATGATCCGAGCCTGTCTGGTGAAGGTGTTAATGCGGCAACAGCAACCACCGTAAGAAACTACCTTCTAACTTGCGATTGGACTGCCCCAGGCTACTACCTTGGAGTGAACACCACTCAAACAATCGACTTCTGGCAATGGTATGACGCAATTGCCTGCCATGACTCCACCGGAAGACTCTGGCTAAGAATGAAGAACGGAGTAGACCCTAACGACTTTGACTCATATATCACAGCCACAAAGAACACTAGAAACACACCGTACAATGATGACTGGGCGTACACTAACGACCTATCAAAAGTCATTCATTGTTCATCGCAATCGAATATATCAATCAGCAATTTAGAAATACGTGGTGGTCGATGGGGTATTGACATCCAAAACTCCGACAACGTATTGGTAGAAAAATGTAAGATAGTCAACTCTGGGCTACGAGGTATCAGCATAACCGACTGTGCAACAGTCACAATTCAAGCAAATGAGTTCACATCTAAATGGCTCCGCAGCAATGTCCATCCTGGGTTCGGTGGTACATCGGAAAGAGCCAAAGCTGCAATGTTCGGTTGGGACTTGAATAAAAACTATTCCGTATCCGGCATTCCTGCTCCAAACGGAGACTCAATTGAATTATGTGGCGTAACTACTGGTGTCTCAATCAAACATAACTGGATGCACGATGTCGGTGGTGGTATCGGATGGGGCTACGGTTTCGACCCACATGCAATCGATGCAACAATAGAAAACAATCGACTAGAGCGAATGGACTCCGCAGGTGTAGTCGTCTATCCAAGAGCCAACGGAATAATTCGATATAACGACTTCTACGAAGTCCACTTGAATTTCCGTGTTCAAGATATGACCCCGACTTCATTCATAAATACTCTAGTCAACATCTACAACAACACACTCAAATCCGTAGAGCAAGCCGGTTACTTGTTGCAAGCTCATTACGCCTCTGGTACAACTTGGGCTTCACCAATTAACTTTGAAAGCAATTTCATCCAAAACATTTCCCACATCATTGCAAATCTGTTAGGCTTTGCAGACGTAATGATGGTCGGCAACGTGTTGGATACAGCAAACGGATTTACTTCCGCAGTAGACACGTATGGTCTTGCAGCCTTCGAGACTAATTGGGTTGGCGGTAATGCGGAAGAAATAAAAGACAACGCTTGGTTTGTTGGAAATGGAAACGAATATATTCAAGGCCAACGCTTAGTAGATTCCACATTGCCAATTGGCTTTGAATCGGTTGGCATTTATCGACAAAATACCGGACTTCCAGTAAAGCGTAGGGTTCAAAGCGAAGAAAACAATTCACCGTCAATGACAGACGGTTTTGAGGGTTTCTAATGGCTAATATATCCAGATCATTTGTAAGTGCTCCTAACAAGACACTGACACTATTTCCTCATTCTGTCTACGGCTTGGACCTTGCTGATTGGGGTACATACTCTAAATCTTCCACTCAACAAGCTGCTCCAAACTTTGGAAGATACGATACCGTCTTGGACGATACTTATCGTCTTTGGATGATCTTCGAAGGTTCTGCTCAACCCACTGATTGGGATAAGTGGGTTGGCAAGTACGACATTGATGAATTGATAATTACTGAATCAGATTGGGCAAGAGAGACAGGCGATATATTACGCTTGATGTCTGGCGGTACAGTTGTTTTCAACCAAGCACCAGTGACTCCACAAGGTAAAATTTCAGGGCCAATCATCATCGGCGATGATTATTTTGACGAAAGAGCCTTTGTGTGGTATATTGACCCTGAACCTGGACTTATTGCCGATTATCGGGTATTCTTTGGTGGTAAGAGTTACAGCAATGTGGGCCAATGGCTTGTTGAAGGCGTCATAACTGCTGTTACAATTGACGGGGAACCCAAATGGGAATTGCGTCACGAATTGCTGTCAGCCGACTCCTCGTTGCTCAAAGCTGGATCATACACCTTTGCAGTGACGCTAATCAAAGATAACCTTCAGCGCATTACAAGGGCGTTTGGATCGGTGGATGCTGTTAAAGTGTTCACGGTTCCAATTCCCGATCCGTAAGTCATTTCAGGAATATATCATGCCACTATTGAGAAAAGAAATTCTACCAGCCGGAACCTATTCAGTGATGACCGCTAATGGTCGAGTCACCAAGGAATTTTCGCCTTCGTATCTTCGACACGTATCGAAGAATGCGAACAAAATGATTAAAGCTGGTTTGAGAATCCCGACACCGTTCGGGCACAGCAAAGATGCAGTACCTCACGCAACTGACAATCCAAAAGACAATGCCGGTTACTGGCATCGATTCTGGGTATCCAATGAAAACGGCAAACCTGGAATTTGGGGAGAAGTAGACGTTCCTGGCAACGAAGACGATCCCAACTCTCCGTACTACAAAGCAAAGCACACAGCAAAAGAAACGTCTGTCTGCATTCACGAACAATACGTCGATGGTAAGCAACGCAAATGGGACAACGCCATTATGCACGTTGCTTTGGTGAACCATCCTGTGGTGCCTGGTCAAAAAGATTTTGAACACGTGCCAGATAATACATCGGTGGTCAACATGAGCATGTTGAGTACCCATGCCGGTCTTGATTCTGAAAACATTTCTGGATTGGTTAAAAAACTACGGGACGTAGTTAAGTTGTACCTGCCAGACAATTGTACAATCGAGACTATTGTAAAAGACCTTATTGTTGCAGTAGGGCAATACGAACTTTGTTCTCCTAAGCAGGATGGGGGCATAGTGCCTGCTCCTGTTTATTTGTCAACCCAAGCAGATGTAAAGGATCAAAACATGCCCATGTCGAATGAGCAGATTCAATCAATCGTGGCTACTGGTGCAATTAACCCTGTCACCGGAAAACCATTTGCAGCAGAAGATTTTGCTGTTCAGTCTCAAGCAACTCCTGAAGACAAAAAGAGTGCAGCACTCTTGAAGGCTTTCACGAACAAACTTGTTGAGCAAGCCAAGAACTCTGTCATTGCAAGAATCAACTCTTTGGTAGAGTCAGGTCGGATCAGCAAAGAATACGCTGATACGCACTTGCAACCAAAGGTTGAATTTCAAATGTCTTTGATCGGAACACAAGAGAATCCAGCTATTGCGGATCATCCATTGGTGATGACCCTCAGCGCATTGGAATCACTTCCGACACCAACCAAACAGCCTCAAGGTGGTACCGTACCTGTAGGGCATGTGAATCCGTTCCAGAGCGATGCGAACGACTTTGACGGTGACCAAGCTGAAGCAATCAAGATGATGCTTTCCACCTTGCCAACCGGCTAAACCACTTCAACAATTTCGAATATATTTCACAAATTTGAAAGGATAACTCATGTTGTCTCAGTTTCAAGGGATGTTTCTACCAGCCGGTATGGGTACGGAAGCGTACAGTACCGATGTGGACTTTGCATCCATCATTTACGGTCCACTTCAGCATTGCCTTCTAGCTCCTTATGCAGTTATCTCGTCTGATGCTGCTGATGCTGGAAACACCGGCAATACTGCTGTCCTTCGCGGTGGTCTTGTTATGGCACGTGCAACAGTTGCTTCCGGCAACACTCTCGTAGGTGAATGGGTTCCATTTGCTAACGGTGGTGCAAACGGTTCCGGCGTTGCTGTTGGTATCTTGCTGTGGGCTGGTTTGTCAATGCTTCAAGGTGGTGCAAACGTCAAGCGATTGATGGGTGCAATTCTTGTGAAGGGTAACGTGCAAGCCAAAGCATGTTGCTTAGCAGCCTCAGCAACCTACGGACTGGCTACCACTGGTGCCGGTTTGAAAGTTCGTCAAGACTTGTTGTACAACATTTCTTTCGACGACGATATCACCGCAAAACTGTCTCGCCCAACACCGATCTAGTCGAATATATTCGGCTAGCTTTTTCACAATTCATATTCAAAAGTAAGGACAGAAACTATGCCTTTAGGAATGTCACTCGATCAAATGATGCGAACCCCGTTCGTTATCGATTTGATTTCTCGTATCCATCCCCCAGGATCGGCTATTCAACGATTCTATGGTTTGGGTCTTGGTGCTGCTGCATCCCAGACTATCAAGGGACGAACAGGCCAATATGATATATTCGACTACAGCCGGTCATTGGCACCAATGAGTACGCCACTGTCTCCGCCTACTCGAATCAATCGCAAGCAAATTGGCTCTGTGCCGATTACGCTTCCTCGAACGTACACAGCCTTGGATATCCTCCTTGAGCAAGTGTACAACACTCGTAACCTTGGTCAGCAATTTGGACCAGTCAACTCCAATGGCGACAAGTATGTTGCATTGCAAACCTTGTACGCGAAACAACGACACACTTCAAACATCGAGTTCATGGCTTCGCGCATGTTCTTGGGTGGGTGGTCTTTGAAGGAGTTCGGCTCGCATTTGGTCCTTGCTGAAAAAGCTGATGCTGCTGCTGTCACTGTCAACGACACCAAAATTCCTGCTGGAAACTTGACAAACATCGAAGGCATCATCGACGTTTCTTGGGATGATCCAGGTGCAGATTTGGTTGAACAATTCCAGGCTATCCAAGTTCGGCAAGCTCGCGTCAATGGACGACGAATTACCGAAGTGTGGATCAATGGTAACACAGCCAAGTACCTGTTCGACAATGCGAAGTTGCAAGCAGTCGGCGGTTCGGTTTATCGAATCTTCGATACTTTCAATCCGACCAAAGAAGTCGATCCAGCTTCGAAGATTCCTGACACTGGGGTTTCGATTGTTTGGCGAGGCTTGCCAGACATCACGTTCCATGTGTACAACCAAGGCTACGTTTTGCCTGGAACTACTGAGGCTTTCGATCAGCAGATTTCAAGCTCCAATTGGCGTTCATTCATCCCTGACAACATTGCGATTATGACACCGCCACCAGGCGAATGGTGTGGTTCAATTCAGGGTAGTGAACTGGTTCAATGGAATTTGACATCGCCAGTCGAAGAAGTTTATGGATTCGGCATGGGCATCGAACGTGCTATCGATCCACCGCGTTTTGACATCAAGATGCTAAACAACGCAGCCCCCGTCATCACGGAACCTTACGCTGCATTGGCCGCAACTGTGGTGTTCTAAGCAACCATTCTGTAGGGAAGGATGGACAGAGATTAAAAATCTCAGGTGTCCCGTTCCGAAAGGGGCGGGACATTTTTATTACCCTCTAACAAAAGCAGACACAACATGGTATTGCCTTTTACTTCATACGGACCTACAGAGTTTTGCACCACTTGGGACGAAATAGAAGACGTTTTTGGTCAACGTGGAGTCGAGCTACATCTGGACCACTTGGACGCTGGAAGAGAAACAGAGTTCAAAGACACGTTGATTCACAGAGCCACTCGACACATTGCAAGTTATCTTGGTGCTCGATGGAAACTCAGTGATCTAGCTAATGACATTCGTGTACGAGAAATTGCTACCTACTGGGCAGCACATCGAATTACTTCATTGCGTGGAAATCCTGCAATCTTCGAATCCGAATATTTGGAAGGACTTGAAGAGTTAGAACGTATTCGAGAAGGCACGCTGTTCTTGGATATTCCTACAACCCCAAGAGCCTCAATACAGTCCGGCGTTGTAGACCTTAGAACATCCAACTATCGACTTCAACCGACCTTCTTGGGTTCCAGCTACGTCTACAAAAATCAACACGCCTTACCGATTTACTATTGGCCTTTTAGTTGGCTCTAAATCTGTGAAATATATTCACGTAGTTTTCTTTCAAAAAAGTGGAAGTGCAGAAACTTAGATGATTCAGAAACCGTCGAATCTTTCAAAGTTAGGTATTCCTGCAAAGGTATTGAAGGGAGAAGTTCCGCAATTCCAGTCTGTAGCTTCCATTTATCGATCAGTCTTTGCACAACAATTCATGCTTCGTGTGCATACTGCTTTTTGGGAGAAAGCAATGGAGCGTAGCGATGATTTGGGTAATGCGTGGAAACCATTAGCTCCGGCTACGCATCGTTCAAAGCCTCTAAGTCCAATGGAAGGAAACCACTTTCAAGTATTGAAAAATTGGTACAACAATTTGGATCAGCTTCCAAGTCCAGGTTCTTCTCCAAATGTTGGCTTGTTGTCTCCTGCTTACAAACAAATTTTCAACACCGCATTTCGAAAAGAATTACGCAAGCTGATTCAAGAATCTGGTGCTAGAAATTCTCCAAGAGGCTCAAGGAAGTTATTGATTCAAGAGGCTACTCGTAGGGCTTGGACTGCTGTAAAACAACGACCAATTCACGGTGCTGTTTCCAGATTCAAGATATATGAGAAGGTGGAAAAGCTGGCACAAATAGCAGGAGCAAGGGGGCAAACGGATATTTACAAAGCAGCAAAAAACAGCCCAGATTTAGTAGTTGACTACCAAAATAATTACCAAGCTGAAAAGGCTCGAATATATCGAGTTATACGAAAACCTGGATTTCGTGGGGCTATTTACGTTTCAGAATCGGAACGACATACTTTGATAAACATTAGGACCGGAGCATTGGTAGCCGCCACTCGTCCTGGTACAATAAGCAATAACAGGTATTACCCGCCACCTGGACAACACATAGCACTAAACCCTAGAAGTATCTTAATTGACTTTCCAACCATTCCATACTTTAATGCTGTTCAAGAAGTTCGACCAGTAATTCCAGACAATGCCGGTGCTTGGATTGAGCAAGCACACCAAGTAGCAATCAAACGAGCAAAAATGGAATACGACAGGATACGCCATGATTACAAAAACCGTACTAAAAGTCCTACTAACAAGGCTAAGACTCGCTCAAGAGTCGGGCGTACTTAGTGGCGTAAAATTCGAAGAGATAGGCATACTCCCAGAAGGTAGAGTGCCGTTTTCTTACGGACAGCGTTGGCTTGTAATATATCCAACAAGCATTCGAGACTCTTCGATCATTGAAGGTGATTTCAGGAAACGTCGAGTTGCATTTTCTATCTCATTGATTCAGAGGATACGCGACATCCCCAATGATCGATTCGATTCGATTGCGTACATGGATCAAATATCCATGAGCGACATACTTGAAATGAGCATGGAGGTAATCGAACAACAAGCAACGATGCAACTGCTTCGAGAGGAATTACTGCTTATCAATACCAAATACAGTGTCACCGAGCAATTTTTGATGTTGAACGGTGGACTCGATCCGGTTCACCTGTACCCATCATTTTTTGGAGGAAATACGGAAGATGATATAACTAATAAAATTGCTGGCTACAAGATGACGTTCAACTTTATGTCTCCACTCATATCCGCTGCTTATCCTGCTTGCGGACTTTAACAACCAAAGAAGGAATATATCATGGCAATTATTGCTGGTGCCTATTTCGGGTACTACGGAACTTATGCTGTTGACAATGCTGGTTCTCTGGCATTGGGCAACACACGAACCGGCTTCAGACACTCTCACAACTACTCTTCACGCGCAATCAACTTTGATGCTCTTGGAGAAGCACCTGTAGACGTTCTGATGCTTGGCTGGACCGTTACAGTCGATTTCGTTCTTCAAGAATATGACGCTGCTGCTATTGAAGACTTGCAATGGTCACAAGTAGCCACAAATAGCGTTGACCCTCTTGGAGAGACAGACCAAGCCGGTATTGCATTGTGGGAACGTGCAAAGCCACTTTACTTACGCTCCTGTACGAATACCAATCCGTGTGTAAGAGTCTATCCGAAGGCTATTCTTGCACCGAACTTCAACATCGATGTTGACTTTGCACACACGGAAAGAGCAGTAGCCTTGCGTATGTTGATTCTGCCAATTGCAAGACCAGTCGGCACATTCGATTACGAGGAATACGCCGCAATCAACGCTCCATCAAGACCTGTAGGTTGTGCCAATCTGGTTTACTGGCTCGACGGTCCTTGTGCATAGTTTGAATATATCCCACCCTACAGAATATATTTCACACAATTGGAAACACGATGCCTATTCAAGTCGATCTACCATTCGATGACGCTAACGACTCTACTGACGATAGTGCATTAGATAATCCGTTATCTAATTCACCACTTCAGGGCAGGTCTATTCGATTTGGAAGTAAAACGATTGATTTCGCTTCCGAAATAGAAAAGGCTATGTATGTTTTGGCAAGTAAGCCAAGAGGTACATTTGCAAGAGAGCAAGAATTTATTCAGTATCTTTCGCAATTTGGGTTGTCTAAAGCTCAGATTAGTAATTTTGGTCGAAGCATTGTTTCAGAAGTAAAGAGAGTATCTAAAAGCTCTGGACACACAATAGACATAGGCAGCTTTAATGCCAGAGAAAAAATGGCGGAAGTTATTCGCCAGTCTTCATTGGGGTATTTATTTCTGTCAGAAGAAGAGCAAGCTGAACGACAAAGAAAACTGGCTGCAAGAGAAAAATTGAGAAGTAACTTTCGAGCTTCATCGACTCAAGAGCTTATTTCTAATATAAATTTGTTGCAAGACAAAGGTGACTACAAACCTAAATATTCAATAGAGGCAGGAAAAGTCAAAGGGGGTCTTCCAACTCCACCAGATTTATTCGATCAATATCCTCCACCTGCTCCACCGACTAGCACTACGTCACCTATAGGCACAGATGCCGGTGGTGGTGGTTATGGTCCAAAGCCACCTATCGACTTTATCGTCGATCCTGAAGATGAAGAAGGGCCAAAGATAAATCGAAGCCATATCAAGCAGCGTGCAAAGTCGTTAGAGTCTCAGGTACTTTCATCGCTTCGAAAAGAACTCGGAAAAGACTTGGAGGCTAGTAGAGCCAGAGCCACGGAGATATCTGCCCAGGCATCCAAGAGCCGTGCGGCTGGATACGGTGCCGGTGGACTGCTTGGTTTGCCAGGATACGCATTTTCGACAGTCCTGGACTCTTTACACATTCGTCCAGCCGAAGAAGCTCTACGAGGCCAGGAAGCGTCTTATCAAGGCTCTAGGAAAGACGAGTTCTCAGAACAAACATTCAAGATCAAAGAGTTTTTCCGGCAATATATCTTTGACGCTGTTGATTCTGTTGACGATGAAGCACTTGCAGGGGTCGAAGATGCTTTGAAAAGCCTAGAGAGTCAAGACCGTGAGAATATATTCCAAGGCATATCTGGATTGGCTAGAGGTCTTGCCGATGATCGACTATTGGATGATCGAGTTCGACAATCAGGAACAGGCGATGTTGAAGGGCTTGATCCTTCTCAATTCAAGAAAACAGCAAGGCCAGGAACATTGAATGCCGCCACTGCTGCTTTTGGTCCTTCAGGAAACTTGGCAAAATTCTCTGGATATGCAGTAGGGGCTTATGCTGCAATCAAAGGTGCTCAATTCGTATCCTCAGTACCGGCAAATGCGATTTCATCAGTAGGAGCTAACCTGAATGCTTCTGGTACTGTTAGTGGTCAACAAGGACTTATTAGAAATGTTGCGAATCTTGACATCGGTACAGCACTTGGCGTAAATCCTTTCACCAAGGGCATAATGGCAATGTTCGACGTTGTTAGCCAAATCGAAGAGAACACTCGAAAAGAATACGCATTCACTACGCCTGATGCACTTGTACAAAACGCAATGAATCAAATATTGATGATTCAACGCATGTTAGCCGAAGGTGCTGAACGTGATCCAATACTTGCTGAACTTACAAAGATGCGGGGATTGTTGGCACGTGAAGCAGAAGGACTAAAAACCGAATTGTTGAAAACTTTCGGACCACTACTAAGCGATGTGCTATTCACTATTTCTGCCCACGTTAAAATAGTTGCTGATATGCTTTCCAATCCTGCTGCAAAAGCATTGCTGCGATTCTTTGCTGGTGGTGGCCTTCCATTCGGTGGACTGCTTGCAACTTGGGGAGCGTATGCGGATTCTCAACTAATGGCTGACGCACTTAAAAACAATTCCAGCCTTTTGGATGACATCGGTAACTTCCTTGACGATGATTATTTTGTGAATCCAGCCAACCCGCAAAGAAACTTAGACGTACAAATGAATCAAGGGGGAAGAAGGCGACGATGACTCATTGCTTGAAACAAGTTGTCTACGGTCCAGGCTTCGATGGTGTTGTTGACCCATTGACTGCCAACGTATTTCTACACCCAACATTTCAAGGCAATCGATTGTCGATGAAGACAATCTATGCCGACGACCAAGTAACTCCCCTATACTACGAATACACAATCGAACTAGAAACAATCATCTATGACCACACTAATGAAGCAGCTAACAACTCAATAGAAGCTGAAGTCAATAGGATACGTCAAATACTGGCTACTCCAAATCAAAAATTGTTGGTGTATCCTGTTGGTCTTGGCAAAGTTGCATATATCAACGCCAATGCCGCAGACTTAGTTGCTTTGGCCGCATTGGACGCTACGAACTACACCGGAGTAACCGCTACTCCTGAAGTATCTGGTGGTCCATTCCCTCAAGACACTGTAGTAATGCCTATAGGCTCCAACAACGCAATCAGCGTTAAATGGAGTTGCACATTCAGAATCCTTCACTGTACGATTCTTTCTTTTGTTGATCCAAACTCTACAATCGAATTTAATTTTGAATCAGACTTCGATGTAGACTCCGATGGTGACTTAACCCTGACTGCGAATGTTACCTACAAAAGCATGTACCCAGTCTTGGATGGTTCCTACCCTGCACTCATCGACATCAAGAAATGGTTCACAGATGCTTTGACCTATGTTGCTGTTGCACCGCCTTTTGGAGCTTGGGAAATACAGCCTGTGCAACAATTTACTTTCGGTGCCGGTATTTTGGAAGAAGGACATCGCATTCGAAGCAAGACATCCATTTCAAGGGATCGTCGCGCAGCAAAACTAACATTCATCAGCGAACCAGTAAAATCGCCTAATGCTTTGTTTCCACCAGCAAGCGACATTAAAGCTGTAGACACAATTCAATCCGATTTAATGACTGGTGGCTTTCAAAAATGGCATCGTGTTCTTGATGTTGATATCACGCTTAGAAGGAATTGGCCTAAGCATTGGGCTTGGTTTATCTACCGAAAAATTCTCGCACAGAAAATGCGATATGTCGGTCTGCTGAAAGACGTTCGACTCATTCCTAATAATGAAGTCGTTGCTCCTGAACGTGCAAACCAAAAACTGACTACAAACTACTTTCCAATCAAATTCGTTTTCAAAGACGATATCTACAGCCGTAAGGTAATGATACACGGAGAGTTTCTTGTTAATTGCTCTTTGAGAAACATACTCCAAGTAAGTAATATATTCGGTCGAGTCCACAACTCTTTTGACGTTGTTAATGGAGATAGAAAAGGCCAAGGAAAAGTCGGTGTCAACGGCAACACGCCTGCTTCCGATTCCGATCAATGGGCACGATGGATTCTAGCAAGTACCAACGCAATTGACGGTAACTCAAGAGGCTTCATTGACTCTGCCGTATTTTCAGTTTGTGGTGCTGACTTGCCTGCTCCGCTATTCAAGCAGCAAGCTACCTGGATAGTTGATCCTATGTGGAACTACAGTCAGAACTGTTCTCCCAATCAACCTGTATCTCGAAGTGACGCAGCAATATCTACCAACACTTCTACATACTACGCACAAACATCGGATGGTAGCGTCCCGACTCAGGATGAACAAATCGAATACGGACAAATCATGGAAGACATTTGGAACTTGGCTCGATACAATTGCGGAGCAGCTAATTCCAAACTAAGTTACGATCCAGAAGAGTCCTGGATGGATTACAAAACATCCATTTCAATCATTGAAGACTGCCACTCAATTCCGCTTGATTTTCTGGACGAATCCGGCATTGCTATGTATCAAACACCGGAAGCAAATCCAGGCAACGCTACAAACCTTCAAGACAAATATTTTCCAGACAATCCGGCAATCCCTGGCTACAATGCCGGACAAGATCAATCTTTGTACGCAACGAAGTTCTTTGCACTCAACGGCATATTGACACCGAGGGACTACACCAACACAAAGAAAATGGTGATATCGAGAAGTTCACCGCGATTCTTTATTCGATTCCAGGGTTATGCGATTCGAGCACTGTACCCAGTACCGATTCCACACCTTCTAGCTTTTAAGACTGGTTCCGGTCTTGATTCAAACTCAACATTATTCAGAAAAGTAACTAGAATCGGCAGACCCAAGTGTATGACAAGACAAACAGGCCCATCTGCAAACCCTGTCTACCTTGCAAAATGGGACATACTCTATACAATAGATCATGATATTCACTACAGCAACATTCTAGCAAGATTGTTTACAAACACTGACGGAGCCTTTAATGTCTAGCCTTCCCACTTCAGAATTTGAACTACCCGACGAAGACCTAACAATCACAGTCAATCGAAAGAACAAACCATCATTCACAGTCAACATAGCAGACTTGCAGTTGATTGCCGATTCTAACTACGATGAAAAGATTGAGTACACACAGGTTTTGAAGAAAATACAAGAGTCTTTGAAATCTCTGCTATCCATTGATATATCACTGTCTCAAGTCGAATGGCTGTACTTGAAAAAGAAAGAAATTGAAGTCGAACTAAAAAAAAGTGGATCACCCGAATTAGGAGATTCCGATACTACAACCTTGTCCCAACCTTCTTTGCCACCAATTCCGTTAGACCAGTGGGTGGACGAAACGCCGAGTACATCTTAAAGTTGACCGAAGAACACGTTCGAGCTTTGGAAGAACTAGATTATCGACAACAAATATCAACTCAAAATCCAGAAGCAGTTTATCGATTAACGCTACTTACTACATTGGACAAGCAGAAAGCCGAAGAAGCACAAGCATTTAGTCTTTATAACGAACTGGATCGAAAATATGGCAAAACTTGAAAACAAACCAACGGCTGGAATTACCAACGCCGATTACTTGCTTGGTAAACTTCGTGGCGTAGCTTCGAATATGTACAGCCCTCATTGGTATCAAATATATGATGCCAGATACTCACACCATTTTCCGTTGTTCAGTTCGTTGACCATTCGGGCAATGCTCCGTGATCCTAGAATCCGTTTCGGTTTGTGGCTCATTAAAGGTCCGGTGATTACCTACACTAAATTTTTCTCAGAAGAAGAATCGGAATCGCCGGAAATTCACAACGCAATCGTAGAACTCAATTATCAATTTCCCTACGCAGTAATCCATGAGAACAAGGAAATTGAGAAATATATTCTAACTCAGCTAAATCGATTTTGGACTGTTGGAGCTATTCGTGCGTTAAGTGCGCTTGAATGGGGTTTCAGCGGTTCTCAAGTTCTCTACAAAAAAGATTCCAAGGATCGATTGTGTTTTGACAATTTGATCCCCTACAATACGCACCCAGAAGAACTTCAATGCCTTACCAGAAATGAGGGCATTGTTGGATTTCGCCGTAGACACTCCGACTCAAACTATGTACCAATCGGGAAAGGTCTTTGGCATATCCAAAATAGGGACAGACACTCCTACTATGGAGAGTCCAGACTTTTGGGTGCGCATATTCCTTGGCATGAAACCTGGATGTTGGGCGGTGCAAGAGACATCCGTAGAACCTGGTTCTTCAGAAATTCTTACGACAGTGGTGAAATGTACTACCCTGAAGGCAATTCAACAGCCTCAGATGGTTCCAACATTCCTAACGAAGAAATTGCTGCGGCAATGATGGAAGCAAAGCGTACAGGCTCACACGCTCTATTCCCATCTACCCGCGACTTGACAGGCAAGCAACTATGGGAGTTCAATGGTCCAGTTGCCAATGCTACTCCTCAAGGTCTGATGGAGTATGTAGACGCTCTACGCGACGAAGAATTGGAAGGAATCGGAATACCGCCCGAAGTAATTCGTAGCGAAGGCAATAACGGACTAGGCTCGGCTACTGGAAGAATGGTTCCTTACATGGCATTCATTGCTTCACTAACTCCGGTTGGCAGCGACCTAATTCAAGACTTTCGATCACAAGTGCTGGACAATATATTGCTGCCACTCAACAATATGTCAATCGATTACGAGATTAAACCAATCGTACCAAAGAGCATGGGCGATCAGGTACAGGCAGTTCAAGAAAAGACAGTCGATGACTCTGGGATGTCCTAATGGCTATCAAGTTGACTTTCAAAGGTGGCATCACAATTGATCCTGGTGGGCCAGGAGAAATCGTCATTGAATCATTTGAAGTCTCAACAGTTTGCGTAGACCCAACGCGAATATCTGACTACTACGATAGTCGAAAAATACCTTTAGGCATTCTTGAACGCTGCAACAGTCAAGAACATCGAATGATCGATGGTGTCGGCAAAGGTGCATTCTTAATCGCCAACACAGCCTTCGACGTTCTAAATCCAGAAGACCCACCAAACACAGTAAGCATCGACTTACTTGACATCCTTGAAAACACAACGGAGATAGTTGTTGACTTTAAGACTCTAAGCACCGAAGGCACATTCCAGAATCACGCAAGCAGTAAGTCAGTACGACTTATTGACTTCAAAATGATTGGCGGTAAGACAATCACAAGTTCTTCTCTAGTTGTCCTTGAAACTGCTGAAAGAAAATACGACTTAGCCTGTACACCCGCACCGAGAAACTACAACGTAGTTGATCCCTGCAACACAGTCTTTACTGATCCAGTCACAATAACCTACTTGGCACCTGACACTACACCACTCACGTTAGCAGAAATCTTCGAAGATTTGCTAGCCGGTACAACCTATTCGATCACACCCCATGCTTCGCTTACCGACATCACCAGTGAAGTTGCGAATATATTCCTTGACGGTTTATCGATTCAAGAAGCAATTGACAAATTGTGCAAAGCCCACGGACTGATATGGGCAATGGACGAAACCACTGTCCAGGTCAAACGCTTAACCGAACCAGACCCGAACACGTTCAACTACGCCACAGAATTACAGCACTATATTTCTTCCAAAAAACCGTTGTTCTGCTGGATTCTTTACCATAATATATTCTACCCTAACGTGTCTACACGTAGTAAGACTCGTACTTACTATTCATTGCAAAATGAGGATGACTACTTTTTCAGTACAACAGTAGACTTCGGCTCAAGAATCCATACCCACTACCCGTACCTTCCAGCATTCATAGATAGTACAACCACCGGCGAGTCCTATGCGCTTCTCAACAAAACAGCACTAGAAGATTTGAAGGATTCAATCCTTCCAAACTTCGAGTCAATATATCAATATCGAAATCACTTATACCATTCTCCATTGTTCAGGAGTTTGCCTCTTCTTGACTGCAACTTTGTCCGCATAATTTACTTCGACTATGGCGATGCAATCCACGGTACAGTAGCCGATTGTCGAGACTACCCATACTTGTTGGTTCCTACACCAGAGCCTCTAGGATGCCCAACTGCTGGTGGTGCTCAGATTGAAGGATTTTTGATTGCTTTGACTGACGGTACAGGCTCATTTGTTGGAAGAAAAAAGGCTACTGTAGTTGTCAAGGTTGCTTCTTGTGGGTTTGAAACGCTGATCGGAACTCCTGTAGACGTTTACGACAACTCAAATGATGAAATTTCTGGTTGCGTATTTGACAAGACCGAAGAAGAACTGGATAATGTTTGGGTATGGGCTTCGAAAAAGACTTTCGAGAATCCAAACTATGATCCCAATGAAACTATTCCTGATCCTGAAAATCCAGAAGGACCAGAAATACCTAACCCTGATTATGATCCCGATCAATATGTTACTTGTCATTTTTCAGCAGATGATCGATGTTGCGTAGCCGCTGATGGTGGTGGAACTGGAAGTTCAGGTAGTGGTTCAAATTTCGAAAGTTTTTAAGCATGTATTTATCTGCAACCAATCACATCATTCGAGCTAGAGTAAATGCCGCAGCAACTACTAACGAATCAGTTTGGTATTCTCAAGCAAAAACTCTCACAACTAGCTCAGGTGCATTGTCGGCACTAATACCCAATAGTGGACTCACTACAGGTACTTCAAATGTCACATTAGTAGCTAGCCCTTCTTCCGGTCAAAACCGTCAATGTATAGGTATCTCAGTTTACAATGCAGACACAGTATCGCATGACTACACACTTGAGTTCTATGATGGAACTAATGCCAGAATCATTCACGTAGCCACGTTAGAATCTGGTGAAAAACTTGAATATGATCGAGGAGTTTGGAGAACATATTCTTCAGACGGTATCGTAATCGACGGTCAAGGTGTTCAAGGTGTTCAAGGTGCTGCTGGTGTTGGAGTCCCAACTGGTGGATTAACTGGTCAAGTCTTAGCCAAGAACTCTAACACTAATTACGATACTGGTTGGGTAGCTGCTGCTACTGGTGATGCTCTTGTAGCTAATCCACTATCACAATTTGCTGCAACTACTTCGGCACAACTAGCCGGCGTCATTTCCGATGAATCTGGTACAGGTGCTTTAGTCTTTGCTGACACCCCAACATTGGTCACACCAATACTCGGTACTCCAACGAGTGGCAACTTGTCGAACTGTACTGGGTATGCTTATGCTTCGTTGTCCGGCATTCCAGGTTCATTTACTCCAAGCTCTCACACTCACGGCAATATATCAAATGCCGGAGCAATAGGCTCTACTGCCGATCTACCAATCAAGACTGGTGCAAGCGGTGTATTAGAAGCTGGATCATTTGGAACTGGTGCTGGTGAATTTTGTCAAGGCAATGATTCCAGACTATCGGATGCTCGAACTCCAACAGCCCATACCCACAATGCGTCCGACATTAACGCTGGAACACTTGACATAGCTCATATTCCAACTGGATCATCTGCATCAACTGTTTGCATTGGCAACGATGTTCGATTAACAGTAACAAATATATCTGCTCCTTCTGGTGGATTGATTGTTGACGAACCACTGTCAAAACAATTTGAATTGTTTATTGATTGTGATCGTTCTATTGTAGTGACTTCAACAAAGTTGAGATTAGTTGGAGACATTGCAGCACCAGGAAACTTGAAACTGTATGGAACCGATGGTACAGGTGCTAAAGGATGGTACGATCAACCATCAGGTGTAGCTGATGGTGATAAAGGTGATCTTACAGTTAGTTCATCTGGTACCGTATGGACCATTGATAACAACGTAATCACCAATGCGAAATCTGCTCAAATGGCTGGCCGTACTATGAAGGGCAATAACACTGATTCAACGGCAAATGCTTTAGACCTAACCATAGCTCAAATCAACGCTCTGTTGAATCTTGACGCTATTCGATTCAATCTAGTTCAATAAGGAATATATTCATGGCATCAAACCCAACCTATGCAGCCAACCCTAGAGCCGTTGACTGGGTGCAAGTAACTACGGCAAATACAGCCCGTGATGGTTCTGGATCACCCTCGGCATTATGCCAAGGCTCGGCAGCAGGACTTAAAATTACATCAATCCAAGTGCAAGCAACTGGCAATACAACTGCTGGAATGGTTCGTATTTTTCTTTCAACTGATTCAGGTGTAACATGGAGATTGTTCGATGAATTTCCAGTTGGTGCTGTGACTCCAAGTGCTTCGGTTCCAGCATACCGAGCATTCAAAAATTATACAGACTTGGTGTTGTTCGGTACTGCGGTAAGATTAGCCGCAACCACTCATAACACAGAAACCTTCAATGTCTTTGCTTTTGGATCAGATTTATAATGAACCCTGGAATTTTTGGATTACCTGACCCGTCACGTACCGAGCAATGGTTTTATGCTTCCGGTGCTGGTGGAGCTATAAGCACTACAAAGAACTGGCAGCGATGGACGAAGCCAAAGAATTGTAAATTCGTTTTAATCAAGCTGATTGGTGCTGGTGCTGGTGGTGGAAATGGATTTAGCGGCTCTGCTGGTACTAATAGGGGTGGTGGAGGCGGTGGTGGTTCTGGTGCTACTGCATCGGCACTTTTTCTAGCATCCATGCTGCCAGATACTCTTTGGTTACAAATACCAAAAGGTGGAGCAGCAACACAACCTGGGGCTAGAGCAGTAGTAGCATTTTCACCGTCTGCTACTTCAACGGATTGGTTATTGCTAAGTGGTCAAGCCGATGCTGCTACCGGTGGTAATGGGACGGGTAGTGCTGGTGGTGGTGCGGGTGCAGGAAGTACAGCCTTGACAATTACAACACCTGCTTATTTGTTTTGGGCATTAGGATTTACTACTCAAGCAGGAGTGTCTGGTGCTACTGGTGGGGCACACACAGGAGCTACTGGTGGTGCACTATCACAAGCATATCCAGTCAGTGGCGGCTCAGGTGGTGGTGGTGCTGCTGCAACACAACATAACGGTGGAAACCTTACTGGTATTGGTGCGGTTCAATTTGCTCGACCAACAATAAGTGGTGGTGCGCAAGGAAATCCAGCTTCGGCAGGTCCAGACGGTTACAATATGTTTGGTGGATTTTTCTTAAATACAGGTGGTGCCGGTGGTGGTTCATCTGATTCCGGCAATGGTGGCAACGGTGGCAATGGTGGAATAGCTTCTGGTGGTGGTGGGGGTGGAGCCGGTGTGACGGGTGGTACAGGTGGTACAGGTGGTGATGGTTTAGGGTTAATAGTTACATGGTGATATATGCCAACTAGACGTTGCTGCTGTGGTCCATGCTTTATTTACTTCGATGACTTTGATAGACCAGATAACGATGTTGAACTGTTAGAGACTGATGCCGAAGCTGCATGGGAATTTTGCGATGACTCTACAGATTGGGATTTGATCGTAGAGAGTGGCAACACATTTCTAACCAACACAGTAGCCAATGCAACCATCACCCTCAAAAAGATGGTTGGTAATCCATACGCAATACTAACTGGTGCATTCGACCCAGTTGAAGCAGCAATATATCAAGTTCTTGTTTATAAAGGCACTCTTGCCGATGCTTGTGACGGAGAGGATTACATAGTCGAGTTTGACTTGTCAGCAGAACCGCCAATGGTTCGAATAAAGCAAGGCGGTACTACACTAGCCGAAGAAGAATTTCTGACTGGTGCTGCTGCTGCCTCATTCGGTATCTGTGTTACCGACAACATGATCGAGGCATACGTCGAAAACTCTCCAATAGTCAGAGCGTGTGGAATCACAACTACCAAGCATTGGTTTGCACTACGTTCAGTCACAGAAGATACCAAGTGGGACTGGATTGAATACAGTGACCACTATCATAACAATAGCACCTGCCCGAAATGTAGATTCGGTTGCTTTCCTGATAGAGCACTTCTAGGATTCCAATGGACAATAACCGACATCGGAAATTCCGAATGCGATGAATGCCCAACAACAGTATCCGCAAGTGTGATGATCGACTCAGAAACAACGAAATGCGATGCTGTTTACGAATCAGAACAAGTAGTGATACCACTAGTGAATTGTGAAGGTCCACTAGGTTCGGATAATGCAGAAATAACCCTTCAATGGTTTGTGGACTGTACTGATCCAGATAATATAGAAGTCCGATGGTTAGCAACAGTCAGTGGTGTAGCCTTCGGTGATCCTGGCGAAATCACTATACTGTATCCACGCGGGACTAAAGCAATTGAAATAACATATTCAGACAGAGCAATCGACGTTCCGTTTACTTGTGATGGAAGCACCGGAGCTTGTTGCTTAGGTGGTGCAAAATTCTCAGTAGTACCAATAACCGACGATTCCTGCTGCGTAGAAACTGAGGGACTAGCCTTGGAAGCTAAAACAACCAACATCGAAGACCCCCTGCCACCCTGCCCTTTTTTGGAAGAAAAAATATGCACTCTTGTTTCAATGGCTTCGGGCAAGCAGATAGAAGTTGCTCCAACGACTTGTAAAGCCTGTACTGAATGCAGTAGACCGAGAAGGCTCAACGAAGTCACAATGATGCTTATTCCAGATGGGGAGCTTCGTACCAAAGCTGCTGAAACCATTCTCAACGATGAAGGTGTTGGCTCAGACTTAGCCAAAGTATTCGGTATGTTTGCCGATACGAATATGTCTTGTGGTTGCTCAGGCTTGAAAGATATATTAAACACCTGGACGATTCAGCAGATACGTGCAAACAAATCGATGGTCGTAGGTCGAATATATTCCGAAGCTCAAAAGCGAAATCTACCAGTCGTCAGATCAGTCATTTCAGGGCTACTTGAAGTTGTCCTACTGAAGAACACCCTGATCGGCTAACGGTGTCTACACCGAATATATTTCACAAAATCGGGAATAGGATCGTTCGCCAAAAATAGGCGGGAAAATTATTAAAAAAATCTTCAAAACCCCTATTGCATGATTCTGATAGTATGTTTACCATAATAGGGTGGGCGGTGGGAGAATGGCGATAGCGCGTATAGAATACTTACTATACTACCTGTACCATTCTCAAATCTGTGAAATATATTAACTATCGCCGTGGTGTCCACTACGCCTCCATTTCAAATCGACCGAATCGGGGGCTTCGGTTCACGCAATTGTTTAGGTGGCGATTATGGGAGTGGTGGTTGTTATCGTGCTTTCGTTTATCGGATGGTCGGCTGGAATGTTGTTTATTGGGTTCATGTTCGGCACGTTAAAACGCGACTGCGACATGCTGAAATTGTGCCGGTCGCAGCAAGAACGGGGAGACTACTGGTTTGATAAGTACATGATGGAAGTTCGGGAAGACTGGGAGCCTTTGACGAAGGATTTCTAGTCACGATAACTCAATGCGTAACCGAGCCCCCGCCGATACGGACACGCCGACCCGCTGACACAGTTGTTTTTCTTCCAAAAAAGACCTGGATTGGCAAGGCGGAAAAATTTTCAAAAAATCCACTACCCGCTGTTGACACCTTTTTAGTTGCGGGGTAGGATAGTGGCAGTCGATCAATAAGGCGGTCGAGGCGGTGTACACACCGAATGGAATATATCAATGACAACTCGAAAAATAACAACACTAGACATTTCATTCCAGCAACAAACGATACCGAATATATCCGAAGTTGTTGAAGAGATTTACGAACCACCAGTTTTGAAGTACAAACCGAAAACTGATGCAAAGCCAAGATTCGGTGCCCATGCAGTTTGGATTCCATTGTTCATCGAAAATGAAATCCAAGCCATGACTGTTAAATGTGGTGGTCGGCCTGACAATTGGCTTCGATTACAATTCTGTAGTCGAATGAAAAAGATAGACTCTAAAAGAGCGTACTATGTACGCAAACAAATAACCATCAACAAGATTACGGTTGGAACATTCCGTAATGCTTATAACAATCGAAAGTTGAGCAAGGCTCAAGACCCTATATGGTTGATCTCCATGAGATACAATGAGCATGGAATACCGATCAAGAATATATACGAATACGCACACTGGGAAGATATGTATCAGAAGTGCATCGACTTGAAGATTGCTGATCCACGGTTCATAACACCAGAGGAAATCGAAGCACTACGAACAGCCATAAACAATGAAGACCCTAACTTCAATAATTGGGCGGTGCCAAGTGCCAAAGAGATTGAAAGCCTCACAAACAAAATCGGCAAAGAAGTCTACAACAGTGTCTACTTCCCGTGTGGATGGGCCAGAGAGGATTCGACATGACATTCAAAAATGCACGTTATGCAAAATCTCAAGTTACTGCAATCACAAAGTAACATGGAGATTAGGCATAACAGCCAATCACAAAGACATTTGGATGTTTTGTGGTGAAGCACCTGGACGAACAGAACACATATACGAATCACCATTCATGGGAGAATCTGGACATATACTTGTCAAGATGATGACTGATGCTGGTATGTTCATGCCGAGTTTTCCAGGTGTACGAATCATCTACACCAATGCAGTTGCTTGTACACCATTCGACGATGAAACACAACTACATATAGGCACACCGAACAAAACAAACATCGACAATTGCCGACAATATTTGAAGCGTCAAATTGACTACTACAAACCTTCGAATATATTCGCAATTGGTTTAGTCGCAAAGCAGTCACTGTCAAAGCTAGGAGCAGACTTTGTTCATCTAGTGCATCCAGCGTCAATCATGCGTCAAGGTTCAAAAGGAAATTTGGACTACACATCTAACGTACTCAAGATCAAGGAAACAATGAAGAAATGGCAAAAAAGAAACAAATGACAAAGCCCTATAAAGGCTGGAATCTTCTAGTGCATGGCGTCACTCAATCCATGCTTTCAAGGTTCTTCATCGACGAGGAACGATTTCATATCAGGAACGTGAAGTGTCTGAAAGAAGTGAACAGAAAAGAGGCTATGGACTATGGAACGATATTCCACAAGCTAATCGAAATCAATTCACGTTTAGGCAAGAGATATAACAAAGCCAGAGTATCCATCTACATGAATAAATGGGTGCTGTCTCGGTTCGGAGAAGAGGCGGTTCTATTGGCTAAAATAGCCATTGCCGAGTTTGAAGAGTATCGTAAATGGGAAAGCACATTGCCCATACACGAATACGTGGATCAGGAAGTAAAATTCTGTGAGAACTTTGAGTTGCCTCCAATAAACTTCTCTGCTGACAATGAGAATATATCAGTACGAGTACCAAAAGGTATCGTCATTCCTCTTCGTGGTCGAATCGACGAACTCATTATGCTGGATGGAAAACTCTGGCTGCAAGAAAACAAGACCAAATCAAAAATCGACTTGGATGGAATCATCAAGACCATTCATCGAAACATCCAAGTCATGTTCTACGCTACGTGCATCGAATTGAAATACGGAGTACCATGCGCAGGAGTTATCTATAACGTCATACGAAAACCAGGACAAATACAACGAACAGGTAGAAGAAACAAGGCAGGCGTCTATGTCGGTGGAGAATCTGACCTGCAATATATCAACCGAATAGTGTCTGAGATTCGTAAAGACACAGGCTACTATTTTACTCGACTACGTTACGAGTTTCCGAATGGAACACTCCAACAGTGGCAGCGTAGAACTTTGATCCCATACCTCTATAAAATATACTTGTGGTGGAGGTCTTGGGAAAAAAACCCTATCAACCCTTGGGAAGACACCCAAGGAAACATAAATCCATTTCACGCGGAACGTCCCTTCGGAATATACGATCCATTCTCAAACGGCGTAGGAGAATATTTCAACTACCTAACAACGGGGTCGAAGATAGGACTCGAAGAGAACAGCGAGTTGTTTCCAGAGCTAGAAGACGAAAACGACGAAGAACTAGATAAACTGGTTGGAGCATAACACTCTCTAAGGGAAGCAAACAATGACACTATCAAGAGAAAAAACAAAACAACTACTAGACAACGGTGTACTTCAAGCCTACGCACACAATCGGGCAATCGAAGCGAAAAACCTTGAAGATACTTGGGCGGAAATATGCGGGAATGCAGTTTTTGATTCACCGGCAACCAGTTACAGAGTAAAACCAACTCCACAGTACCGTCCTCATACAACTTCAGAACTGTCTGGACTTGTAGGCAAGGTTGTTAAATGTAAAAAAGACTTCGACATGTGTTGCATAGTCTTGTACGCTTGCCCTCGAAGCACCAAAATCAAACTCAGTAATGATTTATGGTGCTCAGCACAAGCATTGATGGAAAAATTTGTGTATCCAGACGGAGCACCTATTGGTGTAAAGCTAGAACAATGAAACCGATCCATACGCATGATGCAATTCGAAAGAGCTTAGAGAAAAAGATTCGACCCAATTCTAAGTCAAAGCCACCTTTGGAATCTCTTCGAAAGACTGAATGGATTCCACAATTCGAACAGTATATGCGTAACCGTTTGGTTGTAGGAGCTATTCGATACGAACTATTCGAGCAGAAACTAAAAAACAACAAGTACAACTGTCTTGAATATATTCGTACTAAATGCGACGAATACGAACAGACTGGAAACTTAGAATGCTTAGTCGATCTTGCAAATGTAGCCATGATCGAGTTTGCAGCACCACACCATCCAAATCCACATTTCACCCCAGGCGATGATACATCCCATGTAGGAACTTTCGATGTCTAAGCGAGGACGAAAAGCCAAACCAATCGATCCAGCCTTGAAATCCAAGGTAGTGACTGTCAGAATGCCAGGCGCATTGTACAATGCTCTTTGCCACTATTCGAGTGACACTGACGCATCACTCAACCAAGTTTGCTTGGACCAATTATACGATCACCCATCAATCACAAACTACTTAAAAGAGGAAAACAATGTCAGTCAAAGCCAAGAAAGTCAGGCCGATAAAACAGAAATCAACATCGTCCCTGGAAATTCCAGCACCGGATGATCTTCAAATTCCACCCGAAAACTTGCAGGAATATATGCTCTGCATTTTCGGAACTAAAGGCATTGGCAAGTCAACACTGGGAGCATACTGGGGTAGACGCAAACCAGCAGACCCAAACAAAACTGTCTTGCTGTTGTCCGAGCCTGGACGAAGGAATCTGAAAGTACGAAAACCAATCGTATTCAGAACTCGTACAGCCGAGGAGATAATGGATGGAGCCGATGATCCCTGGGAGCAACTCAAAGAGTTGACACCAGCTTTGATTGAAGATGACACAGTTGAGAACCTATCCTTTGATAGTATCGACTTGTTCTACGTTATGGCTCAACACTCCATATCGGCAAAAAACGGTGTAACCAATCCATCCAAAGCTGGTAAAGACGGTTCTGGAATATGGATCGAACTTCGTGATGAATTTGCTTCGTACTTTGACATACTCAAAGAAACGAGCATGGGCATACTCTTGCTGTCCCACATAAAGTCAAGAGAAGTAGAGACAGTCGATAGTTCTACTTTCGATCAAATTGCACCAAGCTGCTCACCGGCTTGCCTGCAATATATCAAAGCAGCTTGCGACTACGTGTTTCATTACAGTTGGCACAACGGAAAACGCTGTATCGTTCTTCGTGATCCAAGCAACGATATTTGGACTGCTTGCGGTACACAAGAACGATTCTGCCAACCAGACGGAAAACCGATCCAACGCTTATATATTCCGAACGACCCAGACAAAGTATATCCGACTCTGGACAACGCATTCAACAATAAAGAGTGGGATGCAGATACAGACGAAGATGATCGAAACGAACAACCAAAACCAAAGAAACGACGATCTTAACATCCATAAGTTCCATTTAGGAGATTCTCATTATGGCTAAAAGTGAAGCCAAAGTAACAGCCGACGATTTCATCAAATCCCTTCAAGGCAAGAAAAAGTTGCTTGCAGCAGCAGCAAAGACCAAGGTTGGTTCTTTTCTTGAAGAATCCGATATCATCGAGAAGTACGATCTGACTTCCGGTAAGGTAACACTCAACGGCAAGCTAGCCAAGGTAGCTTACGGTTGGGCGAAGCAAGATAAGAAACGCCCCTACTTGTCATTCTACTACATGGTAGATGACGGAACGATGCTGCCTTCCGTATATCGGGAGTTCAGCGACGAAAAGGGTGCGGAAAGAGCAATGGGAGAACTTCAACGTCTTGGAGTCGATACCACTGTTTGGGACGAATCCGAAATCATGGAGAACATGGTTAAGGCAGCAATCAAGCTGACCAAGACAACTCCCGAAGTCTCTTTGACTCTCGGCGTATGGGGTGATGACGACGATAGACTCAACATCGGAGTAAAGTTGTCGAAAACCTCAAACGAAGATGAAGGCGACGACGAGGATGAAGACGAGGACGAACCGAAGTCCAAGAAATCATCCAAGGCTGCTTCGGCGAAGTCGAGTGGTGGAAGTAAGAGCAAAGCCAAGGCCAAGCCTGAACCCGAAGACGAAGACGAAGACGGGGACGATGGATTCGATCACGATGATCCGTCTACCTGGATTGACTACGAGTGTTCTTTCAAGATCGGAAAGAAAACACTCACCGGAGTCATCAAGGAGTATGACGAAGACGATGAATCCTTCACAGTCGAAGATTCCGACGAAGAGGAACATCAAGTCAGTGTCAACAAAGTCACCTTGTTGACAGAATAACCTACTGCGACAACTGTTCCAGTCTATATAGTGCTGGACTGTCAGTAGCAATAGTGAAGCGTGGTTTGTTGCATGAATCACGTATGAGGCGATTACGGACCTGAACAAAGCCGAGTCATTGTCGGCACTCTGCTTATCCAACGTATAAGTGGCACCATCCGTAATGACGTTAGACTCCATAGGGCATTGTCCCTATGGAGTTCTATTTTGATATATCCACCTACAATACGGTACTACAATGGCTACTCTTGCAATCGACACAGAAGGCACAGGCTTATTCATCCACAAAGGATGTCAACCATATCTAGTAACAGCTTACGACGACTCAGACAAGCAATTTCATTGGCGATTTCGTGTAGACCCTAAAACACGAAAAGTAGAATACGACGAAAAATCAGTCAAGCAATTCAAACGCTTGATTCAGAAGTACGAATCAATCGTCTTCCACAATGCCAACTACGATGTTCAAGCTCTCACCAACTTGAACATACCTATCGAATACTGGTTCAACAATCATCAAGTATTTGACACCATGATTGCAAGCCATTGCTACAAATCCGACAATCGACACGGACTCAAAGAGAATGGAATCCTGATACTTCAAATACTCGACGACGATGAAAAATCATTAGAGCAAGCAGTAAAGAAACTTCGTCGAGATAAGTTTGTCGTAAAGAATTGGAACATAGCCCGCGAAGAATCATTAGACCCTTCCCTTGAAGGCACTAGAGGAGAACTATTCCGTTGCGACTACTGGCTGCCGAACGCATACGCTCAATTCAAACGATTGCCCCGAAGTCACCCGTACTGGGATATCGATTTGATATATGGAATGCGTGACGTTCAACGGACCATCGGATTGCACATCATGTTCGACGAGTTGATGGATCAACAACAAAAAGAATGCTACCACCAGGAACTAACACGTATCCTTCCATTCTTAGAGATACAACGCCGTGGCCTGCATGTGCATCCACGCAAGCTAAGTGAATCACGAATATATTTCACAAACTCCCAACTAGAAGTATGTTCTGAATTAGCTCGAATAGCAGCACCGGCAATGGCCGCCAAGAAACAATTCAATCCGAACTCACCCAAACAACTATCCACAGTCTTGTTTGACTACTTCAAGTTTAATCCGGCAAACATCGCACAGAACAAGTCAGGACCATCGACAGACAAAAAATCAATCAACGCCTTGCTGCATGATTCTATTTTTCTTCCAAAAGGAGTCGGAAGGTCGAAACCGAAGCTAGCCAAAAAGTTTCTACAGTTGATACTGCAACAACGAAAGAACAAAACAACACAAGCATACTTAGACAACTATGACCTACACAAAGACAGGCACAATCGAGTCCACACCACGTTGAAGCAGACTGGCACAGGTACAGGCCGATTATCATGCTCTCAACCCAACACAATGAACGTAGGCAAAGTCGGAGAAGACGCTGGACTATTCGATGACGAAGATCGAGCAGACTTTCGACTACGCGATGTGTTCGGACCAAGCACGCAACATCAATGGTTCTGCGTTGACTACGATCAGTTTCAGTTGCGTATATTTGCAGTAGTATCCGAGTCGAAGACTTTACTTGACGGATTTGAAAACGGCATCGATGCGCATAAAGCAGTAGCAATGCGGATATTCAACACTGACGAAGTTTCAGACGAACAACGACGAGCAGCGAAATACATCAACTTCGGAATACTATTCGGTGCAGGCCCATCAAAGATCAATCAACTTGCCGGCATTCCAGGGTTGTACGACTTGTTCTTGTCGCAATTTCCTAATGCCAAAAAGTATCTTGCTGCACAAGCATCGAAAGCACGCAAATTAGGCTACGTTCACACATTGGCAGGCGATAGACTATATGTTCCAAAAGCAACAGCCTACGCTGCATCTTGCTATGTCATTCAAGGTACTGAAGCAAAGATATTCAAAGACGCAATAACCGATTGCAGTAATTATCTACGCAAACTTCCTTGGGACATCGGCATAGTCAATCCAGTCCACGACGAACTCATTTTTGAATTTCCACGAAGACTATCTACACGTTTAACCCACAAGCATCTAGGCACTTGCATGAACTTGATGGAAGCTGCTGGAAGAAAATACGGCATACCGGCATTGGTAGATGCTAAACGAACAACTACGACTTGGAGTGCTGCTACTAAGTACGAATTTGATAGGAACAATATATGAGGACTTACCTGAAAGCAATAAACACTCTTCTAGCTCAAGAACCGCACAACGACCAATCAGAGACAGAGCTACTCTACGATTGCCCATTGCCGATTCATCAGTCAGAAGATTTCGAGCTAGACGGAGAAAAACATTTCTTCATCGATCAAGCAGAAGGACTTTGGCATTGCAAACATTGTGACGAAACTGGAAATATATTCAGCCTAATAACCGGCGTTCACAATAAGTACCTGGAAGCAACAACCAAAAAGCACTACCGAGAACTGTCAGAGCTACGACACATTTCAATCTCCACACTTCAAGCTCTCAAATTCGCTTACGACGAAGTAGAAGAACGCTGGCTAGTTCCGTTCATCCGAGCAGGCAGCAAGAAAACATTGGCAGGCATCGGATACTTCTACTGGCGAAGCACAACTTTGAAGTCTCGATATGTGGTCAAGAAACTATCCAACATGGCTTCGTCTTTGTACCTAGCCTACGCAGCAAAATCATCCAAGCATATATTCATATGCGAAGGTGAATGGGACGCTGCTGCTTTAATTGACTTGCTTAGGAATCGTGAATCCGGCTATCAACTCAACGACTCAACCATATTCGGAAAACCAGGTTCAGGTTTCACCGCACAAATGTTCAAAGAGTTGCAGAAGGCAAACTCCAAAGACACAAAAATAATCTTGTTGCTTGACAACGACAAGAGTGGTCGAGAGCAAACCAAACACTTGATCGACTTCTTGTTATCCAACAACATTCGAAAATCGAAAATACAAATGTTGGATTGGTCGCTAGTCGAGAATGCCCCTAAAGACATTCGAGATATGCTTGCAGCCAATCGAAGTTTCTCAGAGTTGGAGCAAAGTATTGTTCCGATAGATGACGTACCAACCGATGCCGGTGAAAACGTAGAAGAAAAAGAACTAACCCCAGGCTACGCACCCGACATCACAATCTTCCCACCAGTGCCGTCTTTTCAAACGTATGTAAATACTGTCAAGACATTAGGGCTAACAGTGTCCAATGAAACTGAAATGGCTATGGCAGCCTGCCTTGCAGTTACACAAGGCTTACGAATCCCAGGAGAACCAATCTGGACATTCCTCAAAGCACCTGCGTCTAGCGGCAAGACACGATTCATCGATTCATTCGGTGGTTGCAATCAATTATTCGAATCACTATCGAAACTGACACCCAAAGCACTAATAACGGGAGCTAAGCTCGAAAACAATGAACCTTGGGGCATTGAGAAATGGAGAGACAAGACCGTACTAATAAAGGACTTCACTACAACTTGCATGGGTGGGGCCGATCAGCTTCGAGAAGTATTCGGATTGATGACTGATATATTCGATGGACACAGCACGTTCACATGGGGCAACGGTAAGATACTTGACTTGCACAACCTGTATTTCAACATCATTGCCGGTGTCACCGACATCATCAACGCTCATAGTGCGGCATCCATCGGTGAACGATTTCTTCGAATAGATTATCTAGGCGAAGAATATGATCCAATGGAATACGCAATGTCGGCAATCGACAGTATCGGCAAGTCCAACGAATCCAAAGAACGAATGACAGAAGCTACTCTAGGCTTCATCAACCATCTTCACGAAACACCGCTAGGCCCAATCGACGAGTACAAAGAACTAATCGCCCAACTAGCAGTCTTCACCGCTTACGTGAGAACAAGAGTGGAATCAGACAGGCAAGAGGGCATCATTTATCGTCCACGCGCAGAACTACCACCACGATTATCCATCATCTTCGGCAAGTTGTTTATGTCGCTTCAAGCTGTCTACTACCATTTGCCAGAACAACTACGACGAAAGCAAGCGTTCAAAGTAGTTCAAAAAATTGCATTCGATACTTGTTCCGGCTTCGGTCTTGATATCGTAAAGATTGTCAACGATAATCCGACATTCACCAGAAAAGAAATAGTCGAGTATGCAAACATCCAACCTATTCGTGCCCATCGTGTACTAAATGATTTGGTTACTACCGAAACACTAATAAGGTCCAAACCAACGTCAAAGCGTGTAGGCAAACCAGCATGGCACTATCGACTACACCCCAACATTGCAGCAGCACTTAAACATCGAAACGAATCAAAAAACAACATCGAATATATTCCATCCAAGCCAAGACCAAAGAAAAGATTGAAAAGGCAATAGGCATGGCTTACATCAAAACGATTCACAGAAGTTGAAACTTAACCAGACTACCAACACATAGGAGTGAATACATGACAAATCCTGTTTGGAAAAAAGTAGAAAAAATCGAACCTGGTTTGTATTGGTACGGTGGGTGGGGTAACGATCCATTTTCCAATAAGCGAATAGAGGTAGTCACTAGGCAAACAGCATTTAATGCCAAGTATTGGTACGCCAAGATCGGCGACTTGCCACCTGATCCAGTTATACCACAACCTGAGCTAAAGGAAGGTGATCCAGTGATGGTAAGGGACTCCGAGGATCACCGATGGCTTCGAAGGCATTTCGCTGGTTGGTCAATAAGCGGAGACATTATTTGCTGGGTCGATGGGTGTACAAAGTGGTCTAGTGAAGATCAATCGGTCTCCTGGAAGTATTGGCGACTGCCTACTGAAGAGGAGTTGAAATGAGGCTCAGAATTTTAAGCGATGACAACGACAACCCAAAACTAATAACCCTCTTTGCAGACAAGCCAGACGATAATATATTTCTCAAAAAGGTAATCGAGACAATCACTACACTAATTGATGGAGAAAAAGATGGGCCGAGCACTTCACTTATCCATGATGGACATCAAGACTGAGGGAGAACCAGTCAAGCTAGCCTCACTAGCAATTTTCAATGATCCAGAAACTTTGACGCAGACGATCATCGACTTCATCCACTTCACAACCAGAGTCCATGTAGTAACAGGTGTAATGTCCGGCATTAACAACCAGACAATCAACGCCGAAGCAATCAACCTAATCATGCAAGGCAAGCTAGACTCCATTCAGAAGATCGAACTGGCAGACCGTCAAGAATTTGTAATAACCTTGAAAGGACGAATAGGTAATGATAAGCATACAAGAACTGCACCGCGTATCTCTGGGTAGAATACTCGAAGAGATACGACTACATAAAGGCATTCAATTGTCTGATGTAGCCTCTAAGTTAGGATTGCACCAAGCCACCATTAGAGCCTGGGAGCTATCCAAGCCGTTCATTATTCTGTTACGCCCAGACGTAGAGCGAGACTCACCGGACATACTCAAGTTTCAACACAACAAACACCGGATGGAATATATCACAGCCTGGCTTCAAGCACTTGATGTACCGGCAGACCAACACGACTGGTTTTTGTTCAACGCTTATCGAGCAGATTATTATCTCTATCTGCAACCGTTCAACTTCAACCCTGAGACAAGGCGAATGCTCTGTACTGCAATGGCACTCAACAGGCAAGCTGACGTTCACTTGATTGCCGCAACGCAAACACCTGGGACTGTTGGTCTTGACGCATCCATCCTGTCAGAGATTCCAAAGTTGCCAGCTATCATGGTCCACCTACCGATAAAAGAATTGCAGTAGCAACAATGTCAAAGAAAAAAACCAAATCAAGCAACGAATACACGATTCAACACTTAGACCCTAATAACCTGCTTGCCAATCCACTCAATCCACGCAAGCATGGAAAGAGACAACGAGAAGCATACAACGCATTCGTAGAAAGACTGCCACCAAACGCCGAATGGCTATCAACGCCAATCTTCAACAAGCAAACTGGACACCTGCTCGACGGACACATGCGAGTAGAAGAAGCAGCCAGGGCCGGTGTTGAACAAATACCAGTACGAGTAATCGACGTTGACGAAGAAACCGAACGATATATTCTTGAACACTTCGACGCCGTAGGCTATCTAGCCGAGCTAGACCAGTCTGCCCTAAAAGCCCTACAAAAATCCAACAAGGAATTTCTTAAAAACCATCCAAGCAAACGAGTCTTAGACAAGCTATCCCTTTCCTTCCAAAAATTGGCAGGAATGAAGGGGAGCGTAGTTCCTTCAGTGAGTGTGAGAGATGAAAAAACGCAAGTTGAAAAAGAAAATCAATCGACTACAAGAAAAGCTGGTTCAACAGAAGAGCACAACTACCAACCTACAGAGAACGAATCAGAAGTTGTGGAAACGTATATCAACAATGATGTCAAATTCCCCTCAAGCAACCAATGGGGAATCCCAGACTTGCTTCCACTCAAACGAACACCAATTCCAACTTCCGTTTATGCGCGAGACAGATCAGAACTCACCCCAACCACCTACTACTGTCACGGAGCAAGACCATTCCCAGACAAGCGTGTAAAAGGCATCTTGGGGTTCTACACTGAAGACCATCGATTCGAACATATATATCAAAGAGCAGACGAGTTCGGCTACACGTTGATAGCTGAAGATTGGAACGCTGTAATCGGTCCAGACTTCAGCACCTACTACACGTGGCCCTTCGCGTTGAGGCTCTATAACGTGTATCGTTCCAGATGGTGTTTGCGACTATGGCAGGAATTAGGTATCAATGTGATTCCGACGATTCAACACATCGGAAATCGATTTCAAGAAGTAGTCATTGATACCTTGCCTGCCAAATGTCCAGTTGTAGCAATGCAATGCCGGAAACAATCGGACGGGTATAGTTTGTTGATCGAGAAAATAAATGCTTGTGTAACCCATAAAGGAACCAAGGACATCATTCTCTATGGCGGTGCACAAGTACGTAAATATATTCACGGTGATATGCCTCGCAACGCAACTATTCACTACTTGTCCCACTACATTGTTGAGAGGAAAAGAATAATTGGCGAAAAAAGTAGTAACTGATTTCGGAAGTGTTCTGAAGCAACTAAGGGAAAATCGTGGATGGACACGTGAAGAACTATCAAAAAAGATCAAACGCACAGCGGCATCCATAGCCGCTATTGAACTCGGCAAAGCCTCACTACCATCCGAACCGCAATTGCGGGAGTGGTTGAAACGGCTAGGCTGCATTGACAACTTAAAATCCTTGATAGAATTATCAAGAACTTTTCAATTGTCTCAAACAATACGACTCCAACCAAAAGAGACTTGCAACCCTGACATCATTCGTTTGTTACAAACTTACAGGTATGGTACAATAACCGACTATGATCGGGCGTTGCTCAGTCTGCTCTGTCGAGACAACGAATAGGAGAACTTTCATGTTGTTTGCAATCATCAGATATTTCACAACCACAAAATACTGGATCATGGTTTACGAGCATACAGGATGTTTGTCGGTCAAGACCCAAATACTAAGGCCAAGGAGTAACAAATATGTCAGTCTTGTTGATGGTCCGTTCTACAGTCACGAAAGACTGGAAGCAGCGTTTGAATTTTGGCGTAACACCGCACAAAACAATCGAATCGACGGACCAGAAGAGGAGAACAGCTACAAGCACGAAGACGCTTGAGCTACCTGCAAAACAATTACCAACTGGAATATATTACGAACCACGTTGCGGTGACGGGGCAGAATCCAATACAAGCAAATCACCAGGGAAAGGACAATCAAAGAAACAACGAGCAAAAAAAGCAGCAAAGACAAAAGGCGAAACAAAAGCCAGTACAGGTAAGAGAGAACGTGCTGCGAGTAAAGCCGTAGCAAGAAATCTAATCACCAAAACTGTAAAACCACGCAAACCACGAGAACAACCAAAAGGTAGCAAGAACAGGAGCAAGAAATAATGGTAAAAGGCACCAGAACTCAAGCATCTGAAATGGGCAAAAAAGGTGGACAAAAAGGCGGACCTGAACGAGCAAGAAAATTGTCTCGGCAAGAACGCACCAACATTGCCAGAAAAGGTGCAGAGGCTAAGAACGCCAAGTACAAGAAATAACGATCACCAATCAAACTTCCCTACAGAATATATTACAAAGGTCACAACCATGAGTACGATTGCTTGGACTGAGGAAAGAATCTTTCGACACCACTACAACCAGGGTTTTTGGGAAACGCGACAATGCTTGCTGCCTGAGTTTGAGAATAGACCGGACGGTGTATTGCCTCAAGGCTTACAAACTATCAAGCACTTGCAGTATCTTGAACTGGCAAACTCTTTGGCTCTAATTCACACCGAAGTCAGCGAAGCCATTGAAGGAATACGCAAGAACCCAGATTGGCGTAGCAGTCAAAGCGAGCACGTTCCGGCTATGACAAACTTGGAAGAGGAACTAGCCGACATCGTTATTCGAGTTCGAGACCTATGCGGTGGACTCAACATCCATCTGGAAGACTGCATCAATCAGAAGATGGAATACAATCTGACAAGACCGCACAAACACGGTAAACATGCTTAGGCAGCACATATAAGCGACTTGCCGTTACGACGAAAAACACCCTGTTGAATGATTCAGCAGGGTGTTATTTTTTTTCCAAAAAATTTCGTATTGCCCCTTTTATCTTTATTGAAATAAAGTACAATGCAAAGTAGTTACTTACTTCCCTCAGAGACACGGAGAATATATGTCCTCGAAAGTCAAAAAAGCAAAAGAACCAGCAAAGCCTCTTCACCTGAACATCACAAAGAAACAACCGTTTTTCAAGAAACGGAAGTCACCAACCGAAGACCAAACAAAAGGTTTGAAGTGGATCACGATTCACTTGAAGCCCGAAGCACCTTACGAAGACTCCTTACGACTTGAGAAGCTGGCATCTGCAATCGAATCTCCTGACAGCGCACTCGGCAAACGATTTATGACGTTCTTGAAAGAGAACGTCTAAGACACTCTACTCAAAACCTGTTGCGGATTAGATAGAGTAGCCCAGAGCGAATATATTCGTTCTGGGTTTTTTTTACGTCTATCGCTCCCGTGTATACACCGAATATATTTCACAGAATCAGAAATAGGCTACAGTCAAATCGCTAATCTCTAGCGGTCGCTAGAATGCGCACCGCGATAGCTAGATTATGCCTTATTACCTATAGGCATTTTCGACGACCTTTAAGTGAACAAATGTACACTATCGGAATATATGCAATTTCACGAAAAAAAATTCCTTAAAATTTTATTTCAGTGTTGACACGTAACTAGAAATGACGATAATCTTAGATAGTCCAAATTGTATTTGCAGTTTGGACGAAACAAACCGCGACAGCAACAATTGTCAGCGGTCGCTGGAAAATTGATATATTCGATTCAGCCAATCAAACCGATTAGCCGAATATATCAAACACGACTAACAGAGGGTAGAACAATGCCGAAGATTACAACAGTTGTTATCAACTCCGAAAGCAGAGACTTAGGGATCAACGATCCACGATGTCAATTCGTCGAAGCATATATCGACGATTCGTTAGTGTGCTTCGGAACAGCATTCGATACGACTGGTAAAGGAATGTGGGTGTTCAAGTTCAATGAGTTGATTGAACGACAATCCCGACAACCCAAAGCAGTTATCAAAGCGGCTCGATCATTACTTCGCAAACAAGTACGGAGTCAAATCGAATGCTAGTTCGAGATTGCGTTTGTATGCTCTGCAATCACAAGTGGGTTGCAGAGCTTGTTGTGGCTGACTCACCGAATATATCCGGTGAAAGAACAAATTGGTGTCCAAAGTGCAACACCAAATCAACAATATCCGGTCCAGTTTATTCCATTCAAAACGAGGACAGCAATGACAGTACAAAGGATGCACCCATCCGGTGGATGGATTGTTTCTGACATTATCAACGGCTACTTGGTTAGCCGACGATACTTTGGATATACCAAGCTCGAAGCAATCAAGTTGTTTCGAGCCGAGTTCATAAAGCGTAACACCAAATCAACAACACCAAGTACGGGAGAAAAACAATGACGAAGATACGACAACACAATGAATACTTCAGGCCAGTCAATGTTCGATATATCAACGGTCAACGATACCGCGATCCGGCATTGATCGAAGAGATTCTGAATCGCCCTGGAAACATACATTCCAGGGAAGACTTGGAACAACCCTACAACTGCATCGTCGGTACTGAGTCTTCTCGCAAGTCATGCCCAACATGCAAAGCCAAACTCGAACCAAACGAGTTTGTTTGGAGTTGGGGTGAATATGTTGTCGGCAAGTGGCGAACAGTCAAGCACTTCTGCAAGACTTGCTTTCCATCCGAAGTACAAGAGTCACTTTCATCGCATACCGATGATTGTGGTTGTCAAATAAATTTGGTCGGCTACTCCGGTACAGAACTGCCAAAGTGGTTAACCCTGGAAAAACGATGCAAGCACCATGATTGTGACTGCACAAGCAATGACGGTACTTGTCACTATTGCGGCGAAGTCTGAATCAAGATTGGTATGATCTTGCCCACAACAACCCAGAACTCCACAAGTTCGTAACCGGAGAGTGAAAGAAATGGAATCGAAACCAACCCACTACGTTTTCTACGATGACAAACGTAAAACATACTTCGTAGTAACCGCTGATCCGAATATATCAGTCGGTTCAGGAATCCCAGAAGATGAACGCCTTAAATGGCTTTCATCCAAGGCATGGAAACGAGGCCATAAGACTGGTCAGGACTTCGACACAAGCGAACTCCACAACAATTGGGAGCAATTCTATTATGTTTGCAATGAGGACTGTGCGTTTCCGCCAGTCTACATCATTCAAGCAATCAACGATGATGACGTTCTAGACCATTTCTTGAACGACACCGACATCTGCAAAGTCGAATTACCGGACTTGGCAGACTACGACGAAGGATCATTGACATACAACGATTCCGGTGTTCCACAAGACACAGAAGCACTTGCAATACGACCAATCAAATTGGTTTGCGTTTTGTATTAGTGTTGACACAACTTACGATCAATCTACAATATATCAACTTCCATTTGCAGGAGAGCAACAATGACTACTGAAGTCCGATCTTCCACAATGACTTTGAAGCAGTTCATAGCCCTGGCAATCACTGTCAGGAACGCTTCGAAGTCAATGACCATTTACGACTTCGATTCACTGGCACGGCACTACCATGCCAAGTCGCCGAGTGAACTTCCAGGCAGCTACGACCAAGTAGCTCGACTGAAAAGAACAATCAACCCACGTATCGACATCCCAAAGGTCGGTACTCTGGCTCTATACAAAGGAGAGCTGTATAGGTGGTTTGCCTAATCTCGCAAGTCTTTGCGAGTCCGAAGGATATCGGCTATCAATTTCTTCCAAAAGGAATATATGATGCCGCTGAAAAATTTTCGAAGAGTTCCATGCGACTTACTACCAGCCGACTTGGAACTACTCGAAGAAACATGCCGGAAGCACAACGTGGAACGCAATGTTCTTGTTCGTGCTTCCGTCACCCAATTCTTACACGACAAAGAAACCAATAAAAAGGTGCTGACAAAATGCAATGTAAATCCCCAACAAAGTTCATCGTCCCTCCAAAGAAATTAAGATTTCACGGATCATACAGCGGTGACAACGGATATATCATCCACGTCACAACAGTCATCAACATGGCTCGATTCAACGAGTCCAAACTGAAACGAATAGCAAAGTTGCCGCACACCAAGTACGGCACAATCGTCAACGCCGCACAAGTCGAGTTGCTCAGAAGAAACCCGACTTGTCAAGCCTGCCAAGGCAGCGGCACTTACCATTCCCGCATCGGAACACCGCATCTATGCCATGAATGCAACGGCACAGGCAGGGTGTACCCATGAAGTTGTCAAAGAAACTTGAACACCAAATTCGTCAAGCAATCCGTTGTCTTGAAGAAGCAACAACCCGACTCAACCAATCATCTGGTTGGGTCGAGAAAATCGAAAATGACAGGGCACTTGGCAGCGATTACCGACTAATCAATCCGCGTTGCTCAGAAACATCGGCAAACACACCTGAATATATTCGCAAATTCGAGTATGTCGGGTCAGACGTAATCAAGGTTTGGACCGCACTAGCACTATTGAAAGGGTTAATCAATGACTCAATGGGTTCCTGAAAAGGACTTTGCAAAAATCAATCGTGGAGAAATCGCAATTGCTTGCCTAGCCATTGGCCTAGCAATGAAAGACATTCCGGTGTCAAGCGATGCAAAAGTTGCCGCATGTTTCATGGCAATGGTAACGGCTTGCACAAACGATGGGATAAAAGAACAGCCAGGAGAAGAATGGTTCTTAACTGCTGGCAGACATTACGACGAACTCATAGCTAATTTGACAGCAGACTTTTCTACCGGACCTAAACGATGAAAGTCAAAGTACAAAGCTGCTGGAATGGCAGCTACCACTTATATCGCGCTCTGATCTGCGGCGGATTGCGGATCAGAGCCGATACTTGGAACCGCCAAACCGCCAAACAAATGCTCGACTTGATTCAAGTAGAGCTACCACATATCAAACGATCTTCAATCAGATTCATTCACGTATAGGATAGGTGAAACAATGGAAAAATCATACGTTTGTATACAAACTATGTTATGCCCAATCTGTCTGGCCGAAGTAGGAGAACAAATCCTACTTAACAAGCAACTTGAAAAGACGCTGGAAAACCACAGCGTCATTGGTAAAGAGCTTTGCAAATCTTGCAAGTCTCGACGCGAAGAATATATCGCAATTATCGAAGCCACAGGCAAAAAAGAAACTGACCGCACTGGTCGAGTCTTGCATGTTCGCCGCACTGCATTGAAGCAGATGCTGAAGAACCCTAATGATGAAATCCTAAACCACGACGCTGTTGTAATGCCACCAGCAGTAGTAGAAGAACTTTTCGGAGAAGCCATTCGAGAATTCCCCAACACGATTTCTGAATCGACCACCGACAAAAAATAGAACGATCAACTAACTCAACTTTCACAGTTATTTCAAGCAAAGGTAGAACAATGGCAAGATACATGCAACTTGCAAACGAAGCATCGAAGTTGGTCAAAGAGCTAGTTGACTTGGTGCCAGAAGAGAATCGGGCACAAGCAGCAGCACAAGCGTTGTACCTATACAACCTTGGGATTCGAACATCGCCGCGTCCATGCCAATCAACGGTTCGAATCAACGCCGTTAGAGAAGCAGGCACGCTGATAAATGCCAAGGTGTCTGCCGAAGACAAGCAAGGACTCGGAGGCAGAACCTACAAAGCGATTCGCATTGATGTGCAAGGCATCAAGATCGACGAATCAGGCTCCGACGAAGAGTAGTATTTTCTTTCAAAACAATCAGGGTCGGTAGGGTTTCCTACCGGCCCCTCACTTCCAAGGAATATATCAATGAAAGACCAAGAGTTCGAGTTCCTGGTTGTTGACGAACACGACAACGAACATACCGAGTCCTGGACAGGCAGGACTATGGAAGAAGCAGCCAAACGACTACTCGACTGCAAATACCCAAAAGGTCGAGTCATTGCTTGGCGATACCCAAGAGTTGCAGTAACGACTACACCACTTCGAAACGTGTAGTCATTCATTACAAATCACGAACAACCAAATATATTTCACACTTTAGTTACAGGATAGTAATCATGGCAAAGCGAGTATCCGCACGTCCCACTTCTACACGTTCTTCTGTTCGTTCGACTAAAGCCAAAAAAGGCAATGCACATTTAGCAGTCAACGCATTGGCAGGAACCGGCAAGACAACTACTATTTGTTGGGGTCTGACAAAGACTCCATCCGGCGTTCAGTTATCGGATGAACAACGGCTTATCATCGACGAGATAAATCGCATCCGAAAGAATGTTGGTGGCAAGGATGCCAAGATTGCAGTACAGGCATTCAACAAGAGCATTTCTTTGGAGCTTGCTGAACGTCTGCCAGAATCCATTGAGGCCCGCACTTGCAATGCTTTTGGGCATCGTGCTTGGGGTTCATTTGTCGGCAAGCGTTTGTTCTTGGAAGCAAACAAGTCCCGCAAGTTGTTTCGTGAGATATATGACTCCATGCCATACAAAGAACGAATCCAACACGAAGGAATCGTTTCCGATATGGTGTCTTATCTCAAGACATCCTACAACCCAGAGTATCACGATCAATGGTTGTCACCTGATAACCTGAACATGCTTGCTCGATACTACAACGTACCATTGATGGAGCAGCACCACGATATGGTCGTAAAAGTCATGGATAGAAGTGTCAAGGAAAAGACGTTGATCGACTTCGACGATCAATTGTTCTACCCGATATATTTCGATATTGCTATGCCGCAATTCGATTTACTTGCAGTAGACGAATGCCAAGACTTGAATCTTGTCAAGCAACTCTGCGCATACAAGATGTCCAACAACATCATTATCATCGGTGACGTTCACCAAGCAATCTACGGATTCAGCGGTGCAGACTCCGATGCAATGCCGAGAATGATAAGCACGTTGTCAGCCAACAATGGTTGTACACAACTCGCGTTGACTATGACTCGTCGTTGCTCAAGAGCAGTAGTTGCAGAAGCAAATCAATACGTTCCTGAGTTGGTAGCCCACGAATCCAACTTAGATGGTTCTGTAGATCGACTGCCAGCACGTGTACTGCCAGATGTGTTATATCATCGTCAACGACAAAATGATGGGGAGCTAATGGTTATCTGTTCGACCAATGCACCCCTCACCAAGTTGGCATTTAAGCTAATCGCTCAAAGTGCCAGATGCTTTATTCAAGGTCGAGACATCGGTACATCATTGAAGTCCGCAATCACGAAGACCGGACAACAGAATGTAGTCGAAGCATATATCAAAGCCTGTGACGAGATTGACAAGCAGATGGATAAGGAATCACGGTCAAAATTCCCATCCGAAGAGAAACTGGAATTGTTCCGTGACCGCAAGACTTGTCTCGGTATCCTGACCCAAGGCATCGAGACAGTTGATGACTTTGTTCGGCGTGTGGACGATCTGTTCAAAGATGCTGGAAGACCAGGAGACATTCGGTTGTCTTCCGGTCATAAGTCCAAGGGACTTGAAGCCGATCACACATATATTCTGAAACCAGAATGCTTAGGCATTCCATTCAATCGGAAAGACCCGAACAAGATGGAACTCGAACAAGCCAAGAATTTGGCTTACGTTCAAGTCACGCGAGCCAAAGACACGATCACCTACATCGAAACGGAAAACGAACCCAATTCAGGTGAATAGAATGGAAACTCTGATTGATTTAAGCAGCAAGCTGACAATGTTCGGCTTGCTGTTCTTGATCGGTTGTATGATTCACACATTTATAACTGATCGGTGGTAGCATGGACACAATACATCACATATTAACGTGCCTGTACTTCATGTGGTTAATCAAACTACTTGCAGACGGTTGGAACTCGAAAGGAACCTAACATGGATAACTCAGAAAAACAAACAATATTCGACATTCTCGACAAAGTAGTAGAACAACTTCCAGACGACAATCCTAATTTCAAAAAGCTGAAGCAGAAGGTTGATATCTGCAAGCAATTTGGCTTACTCACTCGCAAATTTGGAGAAGCAATTGACAAAGAAGTAGGCAACGATTGCCTGCAAGCTGCAATCATTGGTACGCATATCGCAATGACCAATATCCGTCTTCTCACAACGCTGAATCCATCTGCACCACAGCAGGCAATGGATGCACTTCAATTGATGCTCAAAGAGTACAAGTCTACATTCAAAGCATTGTTGGAGTTGTACATAACAATCTTGACAAATGCAGACGATCAAAGTTTCAAAGCCAATCCAGAACTCAACTAATATATTTCACAGAATCAGGGATGCCATGCAAGTAACAATCCACAATCTACCGGAAGCAAGTGCGCAAGACGTATTCGATACAATCGCAATTCACTTACTGACTCAGATGGAAACATCCTATAGTCCAGGAGCAGGTTGCATGTATCGTTATGTTCGGCCAATACCGACTGACAACAACAACAAGAATACTGACGACGAATATATCAACGCTAACCAACCCAGTAAAGCAATGCGGCAAACAGTAACTCTACGATGTGCCGCAGGATGTTTGATACCGGAACTCGACTACCCGTTACTTAACGATACAGCGGGTGGAAGACTGGAAGGAAAAAGTTGGAAAGCTGTTGTCAATTGCATACTGGCACCACTATATGGTCCAGCAATGAACAACCATAGTGACTTGATTAGAGATATGCAAAGAATCCACGATCAATTCACTCCGGTAACATGGTCAACAAGATTGAAGAAACTGGCAGCAACACACAACTTGAATCTTGATGCTATTAAAAAATTTGAAAAAGAGAATACTTTGAAAAAAGAGAACACAAGTGAAACGTAAGCAAGACGATTTGAAAGGCAAAGTCATTCGAGTAACTGGAAACGGTGACTCGGATGCTTTGCCTGTTCGGGACAATAAAAGCCGGTCACGATTACCACGCAAACCGGAAGACAAACGACTAGCAATCATCAAGTTGCTTGAAGACGATGAACGACTCTTCACGCTTGAAGAAATGCTGGCTAATGGTGCTAGCTTTTCAACAGTAAGTGCGGCACTTGACCTAGCTCCATCTACCCTAACTAGGTGGTTGGCAAAAGGACAAAAGCAACGCCGAGGACCATACGCCAAATTACGCCGTATTTGCCTCTCTGCTGCGTCCAAATCAAAGTACCTAGCTGAAGCCAAATTGCTAGACAAGTCGCCAGAGCGTTGGTTGGAGAGATCGACAACGGTAAAAGCGTTGGAAACATCGGACGAAGCTGTACTAAGTAGCTCATTCAACAGAGAAAACTCCCTCGCATTGGGGGCTGATGCTGTGCTACGATCACTTTCAGTAATGCGAGCACAAGGCATCGATATAAATGCTCTCATTGATCGTGGAGAGCTATCATTAAACGTACCAAACACAATGTCTCCACTACTTGGTGTAGATACTAAGCTGGAAGACGACGACTAACTCTTCAACTTCGAATATATCAATCACGAATATCGATCACGAATATCAATCACGAATATATCAACTTCTAAATCATCAATTACGAACATCAATTACGAACATCAATTATGAATCAGTCTTTCAAGCCATACAGGACAGTATTATGTCGAAGACCAAAGCAACAAAGTCAACTCAGCACAAGTCATCAACCGAAGAACCGATCTCAATCAAGTTCAACGTAAGTGCCAAAGCACTCAAGGAGGCAATCAAACGACTACAACCAATCCTCAAAGCCGCCAAAGGACAAACCAACAAGCGATACTCATTAGGCCAAATCATGGTCACCAGCATTGTGGACGATCAACCCTACGACACACCGCTAAGCACTTACATACTGCTGACTGCGACTGACGGTATTCGATTGCATTCGATCAAGTTGCCAATCGAAGTCTTCAATCTAGGTAGCGACAAAACAAAAGATATTCTCAAAACAATGTTTGTAGCCATGCCGAGTAACTTGACAGTCAAAGGCAACTTAAAGCATTGGGTGACAATCGAAATCATTCTCGATTCTACTGCCCACGAATATATTACACCTGGATACCCAGGTCGAATGTTTCTAGCAACTGATGGATGGAATTGCATGTTCAAATTGGGCGATGCACAATTGCCTTCGACAAAACATATCCACAATGTTTTCTCGTTGGCTTGCCCTACATTACTCTGCAAGGCTGGAAGCAAGGTAGACATTGGAGTTCCAGAGTACAATGATTACGTGAACGATCTACCAACCTACGAAGACAACAAGTGGCTGATCTACAAAATCGATCAAAAGCTACTACGTCGAGCTATTGACGGTACTTATGTCCGTCTAGGCAAGGACGGCGATGTAGCCAGCTTAACACTAGGCAGAACAATCAGCACGAATATCATCTTGAATCGACAATACTTGCTCGAATTTTTAGCCGATGAAGAGGCAGACCTAATCATCAACATCGACAAGATTGGCAATCATCTACGAATACTACGCAACACTGACACATTCATCCAAATGGGTTGCGATGAAGACCGAGCAACCAAATACGCAAGATGCAAGGACTAGGCATGGCTTACGACAAAGCTCGATATATCACCAAGATTGGACCTGAAGGCGGTAAAGACGGATTCGGTGAACCACTAGAATCCGGCTACTACTTTCACGGCGAAGATGATGGTGCAACTATGTTCGGCCCCTACGATTCGAAAGACGCGGCAATAAAAGCCCAATGCAAATACTTTCGAATATTGGAACGAAAGTCACTCACACTAACACTAAAAACTGAGGAACTACTTCAACTTGAGACAGACGATCAACTAATAACAATCACGGCACAACCATCTACCAGCACTCGAACCAAAGTAACTATAAAGGCCAATAGCAATGTCAGAATATATCGCACAAAGACTTAATCGTGATCTACTCAAAACCATTCGAGAAGAAATCGCATCAAATCCAAAAAACTTCGTATACGAATACTACTTCACTTATCCACAAGGAGAAGATGAAATTCCCGAATCTGTAGGTTTGCCAGCCGTAAGGAGCTATACAGATGATTGGTTGGTACATAAGTGCGGCACAGCAGCTTGTATAGCTGGATGGGCTGTACTTCTGTCAACCGAAAAAATAGTTAGAAGTATTGTATCCGGCGTAGAAGCACACATTTGCAGTACGCTTACGCTTGCCAGGACAGCACTCAACATCGATATGTCAGACCGTGAAAAGCTGTATTTCGACGAGCAGGGTGGCCTTGATAGTTTTCTGTTCGTCCCTTGGGAGTTCAATAGCGATCAGTCCAAAGGCAGAGCAAGAGATTACACCGTCGAAGATGCACTCAACCGCATCGACTACGTGTTAGCAGCACCTACTGACCTTACAAACGAACAACTGTCAGACTACTTGCAAGCATACGAATCTGTCGAAGACTAACAACACCCATACGATTCAACCACTAATATATTTCACAAATTCCAGCAACAGGAATAGAACAATGACCAGCTACGCGGACAAAGAACCAAAACGACCAACGAAAAACATCCATTTACTCAAGAGAATCCTTCAAGAGATAAAAGCCAACGAAGACAACTTCAACTACTTATACATCATCGATGACACAGAACCGCTTCTTAGCAAATCCGCAGCTAGACGCTTGAGAAAACACAGTTGCGGAACTACTGGTTGTGTTGCTGGATGGGCTTTGGCATTATCGCCTCAATTGCAAAACGCTGTAATTGGACACGACTTAAACAGTGTAGAATTGATGACTATTATCGGCAAACGCTTGGGCTTGACTGGACTAGAAGCAAGGTTCCTGTTCTGCCCTTGGCAGGCAGACGTAGAAACTTCAGCGTCACGTTTCACTAACACGGATGCCATTGATAGATTGGAATATATCATCAGCGGTAATGACGTAGCCGAGTATCCAACATTCAAAGCACCAATAATGACTTCTTGGTACTAGCGACGATGCAACAATAACACAACGATATAACAACACAACAATATAGCACTAGTAACTATGAAAGGATATATCGATGAATAAGTCCATCGACTTTCAAGCACTACTCAACATGGCAAGAGTAGTAGAAAACGATCCAAACATCCACATGCTTTCTTGGAAGAAAACAACGCCATGCGGCACATCAAATTGCATGGTTGGCTCTTTCTGCACAGCTTACCCAAACGATGAATTGAAGTTGGGTCAACAGGTAAGTACACACAATGAAAGAGACTACGCCCCGTTTCTTACCCATGGTAGGTACGACTTTTTCAACACCCCATTCTCTCCAATACAGGACATAGCTACAAGGTTCGGCATAACTGCGCGTGAAGTCCGTTTTCTATTCGTAAACAGTCACACACGGGAGCCGAAAGTGGCAGCAGCAATGATGTTATCCAAGGACCAAGCACTAGCACGACTACGCAAGTTCATCTATTACAAGATGCACAAAGCAGAAATGACTCTCGAAGAGGGTCGCCGTGTTTCAGGCAACTTGGCAACAATGCGTGCTGCTAATAAGGCACTCGCTTTTGCCTGTAACGAGACTTAATATGTTCGCCTTCGATGAAATCAACGAACACCTTGACGATACAATACCAGACGAAGTATTAGATTCTCCCGATTGGCAACCAAAACTGCTGCCAGACTTGAATCAGCTAATCGAGCAATCTAAATTCGGATACGAAGATTTAGTAGAAGACGACACATAGTTTTCTTCCAACAAAGAACGGGTTGTAGGGTTCGCTCTACAGCCCGTTTTTTTTATTTGAATATATTTCACAGAATTGAAAACAGGCACATATTCGTTGCTTGAACTGTCAAGCGCGCAGGGGCCAGCGGCGTTATTCAAGTGATAATAAGGTGGCATCTGTATCTATAGTGGCCGCTTCGACGCTTGTTCGATCAAGCTATGTGCCCGCTGCTACGTTATTAGGGTGGTAATAAACGTCAGGCTATGCTGCGATGGATGCCCGCTTGAACTGTCAAGCGCGGGTGGATTGCGAGCCGAATATATTTGGTTAATAACGGAGGGTGGGCCGCGACTAGGGGGGGCGGCGTGGGCCGTAGCCCACAGCAGGGCTGCGCCCCGCCGAGGGGCCGGTGCCGATGATCGGATGAGATCGTGCAATCGGATTCACGTATCAGCATTCACGTGAATATATTCGCGTATCGGAATACACGAATCAGATGTCGTATGTTCGGGCAGTAGTTCGAGACTTCGACCCATACCATAATACTATGTCGCATTCGCGGCGGGACCGTACCCCCCAAACGAAGTATATTTGAATATATCAACTATTTCGAATATTTTTCAAATTTTGTGTAGATACCGATTGACAATTAAACCGAATTATAGGAAACTGACTCCTTGTGGGAGAAATCCAGAAACGACAACCCCAAACGATAGGAGGAAAAATTGAGCAGAAATTGACGATTGACTTGAGGGGATTACGAGAATCGAAATCGATCATCCGACCACCCCCTCAGACAATCTTGACAGTGGGACCACCACAACGACCGATAGTGGTTAACTTGTGGTACCCACTTGAAGAATTTGCAACTCGATTCGAATACGAGATTCACGAACTACAGAGAATCAAGTATTTTGAATTGAGACTCGAACATCACCCGAAACGTGACTCCAGAGGAAATTTCGGTGGGATGTTCACAATCGAAACTTACACTTTCTATTTTGTTCCGACTAACTGAGGTTAAACAATGACTAAAAAGACAATGACCAAAAAACATGTTGCCCACAATCCCACGGTTCACCCAGAACTTCTGGCAAACCAAAAGCCAACGAAGGCTAGCCTACCGGCTACCATCTGGGCTATGGTCCTGACTGCGGCTAGTGGACTTTGGGTTCTAGCGAGGAATACCAACAACCGGAACCCGAACATTCCGCACGCCGCGAGCCTTGCAAAATCGATGAGGCAAGGCAAGGCTCCAGCGCATGGATTGGAGCCACAAGCCTACATGGACGGCGCAAACCTAGTACTAGTGTCAAAGGCCACCGGAACCACGGACGGACAACACACAGCTATTGCGGCGGTATTGGCCTTTGGTGACAGATCACAATGGGTTCTTCTATGCTTCTATCTGGGCTGGACCAGAGTCGAGAAAGTGGACGGAAAAGAAGAACGGGTGGCCGATATTGACCGGATGGAAAAGGCTACTGGGTTGAAGCCACTAGACAAACCACAAACGACGAAATGCCCTTGGTTGATTGTGAACGAAGACGCCCACCCGTTGA